>Ga0070698_100002982_pt1 | contig 18626 bp, 17 predicted proteins | sample KBSK1502metaG_FD_65477 | JGI IMG/M metagenome (GOLD analysis project Ga0070698, IMG submission 65477) | Corn, switchgrass and miscanthus rhizosphere microbial communities from Kellogg Biological Station, Michigan, USA - KBS K1-50-2 metaG | ecosystem: Host-associated > Plants > Roots >...
AAAAGCCAAGGACGAGTGTGCGACCCGAGGGCGATCGCCGAGGACTTGATGCCGATGCGGATGTCATCCTCCTTGTCCTGATGCGCATAGATCGTGTCGTAGCCGATCGTCCAAAACACGCCGCCGAAATAGAGCAGGATCGGCGGCCAGGAAAGCGCACCGGTGACAGCGGTCCATCCGATCAGCGCCCCCCAATTGAAATTGAGGCCGAGAAACAGCTGCGGCCAGTAGGTGATTCGTTTCATGAAGGGATACGTGCCGATCAGCACGAGAACAGCCGATCCGAGCAAGACGCTGGTCCGATTGAGGCTGAACAGCACCATGCCCCCGACTGCGGCCTGAGCTAGCAGGAACACCGCCGCCTGGCCCACGGATACAGCACCACTCGGCAGCGGGCGCAACCTGGTGCGAGCAACCTGGGCGTCATAATGACGATCGGCAATATCGTTGAGAGTACAACCGGCGCCCCGCATCACGACAGCACCGACAGCAAAAAGCAGCATTAAGGCCGGAGCGGGCCAGCGGCCGGAGGCGAGCGCGATGCCCCACCAACCCGGGAACAATAAAAGCCACGTTCCGATTGGCCTGTCCAGCCGTGCCAAGCGCGCATAAGGCTGGATTCGGGCCGGCAACCATCGCTCGACCCCATCGCCCTGATGGATATCGCTGGGATCGGACAAGACTGCGGGTTCCCCCTCATCCTCCCGCTGCGCGGGTCCCTTCCTCTCCGCGCTTGCGGGGAGAGAGCTGGGGTGAGGGGCAGCTGTGCCGGAAGAAGATGAATGCGTGATCATTTTGGTGACTCAGAGCCTAACTTAGCTCTACGAACGAAACGGTTCGAGGATGGCGGAAATGGCAGAGCGCCGAGTGCCGCGTCTTTTCCTGACGGCCGGGCTGGTGCCTGGCGGAGCGGTCGAGGTCGAAGCGGGGCAGGCGCATTATCTCCGCTCGGTATTGCGACTCGGCCCCGGTGCGGCTGTCGCGGCTTTCAACGAAGCGGATGGGGAGTGGCTTTGCCGCATCGCGGAGATCGCCAAGAGCGGGGTTCAGCTAACGATCGAACGCCAGTTGCGCCGGCCGGAGCGCGACGCTAGCCTGTGGCTCTTGTTTGCGCCGGTCAAGCGCGCGCGGCTCGACTGGCTAGTCGAGAAGGCCACCGAGCTCGGCGTTTCGACATTGCTGCCGGTGTGGACGGCGCGCACCCAGGTCGAGCGGATCAACCTCGAGCGCTTGCGGGTGCATGCGATCGAAGCTGCAGAGCAGAGCGAGCGGCTGTCGGTGCCCGAACTGAGGGCGCCAGAGAGGCTCGAGCAAACGCTCGCCAACTGGCCCGCCGACCGCCAGCTGATCGTGTGCGACGAAACCGGAGCGGGCGAGCCGATCGCGGAGGCAGCCGCGCGGTCGGGACCCGGACCGGCGGCGCTCCTCATCGGCCCCGAGGGTGGGTTCGACCAGAGGGAGCTTGACGCTCTCGGCAAACTCTCCTTTGTTATCCGCATCGGGCTCGGCCCGAGGGTGTTGCGCGCCGAAACCGCCGCTCTCGCGGGTTTGGCGGTGTTCCAGGCGATCGCCGGCGATTGGCGCCGCATCCGTACCCGTTGATCGCGTTTGCCGATTAGTTGATCAAACGGCTGCTTGGTCAGGCGCCGCTACCTAACGCTGGAGTTTCGCCAGGGATGACGACAACGCCGAGTTCGCCAGGAGCGCCGATCACCGACAAGCGGCAGCTCGTCGAGTACCTCGAATCCGGGTGCAAGCCGCTCTCAGCATGGCGCGTCGGCACAGAGCACGAGAAATTTGTCTTCCGTCGCTCGGATCTGCGCCGGGCGCCTTATGAAGGACCGGACGGGATCGCTGCGGTGCTGCGCGAGATGACCCGCTTTGGATGGAAGCCGATCATCGAAAACGGCAATACGATAGCTCTAACCAACGACGCTCGATGTTCGATCACTCTCGAGCCCGGCGGGCAATTCGAACTGAGCGGGGCACCGCTAGAGACCGTGCACCAGACCTGCGACGAGGTACACGAGCATCTCCGCCAGGTGCGCGAAGTTTGCGACGAACTGAGGTTAGGAATGCTCGGGCTCGGCTTCGACCCGAAATGGCGCCGAGAAGACATACCGTGGATGCCGAAGCAGCGTTACCGGATCATGCGCGACTACATGCCGAAAAAGGGCCGTCTCGGCCTCGACATGATGCTGCGCACCTGCACCGTGCAAACCAACCTCGACTACCAGTCGGAAGCGGACATGGTGAAAAAGTTCCGGGTAGCCCTTGCTTTGCAGCCCGTCGCGGTGGCGCTATTTGCCAACTCGCCTTTTGTTGAAGGACGGCCTTCAGGCTTTCTCAGCTACCGCAGCTACATTTGGACCGACACCGACCCGGACCGCTGCGGCACCTTGCCCTTCGTCTTCGAACCAGGTTTCGGGTTCGAGCGCTATGTCGATTACATGCTCGATGTGCCGATGTACTTTGTGTACCGGGACGGAAGGTACATCGACGCAAGCGGGCAATCTTTCCGGGATTTCATCGCCGGCAGGCTGCCAGCTCTAACCAACGACGTCCCGCGTATCGGCGACTGGGCCGACCATGTGACGACGGCCTTTCCCGAGGTGCGGCTCAAGACGTTTCTCGAAATGCGCGGCGCCGACGGCGGCCCATGGCGCCGGCTCTGCGCCTTGCCGGCCTTGTGGGTCGGGCTCCTTTATGATCCCGCAGCGCTCAATGCGGCCTATGACCTGATCGCGGATTGGACGGCGGAGGAGCGCGAAGCGATGCGCCGCGTTGCCCCGCGCCTCGGGCTCGCGACGCCGCTGCGCTCCCGAACATTTCGCGACATTGCGCTTGAAATGCTCGAGATTTCCAGAGAAGGCTTGCATCGCCGGGCGCGACGCAGCAGCGCCGGCGAGGATGAGACGCATTTTCTCGACCCGCTATTCGCGATTGCCGGTTCGGGGCGCACTCCGGCCGAAGAGCTGCTCGAAGACTTTGGCGCGCGGTGGGGCGGCAAGGTCGATCAGGTATACACCGACCACGCTTATTGAGTCGGGGGCTAGACCCTTCAGCCCGGCCCGGGCGCTGGGAGCGGCGGCGAGGTCTCGATCATCTGCGAGCCATGCCCCAGCCTCATCCTGCGCCAGCTCTCGGGATGAGCCATCGCGGCGGCCGGTGGCCGGCCGGACAGCGACATCCAGCGTTCGCGATGCCATGAAGTGATGGCGACCTCCGCCCGGATCTGCGCTCCCGAATTTGGCGGTGCTATGCCCAGAGCAGGCCATGGAATCAATATCTCCGATGTGATCCTGGGCTGATCCGCGCCAAAATAGACCGCTTCGGCGCCGACGACTTCGGTACATCCGACCGCAATCACGCGCTCCGCTGCGCCCAGGCAAAGCCGCGCGGCCATCTCCGGGTGATCGTGGAGCTTGGTCCGCGGTGGAATGAAGAAGAGTGTAAAGCGCCGCGGCCCGGCGCCGACATCCATCCCGAGCTCGACCCGATAGGCGTCGCCGAGCGGAAAGGCGCCCACATAGGAGAAAAGGTCGATGTCAAAATAATCCTGACCGATTGTCGCCAAGGCCACCCCGCGGTCGGACCATGAGAGATACGCTTCTCCGAATTCGGCGATTTCCGCAGACGATCTCAGCCGCGGCAGCAAGCTCGACGGTTTCGGCCAGTCTGAAAGCGAATGGTCACGTGTGGAAATCGATGCCTGCGGCAGGATGAAGGGCTTTGCCGGTTCTGCAGGGGCGAGGGCATCAACGGCTGCAAGCGCGTGAACCTTGGGGCTTCGCCGATTGGCGGAGGTAAGCGCCGCAGTCAGCTGCTGATATGGCCGGTTGTCGACGTCGACGAGACCGAAATTGTAATCCTCGCCATCGGCACGCCCGCCCTTCGGATGGTCATAATATTGGAACCAGTGCATGCCGACGAGCTGCGGAATCGCGGCAAAATTCCTGGTTGCCGCAGCAGCGCCGATGGCTCGCTCATCCTGAGAAGCCACCGTCATCAAGTGGCCGTTATTGCGGTTTCCGGTGCGGTTCTCCCGCGCGGCGAAAAACCATTCCGACACGAGCACCGGCTTCCCGCCAGACAACTTTCTGAGGCCGTCGAAAAAATAATCCGCGATCCAGCCATCGCTGCTGTCGACGTTGTAGTTCACCGCAATGGCGTCAACATGCGGGGCCATCGCCCGAACCGCTGCTGGGTCGTAATAGATCGGCAGCCGATCGCCAAAATAGAGTGTGTCCGGGTCGGCGGCGCGGATCGCCTGTTCGGCCAAGGTGTAGTAACGCTCGGCGACGATACCGGTCCATTCGCGCACGACGTGGATGCCAGAGCCACCGGGCTTCATCCGGGTGCTTTCAGTGGTTCTGAGCAGCGCCTCCCAAGAGGCGACGCCTGCAGGCGGCACAAAATCGGCGGCAAAACGAGACCAGTCGTCCGCATAATGCTGGCGTATCAGCTCGACCCAGCGCTGCTTGGTGAACGAGTTCGCCGGCTTTGAGGAGTAGAAGAAGAACAGGGCTCCCGCCCACCAGCCGACCTCGTTGTCGGAGAAATAGCCAATGCGGTAGGCCGAATCGCGGTAAGGAGCGACCAATTCGCGAGCAAGCAGGTTCATCCGGGTTTCGGTTTCCGGGGCGAACGGGTCGAACCAATGAAAACGCGCTAGGCGGCCAAGTTCGAGATTGATGACCGTCGGAAGCTGAAGCGAGTCGGGTGGGAGTGACCAGCCGCCGGCGCTGTTGAACCCCCAAGACAGCAGGCGGCGCCGGGTCTCGGCGTTCCAATCGGACAGAGTTGGAGCAAATGCCTCCCAGCGATAACCGGAATAAGCCCTACCAACTTTCTGGTGCTCGCCGTTGCCACCATCGAGGACATTGACGCCGAGGCTGAAAAAGCGATCACCGCACGGCGTCACCAGCCACGCGGCCCCGCGATCGGAGGTCAGCGACCAATGGCTTGATGGCGCCGTTGTGAAATCGGCGCAGGCCCAGCCGTTAGCGGCCGGGAAAGCCGCCGAGCCTGCGACGAGAGCTGAGCGGAAAAGGGCGGCTGCAATCCGCCTCACGCGCTCGTGCCGCCGACCGTCAAACCATCCATTCGCAATGTCGGCTGGCCGACGCCGACCGGTACGCTCTGCCCGTCCTTGCCGCAGGTGCCAACGCCATGATCGAGGCGGAGATCATTGCCGATCATTGTCACCTTGGTTAGCGCATCCGGGCCGTTGCCGATCAATGTCGCGCCCTTGACCGCGGGTCCCACCTTACCGTCCTCGATCAGATAAGCCTCGGACGCTGAGAAGACGAACTTGCCGGAGGTGATGTCGACTTGCCCACCGCCAAAATTGACCGCGTAGAGTCCGCGCTTGACCGACGCGATGATTTCTTGCGGGTCGTGTTGGCCCGCCAGCATGTAGGTGTTTGTCATGCGCGGCATCGGCAAATGCGCAAAGCTCTCACGCCTGCCATTGCCGGTTGGAGCGGCTCCGAGAAGGCGGGCGTTCAGGCGATCCTGCATATACCCTGTCAGGATCCCGTCTTCGATCAGCACGGTGTAATTGGTCGGCGTTCCCTCGTCGTCGATGGTCAGCGAGCCGCGGCGATCCGGCATTGTCCCGTCATCGACCACCGTCACGCCTTTGGCGGCAACGCGTTGCCCGATCATTCCGGAGAAGGCCGAGGTCTTCTTGCGGTTGAAATCGCCTTCCAGTCCGTGGCCGACCGCCTCGTGAAGCATCACCCCCGGCCATCCCGGCCCGAGAACGACCGTCATCTGGCCCGCCGGCGCCGGTACCGAGCCAAGATTGGTGAGGGCCTGGTGCAGCGCCTCGTCGACCTGCGCCTGCCATTGCTGCGGATCGAGGTAGTGGTCGTAAGTGACCCGTCCGCCCGCGCCTGATGAACCGGTTTCCTGACGATCGTCCTCGCCGACCATGATGGCGACGCTCAGCCGCACCAGCGGGCGGATGTCAGCAACCCTTTGACCGCCCGGGCGGATGATCTGTACCGCCTGCCATACCCCGCTGAGCGAAGCCATGACCTGCCGCACTCGAGGGTCGCGGCCGCGGGCATAGCCGTCGATCTCGGCGAGAAGTCGTGTCTTGGCCGCAAGATCGACTAGACCCAGCGGGTTCTGGTCGGTGTAAAGGCTGCGGTTTGTACCGGGAGGCGGCGCGCCAAAGACGCCCGAGTTACCGCTCGCCACGGCTCGCACCGTTGCCGCAGCACGGCGGATCGCCGCCTCCGAAAGCTCGGAAGCATGCGCATAGCCCGCCGCCTCATCGGCAACCGCCCGCAGCCCAAACCCTTGGGTCGTATCGAAACTCGCGCTCTTTATCCTTCCGTCATCCAGCGCAAGGCTCTCCGACTGGCTGTATTCGAGATAGAGTTCGCCGTCATCCATTCCGGATAGCGACTGGTTGACGAGCGCCTCGATCCGGACCGGGTCCATGCCGGTGCTTTCGAAGAACAGGGTGTCGGTAACGGCGAGGTCGGTCATTGGAAACTCCATGAAACGGTCCGCTTCAATATGGTCCGAGGCTGACCGCGACGGAAGGCATCACTAGCATCCGGCATGGGTCGCCCCTGGCCAGCGAGGTGTGCGGCGGCTTGCCGCAAACGGGTTCGGCGAGGGTCGATGCGGTTGTCGCCCTGTCGAGCGATGGTGTAGCTTCGTTTGGCGATACGCGGCCGGACAACGCGTACCGCGCTTGTGGCTTTGGCCGAGCGGCATGTGGCCTGATGCCTGATTGAGAGCGCCGCTCGGAACGCCCTCTTGGAAAAGCCGATACGGGTTGTTTGCGACGGATGAGGGGCTGCATGCACAGTATGTGGTTGAGAGGGTTGCTTAATAAGAGAGCGGCAGCTAGAGCCTGCGCAATCTCGCTGTTGGCCGCGACTGGGGTTGCCGCGATCACAGTGGCGGCTTGGGCCGACTTCCCGCGCCCCTGGGAGCTCGGCATGCAAGCTCCCGCGACTCCGGTCAAAGATCGGCTGTCGGCGTTTCACGATGAACTCCTGATCATCATAACGCTGATCACGATCTTTGTTCTGGGCCTGCTTCTTTACGTAATCGTTCGGTTTCACCATCAGCGCAATCCGGTACCGACGCGGACCTCGCACAACACCGTCATCGAGATGCTGTGGACGGTGGTCCCGGTCCTGATCCTGGTCATCATCGCGATCCCCTCTTTCAAGCTCATGTACTACATGGACCGGGTGCCAGATCCTGACATGACGATCAAGGTCACCGGGCATCAGTGGTACTGGTCCTACGAGTACCCGGACCAAGGCGGGCTCGCGTTCGACAGCAACCTCATTCCGGACGCCGATCTAAAGCCCGGTCAGAAACGGCTCCTCGACGTCGACAATCCGCTGGTGGTTCCGGTCGATACGACGATTCGCGTGCTGATCACTGGCACCGATGTGATTCACAGCTGGTTCATGCCGTCCTTCGGGGTCCAGGAATATGCGATCGTCGGGCGACTCAATGAGTCCTGGATGAAGATCGAGCACGACGGCGTCTATTACGGCCAGTGCAACCAGATCTGCGGCATCAACCATGCGTTCATGCCGATCAAGGTGCAAGCGGTATCAAAGGATGATTTCCAGCACTGGTTGGTCGATGCCAAGAAGAAGTTCGCGCATGATGACAAGGGCGTCGATGCGGTGCGCGTCGCCGCCGCTTCGGGTTCGCCGGACACTGCCCTTCCGGCGCCCGCGGGTAATTGAGATCGAAGGAGCGAAGAATGGCTTACGAGCGTGATGCTCATATTGCCGACGTTCACGGCCATGATGCGTACGGCCACGGCCATGCGCCGGGTTTCTTTACCCGCTGGTTTTGCTCCACCAATCACAAGGACATCGGCACCCTCTACCTGCTCTTTGCGATCGTCGCCGGGGTGATCGGCGGCGCTCTGTCGGTCGTCGCGCGGATGCAATTGATGCATCCCGGCAATCATCTGATCGAAGACCATCAGCTCTACAATGTCATCGTTACCGCCCATGGCCTGATCATGGTCTTCTTTGTCGTCATGCCGGCGATGATCGGCGGGTTTGGCAACTGGATGGTGCCCCTGATGATCGGGTCGCCCGACATGGCCTTTCCGCGGCTGAACAACGTGAGCTTCTGGCTGCTGGTCCCTGCGTTCGCGCTGCTGATGGGGTCGACGATGGTCGGCAGCGGTGCCGGTGTTGGATGGACGGTCTACCCGCCGCTCTCGGCGCAGGTCGGGCACCCGGGTCCGGCCGTCGACATGGTGATCTTTTCGCTGCACCTTGCCGGCGCCTCGTCGATCATGAGCGCGATCAACTTCATCACGACGATACTCAACATGCGCGCGCCCGGCATGACGATGCACAAGATGCCGCTCTTCGTGTGGGCGATCCTCGTGACCGCGTTCCTCTTGCTGCTATCGCTGCCGGTGCTCGCCGGGGCGATCACAATGTTGCTGACCGACCGCAATTTCGGCACGACGTTTTTCGACCCGGCGGGTGGCGGCGACCCGCTGTTGTTTTTGAACCTCTTTTGGTTCTTCGGTCACCCGGAGGTGTACATCCTGATCCTGCCAGGCTTCGGCATGATCTCCCAAGTGGTTTCGACCTTTTCGAAAAAGCCGGTCTTTGGCTATCTCGGCATGGCGTATGCGATGGTCGCAATCGGCGTCATCGGCTTTGTCGTCTGGGCGCATCACATGTTCACGACCGGAATCTCGGTCGATGCGCGCGCCTATTTTACCGCGGCGACGATGGTCATCGCGGTCCCCACCGGGGTCAAGATCTTCTCGTGGATCGCGACGATGTGGGGCGGATCGATCGAGTTCAAGACGCCGATGCTCTGGGCGATGGGCTTTATCTTTTTGTTCACGATCGGCGGCGTGACGGGTGTCGTGCTGGCCAATGCCGGTGTCGATTTCGCGCTGCACAACACGTATTACGTGATCGCCCACTTCCATTATGTGCTGTCGCTCGGCGCGGTATTTTCGATTTTCGCCGGCTTCTATTACTGGATCGGCAAGATGTCGGGGCGGCAATATAACGAGACGTGGGGCCAGATTCATTTCTGGACCACCTTCATCGGGGTGAACCTGACCTTCTTCCCGATGCACTTCCTCGGGCTTGCTGGCATGCCGCGGCGGATCGCCGATTACCCAGATGCCTTCGCCGGCTGGAACATGGTCGCCTCTGTCGGCTCCTACATCTCCTACGCCTCAACGTTGTTCTTCGTCTTCATCGTGCTCCATACCCTGTTCGCCGGACGCCGGGTCGGGGCTAATTACTGGGGCGAGGGAGCGACGACGCTCGAATGGAAGCTGCCGTCGCCGCCGCCCTTCCACAGCTATGAGGAGATGCCGGTCATTGTCTAGGGAGCCGCCATCTTCGTGACTGAAGTTTTGGGTGTCCCGTCGGGTGATGCTGCCGTCCGCCTCCGTGCGCCTCCTGCAGCGGGCGTCAGCGATTATGTCGAGATCCTCAAACCCCGCGTGATGTCGCTCGTCGTTTTCACCGGGCTAGTCGGGCTCGTCTTGGCGCCGGGGCATGTCCATCCGGTGCTGGGGGTGGTAGCCGTGCTCTGTATCGCGATCGGGGCTGGCGCCGCGGGGGCGCTCAACATGTGGTACGAGCGCGACATCGATAGGATGATGCGCCGCACCGCTGGCCGGCCGCTGCCGGGCGGCCGCATGATGCCTGGCGAGGCGCTTGGTTTCGGCGCGGTGCTCGGCGTCGGTGCCGTGGTGATCATGGGGCTCGCGGTCAACTATGTGGCGGCCGCGCTGCTGGGTCTGACCATCGGCTTCTACGTCTTTGTCTATACGATCTGGCTGAAGCGGCGGACACCGCAGAACATCGTCATTGGCGGCGCCGCGGGCGCCTTCCCCCCGATGATCGGCTGGGCGGCAGTCACCGGGGATATCGGCTGGGGGGCGATCGCGTTGTTCGCGATCATCTTCTTTTGGACTCCACCGCATTTCTGGGCCTTGTCACTGTACCGGACCGGCGACTATGCCGCAGCCGGTGTGCCGATGTTGCCCGTCGTCGCCGGACCACGCGAAACCAAGCGCCAAATGCTGCTCTATACTCTGGCGCTGTGGCCGGTTGCCCTCGCTCCATGGGCGCTAGGGGTTGCGGGCGCGCTCTATGCTGCCGGCGCGCTGTTGCTGAGCGCCGCATTCACGGGCTCAGCGATCCTTGTCTACCGCGACACAACCGATTACGGCGCCCGACGAATGTTCGCCTTTTCGCTACTCTATCTATTCCTGATCTTCAGCCTCTTGCTGGTCGACCACGTCGGCGAGGCTTGGATTTGACGGCGATGGCATCGGAACGCGACCGGGAACGGACGATACGCACGCGTAATCGCGCCCTCATGGCCGTGCTCGTCATACTGGCCGCGTTGTTCTACGCCATCACAATCGTGCGGATGGGAGGTTGAAGAGTGGGAGTGACGAGCCGATCGCAACGCCGCCGCAACAGTAGGACGGTTCTGCTCCTCGCGGCAGTAGTCGCGGGTATGATCGGTCTGTCATTCGCGTCTGTGCCGCTATATCGATTGTTCTGCTCGGCGACCGGCTTTGGCGGGACGACGCAGCAGGCGGAGACCGCCCCGACCCGGATCGCGGGGGGGCTGGTCACGGTGCGTTTCGATGCTCAAACCGCACCCGGCCTCGATTGGGAATTCCGCCCGCTGAAGAAAGGAATAGCGGTTCATCCCGGCGAACAGAATGAGGTTTTCTTTCGTGCGGTCAACCATAGCGCGCTGCCGGTCACCGCTCAGGCGATCTACAATGTCACGCCGACCAAGGTCGGTATCTATTTCGACAAGCTGCAATGCTTCTGCTTCAGCGATCAGACTTTAGCACCGGGACAAAGCGTCGATATGGGGGTGGTCTTCTTCGTCGACCCCGACATGCTGACCGATCCGAGCACCAGTGAGGTCCGCTCGATCACGCTATCCTATACGATGTTCCGGGCGCCCGGAACATCGGCTCCGACCGCTTCTTCGGCATCGCGATCGCCGGCACCTTCGGTAAATTGACCTATCAGGCTCCCAATCCATGAGCGAAGCGCACGCCCCACCAAAGCATCCCTATCACCTCGTTGCCCCAAGCCCCTGGCCGCTTTTCGGCGCGATCGCCGCAGGTCTGCTTACAACCGGCGGTGTCCTTTACATGCACGGTTACGGCTGGACCTTGCTGATCATCGGGTTTCTCTCGGTGCTAGCGATCATGGCTGTGTGGTGGCACGACGTTATCAAAGAGGCGACCTTTCAAGGCTATCACACCCCGGTCGTGCAAATCGGTCTGCGCTACGGCATGGCGTTGTTCATCGCCTCCGAGGTGATGTTCTTCGTGGCCTTTTTTTGGGCTTTCTTCGCGTCCAGCCTGTTCCCGGTCGGCGGCGTTTGGCCGCCAAAGACCATCCATCCGTTCGACCCGTTCGAGTTCCCGTTTCTCAATACGTTGATCTTGCTGTTGTCGGGAACGACGGTGACTTGGGCGCATCATTCCCTGATCGAGGGCAACCGCAGCGGATTGCTGCGCGGCTTGGCCTTGACCGTGTTTCTCGGGCTCTGCTTCACCTCGGTCCAGGCTTACGAATACAGCCACGCCCCATTTCACTTCACGGACGGCATCTACCCATCGACCTTCTTTATAGCGACCGGCTTCCATGGCTTCCACGTCATCATCGGCACCACGTTTCTGATCGTCTGTCTCTTTCGGGCATGGGCCGGACACTTCAGACCCGACCATCACTTCGGGTTCGAAGCGGCCGCCTGGTACTGGCATTTCGTCGACGTCGTCTGGTTGTTCCTGTTCGTCTGCATCTATTGGTGGGGCGAGGGGAGCGGCGGCGCTGGCGTGGCGGGCTGATCGCAGCTGAGAACGGCTTCGCGCAGGGGATGGACCAAACAGACGGTTTCCCCGCGGTTTCTCCATTGCGCGCAGCGCTCGGTTGTCGTTGCCCCCGCTGCGGCAAGGGCAAGCTCTTCGCCGGCCTTCTCAGCGTCCGCGGGAGCTGCGAGAGCTGTGGCCTCGATTTGTCGGCGCAAGACGCCGGGGATGGACCAGCGGTCTTTGTGATCATGTTCCTCGGCCTGATCGTCGTCGCTCTCGCCGCCTGGGTCGAGATCCAGTTCTCGCCGCCGATCTGGGTGCATCTGGCGCTGTGGACACCGCTCATATTGGGTGGCGCAATTGCAATGTTGCGCCCGCTCAAGGCGGGTCTGATCGCCCTGCAATATCATCACCAACTGCTCGGCGTGCCGCCAGCCTGCTAAGATGACCGGTTTTCGCCCGCTGTTGTGGCCGACGCTCTTCACGGCGCCGGCGGTGCTGCTGTTACTGGCTCTCGGTTCCTGGCAAATCCAGAGGCTTTATTGGAAGCAGGACCTGATCGCGCAGCGCCAAGCGGCGGTATCGGCCGCTCCCGGAGCCGCACCACAGAGCCTAGAAGACGCGCAGGACATGGAATTCCACCATGTCACCGATGAGGGGGTGTTCCTGCACGCCAAAGAAATCTTTCTCGGCGCGACGTCGGAGGCTGGCAGGCAGGGGTATCAGGTCCTGACGCCGCTTCTCGAACCCGGCGGCCGCATTGTCTTCGTCAACCGCGGGTTCATCCCTGCCGAGCTGAAGGATCCAGCGAGGCGCGCTGCCGGCCAGATCGCAGGTAAGGTTCGCGTGCAAGGGCTCTTGCGACTACCGCCGGACGGGAAGCCGGCATGGTTTCTGCCGGATAATCGGGCGGATCTCAATTATTGGTTCTGGGTCGATCTTCCGGCGATGAGCGCCGCCGACAAGCTCGACCGAGTGGCATCGTTCTATATCGATGCCGATGCGAGCCCCAACCCGGGAGGCTGGCCAAAGGGTGGAGTCACCCGGCTCGTCTTGCCGAACGATCATCTGCAATACGCGATCACGTGGTTTTCCCTGGCGGTTGCGTTACTGGTCATTTATGTCCTCTTCCATCGTCGCAATGCGGGATCGGGATGACCGCCTATCAGCTTTTGGAAGAACGCTTTCGCCGGATTGGAGCGCTCCAGCAAGCAATCTCGGTGCTCCACTGGGACACCGGAGCGATGATGCCCGAGGGCGGGGCGCCCGCGCGAGCTGAACAACTCGCCACCTTGCGTCTGATTGCGCACCAGCAGCTGACTACACCCGAAATCGACGCCCTGCTCACCGAAGCCGAGGCGGACAGCGATGCTCTCGGCCCGTGGCAAAGCGCCAATCTGCGGGAGATGCGCCGGCGCTGGCTCGATGCGGCAGCACTCCCGGGTGATCTTGTCGAAGCCAGATCGCGGGCTTGTTCTGAATGCGAGGCAGTGTGGCGCAGAGCCCGCTTGGAGAGCGATTTCGCCGCCGCGCTCCCCGGGCTCGAGCGAGTTCTTCGGGTCGAGCGCGAAATTGCGGCAATCAAGGCCGAGCGGCTCGGCCGGAGCCCCTATGAAGCGCTCCTCGACCAATATGAGCCGGGCGGTTCCGTCCTGATGATCGACCGCCTGTTCGACGAGATCGCGAGCTTCCTGCCCGATCTGCTGGAGGATGCCCTGACCCACCAGTCGGCTCTGCCGCCGCCGCCCACTGCACCCGGCCCGTTCCCGGTCGAGACACAGCGCCGCGTCGCGATGACGTTGATGGAACGCATCGGTTTCGATTTTGCGTATGGCCGGCTCGACGTAAGCGCTCACCCGTTCTGCGGCGGCACTCCCGACGATGTGAGGATTACCACGCGGTATAGCGAGGCCGATTTTGCGCGCGCTTTGATGGGGGTGTTGCACGAGACCGGCCATGCCCTTTATCAGCGCGGTCTCCCTCCCGAATGGCGCCTGCAGCCGGTCGGCCGCGCCCGCGGCATGGCCATTCATGAGAGCCAGTCCTTGCTGCTCGAGATGCAGGTGTGTCGCAGCCGCGCATTTATGACCCATGCGGAACCCGTTTTACGCGAGGCTTTTGGCGGCGACGGGCCGGCTTGGGAGATTGAAAATCTCTACCGGCGCCAAATCCAAATTCGGCGCGGTTTGATCCGGGTCGATGCCGACGAGGTGACCTACCCCGCGCACGTGATCTTGCGCTACCGACTAGAGCGGGCAATGATTGCCGGCGACCTTGGGCCGGCCGACCTCCCGAGTGCTTGGGCCCAGGAGCTGCGTGCACTCCTCGGCGTGGCGCCGAGCAATGATCGCGAGGGATGCCTTCAGGACATCCATTGGTACGACGGCAACTGGGGCTATTTCCCGACCTATACGCTCGGCGCGCTGATCGCGGCGCAACTGTTCGAGACCGCGCGCCGCGATGTCCCGGACCTGATGCCGGCGATCGCGGCGGGAGAATTCTCGCCTCTGCTTGGCTGGCTGGGTGAGCGTATTCATTCGAAAGGATCGCTGCTGTCGACAGCTGAGCTGGTCGAGGAGGCCACGGGCCGGCCGCTCGGGACTGCCAGTTTCGAGCGGCATTTACGAAATCGATATCTCGGTTAGCGCAACCACTCCTGTGTCGGAGTGTTAGCGGGAACAACATGACAGGTTCTGGGGGGCGCTGTGCTTGATATTTCCACGCGAGAAGAGGCTTGCGTCGCCGACCGCGATTCTAACCTCGCGCGGTTCGAAGAAATACGACGCGACACCGAAGCGCTGACGACAAACCTGACACCGGAGGATCAGTCGATCCAATCGATGCCCGATGTCAGCCCGACAAAGTGGCACCTTGCGCATACGACCTGGTTCTTCGAGACATTCATCTTGACCCGGTTCGATGCGGATTACCGGGTCTTCGATCCAGCTTTCGCCTACCTCTTCAACTCTTATTACGAGGCGGCCGGCCCGCGCCACCCGCGGCCGCAGCGCGGGCTCTTGTCGCGCCCGACGGTCGACATCGTCGCCGCCTATCGCGATCACGTTACTGCTGGCATGGCGCGCCTCATCGAGAGCGCAGCCGAGCCAACGTGGAGCGAAGTCTCGCTCTTGCTCGAGCTCGGCGTTCAGCACGAGCAGCAGCATCAGGAGTTGATCCTGATGGATGTCAAACATGTCTTTTCGGTTAATCCCCTGATGCCGGCCTATCGCGCACCGCAGCTTCAGGTGCAAGCGCCGGCTATGCCGCTCAGTTGGATCGAGTTTGACGGCGGCCTCAAGGAAATCGGGCATCCTGGGACAGATTTCGCTTTCGACAACGAGACACCGCGACACAAGACCTGGCTCGAACCGTTCCGGCTCGCGGCGCGGCCGGTCACCTGCGCCGAGTTCCTAGGTTTCATCGAGGATAACGGTTACTCGACGCCGGAATTCTGGCTGTCGGACGGCTGGGCGACGGTCCACGAGCAGGGCTGGGAGGCGCCGCTTTATTGGCGGCGCGAAGATGGCGAATGGACTATCTTTACGCTATCTGGCCGCCGCCGGCTGAACCCGGCCGAGCCGGTTTGCCACGTCAGCTTTTACGAAGCCCACGCCTTCGCCAAATGGGCCGGGAAACGATTGCCGACCGAAGCGGAATGGGAGACCGCAGCAGAAGGCCTGCCACCATCGGGCAATTTCGCAGACAGCGGTCAATTTCATCCCTGCGCCGACGGTCATTTCGAAACTAACGGCGGCGGGTCCTGCCTGCGGCAATTGTTCGGCGACGTTTGGGAATGGACGGCGAGCCCCTACATACCCTATCCGCGTTTTCGACCGGCTGCGGGTGCGGTCGGCGAGTACAACGGCAAGTTCATGTGCAACCAGATGGTGCTCCGCGGCGGCGCGGCGGTCACCCCGGCCGGGCACGTTCGGGCCACCTATCGTAACTTCTTCCCGCCCTCGGCGCGTTGGGCCTTCGCCGGGCTGCGGCTGGCGGAGGACCTTGAATGATCAACGGCGCGCACTTCGCCTTTCATGATCTGGCGCCCGGCGAAGAAAGCTTTCGCGATGCGGTCCTCAAGGGGCTCAGCCGCGTCCGCAAGGCGATCCCGTGCAAGTTCCTCTATGACGCGCGCGGCTCGGCGCTATTCGAGGAAATCTGCCTCCTGCCCGAGTATTATCCGACCCGCACGGAGATCGCGATCCTCGAGGAGAACTCGGCGGATATCGCGGCCCAAATGGGGACGCATTGCCGTCTGATCGAGTTTGGCAGCGGCGCCAGCCAAAAGGTGCGCATCCTTCTTCAGGCACTGGATCGGCCTGCGGCTTATGTTCCTGTCGACATCTCGCGCGAGCATTTGCGCGACGCCGCCGCCAGCTTGGCCGAGGATTTTCCTTCGGTGCCGGTGATCGCCGTTTGCGCGGACTATACTCGCCCGTTTCCCTTGCCGCCGCTGCCCGGGGCGAAGGGCAAGCGGGTCGGCTTCTTCCCCGGCTCGACCATCGGCAATTTCGAGCCTGATGCTGCGGTGGCCTTCCTGACCAACTACGCGCGCATCCTCGGCCCTGGAGGCGAGATGTTGATCGGCGTCGATCTGAAGAAGGACGCCGACATCCTCGACGCCGCCTACAATGACCGGGCGGGAGTGACCGCCGCTTTCAATCTCAACCTCCTCGAGCGCGCCAACCGCGAGCTCGACGGTGATCTCGATCTCGACCGGTTCGAACACCTCGCCTTCTACAACGACGCCGAGGGGCGCGTCGAAATTTACATCCGCAGCCTTGCCGATCAGGAAGCACGGATCGCCGGTAGTCGCTTCCGTTTCGCCCAGGACGAGCTGATCCACACCGAATACTCATACAAATACTCTATCGAGGACTTCCGCGCTCTGGCGGCGCGCGCCGGCTTCCGCCCCGTCGACACTTGGACCGACGCCGCCGAACTATTCAGCGTGCATTATTTCCGGCTGCGATGAACTAGCTGTTCATTTGGCGGTACCTAGGCCATCGGCCACGCTGGGCGCGATCTCAAGCCCGCCTACCGTAAAGGCGCCGACACAAATCACCGTGCGGCTGTTCTGCGTGATGTTGATGAAGCCGCCAGCGCCGGCGAGCTTCCGACTGAAGCAGCTCACGATGATGTTGCCTTCGGCATCGCATTCGGCGAGGCCCAGACAGGCAAGATCGAGCTCGCCGCCATCGTAGAAATCGAACTGCTGGTTCATATCGATGATAGCGTCCGGGTCGACCGCGGGTTCAAAATTGAGGGCGCTCGGCGGTGAGGGTCGGGTTTTCATCGCGCAAACAATTTTCCGGCCGATTTTCGACGCTGCCGTCTGAGCGATGGATCTTGGTGGCCTCACCAGCAGGACTCGAATTGCGACCCACAGTCAGGAAACTGAAATAGGGGCCATTTCTAACACTTTGCGCCGATGTCTGTTTTGTCCTTGAGGCGATAGCTCTCGCCCTGAATGGCGACTACCGTAGAGTGGTGGAGGATGCGATCGAGCGTCGCCGCAGTCAGCACCGGGTCGCTCGCGAAGGCCTGATCCCATGACCCGAAGGTCAGGGTTTGAGGTCAGGATCACCACGCTCATAGCGCTTAGCCACCACCTGGAAGAACAGATTGGAGCGCGGTCGCAACCGCGTTAGTTTCTACACAGATCGCCAAACCCTAGCTAAGGGGCAAGCGCCCCTGCTTGGTCACACTCGGCAACGGTTAACGGCGAAGGGGCGTTGAAGAAGCTACACAACCTATCGTAAGGGAAGCGCGAAGAACGAAACCGACATTGACGATCGGCCGGACCTCCACACCGGGAAGGAATGGTGCGAGATGGATTTCTTCGATCTCGCCAACAGCGTCAGACTGAAAAACCCGATCGGGGAAATCGCGATGTTCCTGTGCCGGTCGCAGCGCGAGGTGCGCGAGAAGATCGCCGAACTGGAGCGGTGCGGCGAACTCACCAGGCGCATCGAAGAAACTGCCGCCCACGCTCAGCCTGAATGACGACTCCGGCGTCGAAGACAAGCTCGCCAATTTTCGCCGGCCTTGGTCGGCGCTGCAGCTCATCCGCGGCATTTACGCTGTTTGGGGCGCGTCCATGTGGCCCTTGATTCCGGCGATTGCCATCGTCCTCGCGCAAGCTTCTCAGCCTGGCGCTGGTTCGAAGTCCCAAAAATGGTGCTTCGAGAGAGAGCAGCAGGGAGCTCAACTCTGCGAGGCGACTGAGGACGCGTGCAATCAGTTGCGCGAACTCAATACCGAGATTGCAAAGAGCCCGTGCAAACGTGTCGAACTGCCGGAAATCCACGTCTCGCCGACTGAGCCCCCGGCACCGCCCAGCTCTGACAAGCAGACACCCACTCAACGATAGGTCTGCTCGCGACCGCCCAGGGCCCGCCGATGATGTTCGGGGGCTGCCGCCGCGGCCGGCCCATGTGCGGCTGATGGTGCAGCTCGGGCCACATCAAAGCGCCGTAACGTGTTTTGGGAAAACTCTCGGGCTCAGCGGAGCGTTCTGGGTGCCCATGGCCGGCGCGATCTACGATATTGCTGGATGCGGGTTGTCCGCAAACCGGGCAGACCGTGGCTCTCAAACGCGCGCTGCCACGAGAGAAACTCTTCCTCGGTGAGCTCGTAACGGCGCAGGACTTCCTCCTCCCGGCGCACACAGCAGCGACCACCGCGGCTTTGCGGCGGGCCACCCATCGCCCGGTATTCGGAGGAGGCAGATCGTCCATTGGCGGCTGTTTCCTCCCTCTAGAAGCCCCGGTTCTTAGGTGATTTT
>Ga0070698_100002984_pt1 | contig 18624 bp, 1 predicted proteins | sample KBSK1502metaG_FD_65477 | JGI IMG/M metagenome (GOLD analysis project Ga0070698, IMG submission 65477) | Corn, switchgrass and miscanthus rhizosphere microbial communities from Kellogg Biological Station, Michigan, USA - KBS K1-50-2 metaG | ecosystem: Host-associated > Plants > Roots >...
GGCTTTTCTTTGCGAGCTTCGCGTCTTTGCGTGAAATATCTCCGGCCAAAACGGCTATTCACGCAAAGGCGCAAAGACGCAAAGACGCGCAAAGCCAAATTGAGACACTACTTTCATTTGAGGATTTGTTTCCCGGTGGTCTCCGCGGACTCCGGCCACCAGCCACTCGCGCAACCCATCGGGTTGACTGGTAGTGATGTAGTTTGAGTTCAGAGTTCAGCCTTTAGGCTGCCGATTCGGAAGCAAACTAAAGGAAGCTCTGATCAAGTCCGGAACGTAGATGGCAATACCGCGAAGCGGTTGAGCAACAAAGCCCAGGGTTGACGCGCTTCGCGGCTACCCTGGGTAACAGGTCTAACGACTTCGCAACCCCAAAGGGGTTGTGTCAGTTCTCAAGAGTTGCGGATTTACGGTGCAATGTTGCTGGTCAAACGCGATTGTGATTTGCGCATGAGACGCAACCCCGTTGGGGTTGCGCATCTTTTTTCAACGCAATCCCAGGGTAGCCGCGAAGCGCCTCAACCCTGGGCTGAGTTACATAACCGCTTCGCGGTAGGAACAATTCGACTTGATCAGAGCTTCCTAAGGTTTGAACTCTAAACTGCACCAGTACCGCCCGCCGACAATTAATCTCATTGACCTCTTGCTTAACCTGTAATAGTCTTACCCGTCAACATTTTTATGATTTTCGTACCTGCCCACTCGCATTAACAAAATCCAGGAGAGAGTTATGATGCAATCGTCCCCTTATCTTCCGATACGAAGTCTCAGAGTATTCACTGCCTGCCTATTATCTCTCCTGATGTTTGCGGCGCCGATGGCGCCGCTGGCGGCTTCAGTCAACCGGACCAATGCCGCGCGCCTCGAAAAGAAGACCGCCGCCAAATCCGCGAAAAGTACCCAGAAGCAAACGACCGCTGGTGAAGCGCTCGAGCGATCCTTGTTCGTCAATCCATTTGCTCCGCCCCCGGTCGTAGGCCCAATCATCGGCGCCACGATGTCGGATTCGTTCGTCGACACCACCCCGGTAAGTGGCCGGGCCGATCCAGGCTCGATCGTTACCTACAATGCCGTCATTTCGAACACGGGTAGCGGAGCCGGCACCGGCGTCAACTTCATGGACACGGTCGATCCAAACACGACGCTGATTAATGCTTCGATTAAGTTTTCGCCGATCGCGATAAACGACGCGTACAACGGAACGCAGAACACCACGCTTAACGTTTCAGCTCCGGGCGTGCTCACCAACGACACCGGTCAGCCCGCGCCCACGGCGACGGCAATTGCCGCTGGAGCGACTACTCAGGGTGGCACGGTAACGCTGAATGCGAATGGCAGCTTCTCTTACGATCCGCCCAACGCCGGCTTTACCGGCACAGACACATTTACGTACACGATCACAAACGGGCAGGCGCCGCCCAGTCCAGCGGATGCGCAGGCGACCGTGACGATTACGGTCGGCACCCCGAACACCGCGCCTGTGGCGAATGACGACACCGCCTCGGCAACGGAAGCCGGCGGCGCGGCCAACGGCACGGCGGGTACAAACCCAACCGGCAACCTGATCACCGGCGTAGGCGCGGGATCGGTTACCGACACTGACGCCGAAGATGCTTCGAGTGCGCTGATCGCGGTCCAGGTGCACACTGGACCGGAAGGCGGATCGACCGGGACCGGCACGATCGGGAATCCGCTGGCCGGATCGTTCGGCTCGCTGACGCTGAACAGTAACGGCTCTTACACCTACACGGTTGATAACAACAATGCGACGGTGCAGGCTCTGCGCACTTCGGGCCAGAGTCTTAATGACATTTTCAATTACACGATCCAGGACACGGGTGGCTTGCAGGACACGGCGACGTTCACGATAACGATTGCCGGCGCTAACGACAATCCAGTGGCCGTGGCCGATACGCCAACAGCAGTTGAGGCCGGCGGAACCGCCAACGGCACCGCAGGCACGGATCCAAGCGGCAATGTGCTGACGAACGATACCGATGTCGACAGCGTCGCCAACGGCGAGACCAAGACCGTGCAAGGCGTCGCGGTTGGTAACCAGGCAGGCCCGCTTTCGACCAACGTGGGTGTCGGTCTTTCCGGCGCAGGCGCAGCGAACTATGGCACGCTCACGATCATGGCGGACGGCTCGTTCACTTATGTAGTGAATCAAACCAACGCGACAATCGAAGCGCTGGGCGTCGGCCAGACACAGACGGACACGTTCAGCTATACGATGAAGGACGCTGCGAACGTAACCTCGACCACGACGGTGACGGTGACGATCCAGGGCGCGGACGACAATCCGGTGGCGGTAAACGACGCGGCGACAGTAAACGAGGATGCGGCAGCGACGGCGGTGACCGTGCTGACGAATGATACGGACGTCGACGCGGGACCAAAGAATATTGCTTCTCTAACTCAGCCGGCGAACGGCACGGTGGTGGGCACGGGCCCCGCCGGTGCTTTCACGGGCTTGACTTACCAGCCGAATGCTAACTATTGCAACAACCCGCCGGGCTCGACGCTCGACACTTTCACTTACACCCTGAATGGCGGTTCGACGGCGACCGTTTCAATGACTGTGACCTGCATCAACGATGCGCCCACGTTCACCAAGGGCCCGGACCAGAACATTTCGGAAGACGCGGGCGGCCAAACAGTAGTCGGTTGGGCCACGGGAATTGGCCCGGGCGGCGGAGCGGACGAGGCGGGCCAGACGCTGACATTTGTAATTACCAACAACACTAATTCCGCATTGTTCTCAGCCGGTCCGTCAGTAGCAGCCAACGGCACTTTGACCTACACGACCGCTGCGAACGCGTTTGGAACGGCCACGATCACGCTGAAGATTACAGACAACGGTCCTACGGGCGGTAGTAACGTCAACGAGTCCGCGACCCAGTCATTCATAATCAATGTCGGCGCGGTGAATGACGCGCCCGTCGTCGATCTGAACGGAGGCGCCGGCGGCATCGATGTCGCGGCGGCCTTTACGGAAGACTCGGGCGGAGTCACGCTTGCGCCGGCCGCAACTGTCTCAGACGTTGACGACACCAATCTCGAATCAGCCACGATCACTCTGACCAATCGTCCCGACGGCGCCGCAGAGTCTTTGTCCGTCGACACGACCGGCACGACGATAGTCGCCGCCGCGTACGTTTCGGGCACCGGTGTGCTCGCACTTTCGGGCACCGATACCGTGGCGCACTACCAGCAGGTGATTCGCACGGCCAAGTACAACAACACTTCGCAAAATCCGAACACTACTTCGCGCAGCATTACGTTCACGGTGAATGACGGCGACGTTGATTCGGCCGTCGCTACCGCGACCGTCACAGTCACCGCAGTCAACGACGCTCCGGTTGTCGATCTCAACGGCACTGGCACGGGCGGCATCAACACCACCGCGACATTCACTGAAGACGGCGGCGCAATCGTCATGGCCGGCGCTACCGACGTCACCGACGTTGACAACAATAACCTCGTTTCGGCGACCATCACTTTGACTAACCGGCCCGACGGCGCGCTCGAATCGCTTTCGGTCGACACCACCGGCACCTTGATCACAGCCGACGCTTATGTTCCGGGCACCGGTGTGCTGTTTCTGCACGGCACCGATACCCTGGCGAACTACCAGCAGGTCCTGCGCACGGCCAAGTACAACAACACCGATCAGGATCCGGACACGACGGCCCGCATCGTCAACTTCAAGGGTAACGACGGCGCCGTTGACTCAACCGTGGCCACGGCGACGATCACTGTCATCGCGGTGAACGACGCGCCGGTGCTCGCAGCCATCGAGGGCGGCAACCTGACCTACACAGAGAACGACCCAGCCACTTCCGTTACTTCGACGATGACTCTTACTGATGTTGACAGCGCGAACATGATTGGCGCGACGGTGCAGATCACCGGCAACTACCAGTCTGGTCAGGATGTGCTCAGCTTTGTGAACACGCCGAACATCACCGGCTCGTACAACTCCGGCAACGGCACGATGACTCTGAGCGGCACCGATACGAAGGCGAATTATCAGGCGGCCCTACGCGCGGTGAAGTACAACAACACGAGCGACGATCCGAACACCACCACTCGGACCGTCACCTTCCAGGTCAACGACGGCGGCGCGGTAAATAATCTGAGCAATACCCAGACCCGTAACATCACCGTGGTCGCGGTCAACGATCCGCCGACTGCGTTTGGCTTTGCATCTTTGCCGGCCCAGGCGGGAATTCCGATCACCTATCCGGCGGGCAAGCTGGGTGGTAGCGACCTGGAAGCCGGCACGACGATCACGATCGACACCGTGCCCATCAATGTCACGAACGGCACCGTGGTGATCAATGCCAACGGCAGCTTTACCTTCACGCCTTTGCCGGGAACGGCGGGCGGAAGTAACAATGCTTCGTTCCAGTACCGCGTTTCGGACAACGGCAATCCGGGACCTGGCGTGAACGGCAATTATGTGACCGTATCGTTCAATCCGGCGGGACCGGCGATCTTCTTCACCAAGAGTGTCGCAGTGGCACCGGGCAATTGCACGCTTGGCGCCGAGTGCACCATCGCGACGGCCGTCACCAATATTGGCGCGTTGACGAACGCCAACATCTTCATTGAAGATGCGAACACGCAGTCGCCGGGCAATATCACGCTGACCAGTGGTAGCTCGATCATTGGTCAGGGTGTCACGGGCGCCAGCTTCGATAGCTTCTTTGGCATCGGCGCACCGGCGCAAGGCACTCTGGCTGCACGGCCGTCGATCAATCAGGCCCGGCCGACGATCAATGGTGCGGCCACGATTACCGCGCACAACAGCTCGCAAATGCGCGGCTTTAATTACACGCCTAGCGGCAACGGTCTGGTCGCCGCGTCGAGAACAGGCTTAGTGGTGTCCGACATGAACATCACTTCGACGTCGAACACCGCGGGCCAGTTCGCGGTTAATTTCACCAGCTCGAGCGGCACGTTCACTTTTGGTGACGTTGTGGTCAGCGGCGCTAATATCGGCAGTGGCGTTAATTTCGGCACTACCACCAGCGCGTCAACCGTCACCTTCAACAACATCACCACGGCGGCGGGGAAGGCGTTCCAGGCGTCGAGCACTGGTTCGACCAACTTTACTTTCAACGATGTGACGTCGACTACCGGACGCGCCGTCGATCTGAATACCGGCACCGGCACTTTCACGTTCCACAAGATCGTCGCCAACGGCGCCGACAATGGAGTCATAGTAGCGGGCATCACCGGCGGCTTCACGGTTAACGGCGACAGCACCACGGCCGGCACTGGCGGCACCATCCAGAACACGACCAATAGCGGGATGAAGTTCACCTCTTCGAACAACATCACGCTCAAAAATATGAACCTGACCAACGATGCGCAGACGCAGGTGGTCACAGGCCCCTCATCGACGTGCGGCGGCGACTTGGCCGCCGGCAATAACTTGAGCTGTATTGCCGGATTGTTCCTACAGACGACAACGACTGTCGTCTTAAACAACTTGAGCATCAGCGGGAGCAAGCAGCAGGGGATTAACGGCAACGCCACGAACGGGTTGACGATCACTAATTCCAATATCTCAGGAAACGGCGACGAGGGGTTTGAGAACGGCATCCTGCTTCAGAACGCGAGCGGGACAATCGGCATTACCGGAAGCACGGTCAATAACAACCGCGCGCGCCAGGTTCACATCGGCAACCTCAGTGGCACGATGACGCTGAATGCTAACACCTCGAATCTGGGACGCACGGCGGTACCCGCTAATGGGGACGCGCAGCAGGGCGTTCTTCTGCAACTGATGGGCACGTCCAACTCGACCATCAATGCCACCACGCTGACGATCAATAACAGCGTGTTCAATAACCCCACCGCCGTCTACACCAACGCCTTCCAGATCAACGCCGACAACGGTAGTCCCACCGTAAACGGCAGCATCACGTCCAGCTCTTTCAATACTTATGCGGCGGCGGTGTTTGTTAATGCGGGCGGCACAGCAAACGTAACGTTCGACACAATGAACAATGCGACGATGCTGAACACCAACCTCCAGGCGATCAATTACACAATCCTTGGTGGTGGCGCAGCCATCACGGCAAAGATCACCGGCACTATCTCGGGCAACACGATCAACGGCTGCCTCCCGGTCGGCAGCAACTGTCACGGCATCGATCTGAACATGGGCACGGATCAAAACGGTGAGCTCCACCTGCTGATCTCCGGCAACAACGTCCAGCAAACCGGCGGCGGCGTCACCATGCTGGCTGACGGGGCCGCGGCGCCGGGCACTACCAAAGCGCACTTGAAGATTGTCAGCAACAGCTTCACCAATCCTGGTGGCGGGGCGCTGGCGATCCGTGCGGGCATTGAGCTGCAAGCGGCCTTGAGCTCGCCAGGCGGGCCGAATATCTCGGTCTGTACCAACATTGGCGGCGCGGGCGCCCAGAACACCATTACCGGCAACTGGGGGCATGGCTCATCGGATTCAGGTATTTTCCTGCGTCAACGTTTCAGCGCAGCCAACAGTTGGGTGCTGCCAGGCTACGGCGGCGCCAACAACGACAGCACCGCGGTGCAGACGTATCTCAACGGGCGCAACACGATTAGTGGCGCGACGTTCTCGTCGACAGCATCGACGACAACCGGCGCGTATGCAAACGGCTCGTGCACGACACCTTTGCTGATCGGCTCGGGTGGCGTAGAGGCGGCTTCGTTGCCATGGAGTCTCGCCAGCGCTTCGCGTTACGACCTGCCCCTCGGGATTCACACTTCGACTCTTAGCGGTAGCGATACAACGGCACCAATCAGAAACGTCACCAACTCGCTTACCCAAAATCAACTCGACTCGATCACTGTGGCGGCTATCGAGAGATGGTCCAACACGGGATTGACGCCGCAACAGCTCGACATCCTGCGCGGCATTCACTTCGACGTTACCGATCTCGGCGCCGAATATCTCGGCGAGTCCGAAGGCAGTCACGTCCAAATCGATCGGAACGCCGGCGGCAAGGGCTGGTTTACCGGTGTTGACGCAGCGAGCGATTCACTCTTTAGCCGCGTAGTTTCCAGCACGCGGCGCTACACCGATCCTTTAAGCGCGCCCGCGGGACACCTTGACCTGCTGACCGCGATCGAGCACGAGCTGGGTCACAAACTTGGTCTCGATGACTCGTACTCGTCGAAGGACCGCGACAACCTGATGTACGGCTACCTGACCGTAGGCGAGCGCAGGCTGCCGGCTTCGGGCCAGGCATTAAATAGCCAGGCAGGAAACGCGCGGTCCGGGCGTCAGGGCACGCAACACCTTAAACTTCGCGCGTCTGCCGCCGCGGTCACGCGACGGACTGCAAACGCGGCCCGCCGCTCAGATAATCCGAACACTCCGCTTGCGGGTGGCACCGTCAACGTGAGTATCGGCACACTGCCGGCAGGCAAGAGCGTGGCGATCACTTTTCAGGCGCAGCTCAACGTATCGATGCCGCTCGGCACCAACACGGTGAGCACGCAGGGCACTGTCTCGGGTGGGAACTTCTCGAGCGTTCTGACCGACGACCAGCCGGGAACGGCCGCGCCGAACGAGCCGACTGTGACTCCAGTCGATTCACCGACGGCGGCCGGCAGCAATGTCTCTGGCACGATCCTCGACTCGAACGGCAACCCAGTCGAAGGCGCGGCGATTAGAATGAGCGGCGCCCAAAACCGCCTGACGGTCACCGACAGCAACGGCTTCTATCACTTCGAGGACGTCGACACCAACGGCTTCTACACCGTCGTCCCGACGCGTCCGAACTTTACCTTCAACCCGTCGCAGCGGTCCTTCAGTCAACTGGGGAACCACACCGACGCTGTGTTCACGGCCACCGCTGGGTCAAGCGGGTTCGTGAATCCATTGGATGAGACGGTGTACTTTGTGCGCCAGCAATACGTAGACTTCCTCGGCCGCGAACCGGACGAGAGTGGTCTCGGCTTCTGGGTCAACAACATCGAGGGCTGCGGAGCAGATGCCAACTGTCGCGCCGGTAAGCGGATCGACACGTCGGCGGCCTTCTTCCTCTCGATCGAGTTCCAGCAGACTGGTTACCTGGTCTACAAGACTTACCAGGCAGCCTTTGGCGACCTGGCCGGAGCACCCGTGCCGATCAAGCTGGGCGAGTTCAAGCCGGACACGGCCGCGATTTCGAAGGACGTCGTAGTCAACGCCACGGGTTGGCAGGCGCAACTCGACGCAAACACGGTCACTTACATGAGTGACTTTGTGCAGCGCGCGCGCTTCACCTCGGCGTATCCCGTGTCGATGACGCCACAGGCGTTTGTCGACAAGCTCTTTGCTACTGCCAACGTGACGCCTACGGACGGCGATCGCACGGCGGCGGTGAATGAGTTCGCCGGAGCCGGGACAACTGCGGATGTGGCGGCGAGAGGCCGGGCCCTGCGGCGAGTGGCAGAGAACTCTCTGCTGTCGCGACAGGAGTTCAACCAGGCGTTTGTCCTGATGCAGTACTTCGGTTACCTGCGCCGCGATCCGAACAGCGGCCAGGACACTGATTTCTCAGGCTACAACTTCTGGTTGAGCAAGCTGAATACCTTCAACGGTAACTTCAGCGACGCCGAAATGGTCAAGTCGTTCCTGGTGTCAGGCGAGTACCGGGGCCGCTTCCCGAGGTAGCTGGGGAGCGCAGGCATCAATGCCTGCGGTTCGCCGGCATCCTGCCGGGCCTTTGACAGTTGACGAGAATGAGGTCAGTACCGGGAGCGATAGCGACCGGGTGTCAGGCGTCGCGATCACACGTGTAGTTAGTTGAGACCCGGTCGCTATCGCTCCCGGTACTGACTCTATTACCTCGCTGGTTGAGTGCCTGACCCACCCGCTCCGAGCAGGTGGCACTGACCTCATCTCCGCTGCGGTTGTGCGGAGGGCCAGTAGCAATTGCCCTGGCAAGCGTCCGGTAGTGTCCTTTGATAAGAGGTGTTCAGAGTACCGACTTTAGTCGGGCTTTTGTTAAGCAAGAGAGAGCCCAACTAAAGTTGGTACTCTATACGCCGCTAGACCAGACACCACCAAGCGTCCGGTAGCGTTTGACTTTTTCTCTTGGCCGAATTAGTCTGCACGCACATGATATCTCGACGGTTTTGATTCATCGGACTTCATAAGTCTGTTTCGTTGATCAGGTGCGAGAGAAGAGAGTAGCCATCTCATAGCAGTTTCAAGGCTACTAACGGATTTTTCTTCCGGTCCATTTTCAAGGAGTTACGCCCGCTTTAATGTCCCGCTCCGCCCCCACGCTGTCTTCGATCAAAACGATGCCCCTCGTTCGAAAGACTCGTGTCTCTGCGCACAGCCCACTGCTCACTGCTCACTGTTCCGGTCGCGCCCGGCTCAGCACCCTGCTCGTCGCCTTCCTGCTGATCAGCATCACCGCATCTGCTCTGGTCGTCGTCCGCAGCCGCGCCGCCGCAGGAAGATTCCCCTGGCCGGCTAGTCTGAGCAGAATCTTCGCGAGTCGCAGCGCGCGGACGTTGAGTCCTGCGCCTTCCGGCGCAACATGGTTCTCGCAGGGAAGCGTAGATCCCACTGTGTTAACAAACTGGAATTCTTTGCCAGGCGGCGGTGGCGTAAGTCCAGCGAACTTCACCAATGGCGATGTCTTCACGATTCAGAATGGTCATAACATGACCAACACCGCCGGGGCGTGGACAATCTCCGGTAGTGGCGCCCAATTAATTATTGCCACTGGTGGAACGTTAACCGCTAACAACGCGGTGAATTTGGACAACGCGCCGGCCACGTTTTTGCAGATTCAAGCTGGCGGCACTTATGTGCACAACAACACCTCCGGTATTGCTAGTACGATCCTAAACGGCACGGAATCGATTGATGCAGCGAGCAACTTCACAATCGCTAATTGCAATGCGTCGGGTCCGTCTAGTGCATCGATATCTTCCGGCAGCTTCGGCAATCTGATCGTTAACGCGGCTACCCTCGGGAACGACGTCAATTCATCAGGCGCGCTTCAGTCGATTGCAGGGAATTTTCAGATCATAAACACCAATGGACACGACTTCACGCTGTCTGGCAACTCGGCATACACACTGACAATCGGTGGCAACTTAGAAATCTCAGGAGGCACACTTAATCTCGCAAATGGAAACGGCGCATCAGCGACCATGTTGGTCAACATTGGCGGGAATTTTAACCAGACTGGCGGAATCTTCAAATCCGCCCCGTCGTCTGGCACGGCTCAAACACCAACCGTAGCGTTTTCCGGCGGTTCATCATCAGTGACATTCACACAATCCGCCGGTACGTTTTCAATCAACAATATCAACTGGTCAATAGCTTCCGGTAAGACAGTTCAATTCAACAATAACTTCACGATAGGAGGTGCAAGGACGTTCACGGTCGCTTCCGGAGGCACGCTGGTAGAGGCCGCGCTCTTTCTAAACGGTGCAACAGTAAACATCAACGGCGAACTCCGGGTTGCGCAGGGTGGTTCGCCGAATGGAAACAGTTACATTTACGGAGCCGGCGCGACACTCAGTTACACCGGCACATCAGCGCAGACAACCACAAGTACGGAATTCCCTTCAAGCAACGGCCCGACGAACCTAACCATCAATAACGCTGCCGGCGTAACTCTTCACGCGGCGCGAACTGTTGGCGGCACACTCACTCTCACGAACGGAACGTTCACGAATGGTTCAAATCTCACGCTCGGCAACGGCGCGATCATCTCGCGCGACACCGGCACGTTATCCGCCGCGCCAACGTTCGGCGCCAGCGTCGATGTCAACTACACCGGAACGACGGGAGTCACGACGGGCAATGAAGTGCCAAGCTCGTCGTCAGTTCTCAACAACCTAACTATCAACAAGTCCGGCGGCGTAACTCTCGGCGCTAGCCCAACCGTCAACGGCACCCTCGCCCTTACGAGCGGCGCGCTTTCCATCGGGGCGAACACTCTGACACTGAATGGCGCGATCACCACTGGTGGAAGTCTGACGGGCGGCGCGACTTCGAATATCAGCTTCGGCGGATCAGGAGCGAGCACCACACTGCCCGCGGTTAGCGGCGGCCTCGGTATCTTAACTATCAATCGAGGAAATGGAATCGCACTTGGCGGCGCAGTGACGGTCGGCGGGACTCTTAACCTGACAAGCGGCACTCTGACAAATGGCGCTAACCTGACACTCGGGGACCTGGCGACTGTGAACCGGCCGAGCGCGGGCGCGATCACGGGCACGCCGACTTTCACGAACCGGGTCTTTCTCAATTATACGGGCGGCGGAGATTACACCACCGGGCCGGAGATGCCTACATCGGCCTCGGCCGTCAGGGATTTTGTGACCACGAACCCGACGCCATTCACGCTTACGCTCGGTGGCAACCTGACGGTGAACAATGTTTTCCTCGTCAACGGCGGCACCGTCAACACGGGAGCGAACACGCTGACGCTGAGCGGGGGAACGAACCAGATCGGCAGCGGTACCGTCACGGTCGGCAGCGGCGGAACATTCAACGTAAACAACAGCCTGTCGTTCCTCGTTTCGGGCGTGGGCATTGTGGTCAACGGGACGTTGAGCCAACCCTCAGGCGCGGTGATTTCGGGCGGCGGGACGCTAACGGTTAATAACGGCGGAGCGGCTACTCTCGGCGCCGCGAATACTTACACGGGCGCTACTTCAGTTTCGGGAACGCTCACTGTCAATGGCTCGACAGCGGCGGGAAGCGCCGTTTCGATTAATAGCGGGGGAACACTTAAAGGAACTGGAACGGTCTCAGGGCCAGTCGGCGTCGCCAGCGGCGGCGCAATCGCGCCGGGCAATAGCGCTGGCATTCTCAACACCGGCAATGTCTCGTTCACCAGCGGCTCGAACTTCAATGTTGAGATTGGCGGCACAACTGCGGGCACGCAATACGATCAATTGAACCTTACCGGGACGGTGACACTCGGGAGCGCGACGCTGAACTTGTCATCCTTGGCCTTTACCCCAGTGGCGGGGAACAGCTTCACGATCATCAACAACGACAGCAACGATGCGGTCGGCGGCAACTTCACGATGGGCACGGGCGGCACGGATGCCAACGGCGGCACGCTGGCCGAAGGCGATACGATTACGAACTTCCTCGGCTCAGGTCTGAGCGCGACGATCAGTTATGCCGGCGGCAGCAATGATGTTGTGATTACCGTCCAATCGACCGTGCTGAAGTATCGCAGCAAACAGAGCGGCAATTGGAGCGATGCCTCGACGTGGGAGACCTCGCCTGACGGAACAACCTGGTCACCCGCGAGCGGGACACCGACCAGCGCCGACGACACGATCGAGATTCAAAACGGCCACACCGTGGTTCTCAACGGGTCTATAACGGTGGACCAGGTTACGGTTGACTCTGGCGGGTTGCTGGCGGTGGGCGTGGGCACCTTAACCAATAACGGCCCGATGACCGTCAACGGCACCTTCGAGCTGAATGAGGTCGGCCATGTGACCGGCACGGCATTAACTTACGGCGCGAATGGAACACTCAGCTACAACGGCGCGGGAACGAATCAAACGACGACGAGCATTGAGTTCCCATCAAGCAATGGTCCGAACAATCTCACCATAGGCGCCGGCACTGGCACCACTGTCTTTCTCAGCTTTGACCGCACGATCAGTGGCACGCTAAACCTGCTTGCCGGCCCATTCTCAATCGGCGCGCACACGCTCACGCTCAATGGCGCGATCACGAACAACGGTGGAACGCTGACAGGCGGCGCAACCTCGAACATCACGTTTGGTGGCTCAGGGGCGAGCACGACTTTGCCGGCCGTTAGTGGCGGTCTGGGCGACCTCACGATCAATCGCGCGAATGGCATTACGCTTGGCGGCGCGGTAACCGTGGGCGGCAATGTCAGGCTGTCCGCCGGCGTGTTCACGATCGGCGGCAACTTAACTCTCGCCGACCTGTGCAACACCCGGCGCACGCTTGGTTCGTTTAGCGGCACGCCAACTTTCGGGGCGCGGGTGTTCGTGACTTATGAAGGCGGCGGCGACATTAACTCGGGCACCGAGATTCCGTCTGATCCGAGTGTGCTGCGTGACCTCGTGACGACGAACCCAACGCCGTTCACGGTGACCCTGACGACCGATGCGACGGTCAATAATGTCTTTCTGCTTAATGGCGGCAGTTTCAATACCGGCCCGAACACGCTGACTATTAAGGGCAGCCGTTCGTATGGCGCCGGCCGGATCATCGGAAACGAGAAGAGAGTATTTACCGGACCGGAAAGCTTCACCTTTGATGTCGGGACGGCGAACGGCTATACACCGGTAACGGTTAACGTGACGGCGGGTACTTTCCCGGCAGATTTCACTGTCAAAGCCAATCAGGGCGCTATGCCGTCGATCTCAGGCACGAACAAACTCGCCCGTTACTGGACGCTGACGAACACCACGATCACCAATGCCGATCTGACTTTCAATTATCTGGCGACTGACGTTACGGGCACGGTTGCCAACTACCAGTTCATCAAGAACTCGGGTGGAACTCTTTCTACGCTGGCGCCGGCGGGAACGCCCACCTCGACCAGCGCGACGATCAATGGCCAGTCTTCATTCTCTGACTGGACGCTGGCGGAAGCGTCGGCCGTTCTGCCAGGCACGCTGCAGTTCTCCCCCAGCACCTACACCCCGGGTGAAGGCGACGGGTCGGTGGTTGTCAGCGTCACGCGCACAGGCGGCACGGACGGGAACGTTTCGGTCCACTACGCGACCAGTTCCAACTCAGCCACTTCGGGCAGCGACTTTACCAGCAGCAGCGGCGATCTCAACTGGGGAGACGGGATTTCGACCACCCAGACATTCAGCATTCCCATCACCGAGGACGTTCTCTACGAAGGCAACGAAAACTTCCCGGTGACTCTTAGCGCCGCGACGAACGGCGCGACCATCGGCGGCACGAACCCCGCGACCGTCATCATCATCGACAATGACAGCGCTCCGTCGTTCACCATCGACGACGTGTCGCACAACGAAGGCAATGGCGGACCGGGTTCAACTTCGTACGTCTTCACTGTTACCAAGACCGGCAGTACTGCGCTCACTTCTTCGGTGAACTACACGACGGTTGACGGGACCGCGACGACCGCCGACAACGATTACACGCTGAATAATGGCACGTTGAGCTTCCCGGCATCGTTGACGACCGATACGCAGACAATCACCGTACTCGTGAACGGCGACACGACCCTGGAACCGGACGAAGCCTTTACCGTAAACCTGAACACTCCCACGAACGCAACCATCGCGGACGCGAACGGCACCGGCACGATCACGAATGACGATACGGGCGATTTGGTCTTTAACACCTCGGGCAATCTCGCGGCGGGGACTTACAACAACGTCACCATCAACAGCCCGGCAGTAGTCACGATGACCGGCGACGTGATCATCAATGGGACGATTACCATCAATAGTGGCGGGACGCTCGACTGCGGCGGCTTCAACGTTTCCGGTCCGGGCACGTTCACGTTGAATGCCGGCGGCACGCTTGCCACCGGCGACGTGAACGGCATCACTACGGCTGCCTGCGGCGCCGGCTCGACTTGCGGCAGCATTAGAACAGCGGCGCGCACCTACAGCTCCAGCGCCAGCTACACGTACGACGGCAGCGCGAACCAGGCTGCCGGTAATGGACTGCCAGCCAGTGTCGTTAATCTCACCATTGCGAACACGGGAAGCGGCGGCAACAACACGGTCACAGGTAACTCGGGACAGGCAGTGATGGGAACGTTGACGGTACAGTCGGGAGTCTACTCGAGCCACAGCGACTACACAGACGTAGTGATTAATAATGCCGGCACCTTCTCACTGGCCGCCGACATCACCGTCAGCGGCAACTGGACGAACAATGGCACGTTCATCTCGAACGGCTTTAAGGTGACCTTCGATGGCGCGGCGAACCAGACGATTGGCGGAACTAATTCCACCACGTTTGCGACGCTTCAGGTCAGCAACAGCGGCACGTCACCGGCAAACGTTGTCGGCCTGGTTGTCAATACGACGGCGAGCGCGCTCAGCGTTACGGCAGGTGTGTTCGATCAGGGCTCGGGTGGTTCGTCTTCGAACTTCACCACTAACGGCACCGGAACGGTGGCGACAATCGCAGCGGGCGCGACCTGGAGAAACCTGGGCACCGGCGATCTCACCTTGTCGGGAGATGTTTCGAACAGCGGCACCATCAGCTTTAACGCGAACGGGACATCATGTGGCGACACGGATGACATCCTGATTCGCTCAACCGGTGCGGCGCGCACCTGGTCGGGAGCGGGCACGTTCTCGATGATCGACGTCGATGTTAAGGATCAGAAGGTGCCCTTGGTGCCGCCTCCGGCTGCCATCCTCGTTAACAGCGGCACGGATTCGACGGGTAACACGGGTTGGGTGTTTGTGAATCAGTGCACCGCGGGAACTTATACGTGGATTGGCGGACCGAATCAGGATTGGCAGGTGCCGACCAACTGGAATCCAACTCGCGCAACGCCGGCCGCAGGCGACATCCTGATCTTTGACGGAACTTCGACGCCGTCGCCGATAGTGACGAATGTGCCGACAGAAACAGATGCGGCGTTGCGACTGATTAACGGCGCTAACGGCGTCACGCTGAATGCTTCGGCGCTGGGAGCGACGCTGACCTTGTCGGGTGTGACGGGCAGCGACCTTTCGGTCCCCAGCGGAACTTTGTTGACGCTGGCGGGCGCGAATGGGCTCACGATTTCGCTGACCGGAGCCGGCCCGCAGGGCTCTGTCGGCGGTCAGATAATTCTTCAGGGTGGCCCGCATCGTCTGATCGGAAGCAACGCGGGAGAGATCAATTTCGCGAGTGGATCGATCTTTACGGCGGCGTCTTCGCCCGCGGGCTTCAGCGGCAATCCGTTCGGGACGGGCACTGCTGATTCAGTGAGATTCCAGAGTGGTTCGTCGGCGTTCTTCAATGCCGGCAGCGATCCATTCGGCGGCGGCGCAAATGTCGTCACGTTCAACCTGGGCAGCACGCAGACCTTCAACGCGGCTTCAGCTTTCTCTGCCAACAATCGGACCTACGGTAACCTGAATCTTAACGGCAGCCAGACTTATTTCGATTCAACCGCAACTATTCAGGTTAATGTATTCAACAATCTGACAATCCAGAGCGGCAGCACTTTCAAGCTCTCTGATGCGGCGGGCGGAGATCTGAATCTGCTCGGCAACTTCACGAACAACGGCGGCTTCAATCCCAACGGCCGCACCGTGAAGCTCCAGGGCGGCAGCGCGACCCAGACCCTCGACGGTAGTGTGACCTGCTTTGATGTTTTGATTTCGAAGAGCGGCGGCAGCGTCAAGGTCGGTAACACCGTAACCATCAACGGAGCCTTGAACTTTAATGGCACGGTCGATGTGCTGGACATTGCCGGTGCTGATCTGACTCTGAACGGCACGGTGGGCGGCACGGATGCGAGTGGAACGCTCGACAGCACGATCTATGGCGCCAACCTGCACATCGGCGGCACGGGCGCCCTGGGAACACTGCGTTATCTCGGCACACAGAATCTGACGGCGATGGACGTTAACCGAACCAGCAGCGGCTCGGTGACGTTTGGCACGAACCTGAACATCGGCAATGCGGTTAGCGGTGGCGTGACGCTTACCAACGGCATCGTTGATATGGGTTCGAACACCCTGTCGCTGGCGGCATTCCCGAGCCTCAACCGTACCAATGGTTATGTGACCGGCAATCTGCAAAAGAATTTCGGCGCGACCGGCAGTTTCAGTTTCCCGGTGGGCACGGCGAACGCGTACTCGCCACTGGACGCGAACGTGACTGCGAACACAAGCGGCACATTGACTGTGAAAGCGGTGCAGGGTAAACAGCCGAACATCACGGGCACGAACGCGCTGCAACGCTACTGGATGCTGACGGGTTCAGGACTCACGACGGATCTGACTTTCCATTACAACGTGAGTTCGCCAAACGATGTCGTCGGCAACGAAGCGTTTTACAAGATATTCAAGTACAACGGCAGTTTCACCCAGGTAGCGAACCAGTCCATCAACACCGGCGCGCACACGGCGACGGTAACCGGCGTGAATTCATTCTCTGACTGGACGCTGGCCGAGCCGTTCGCAGTCAACCCATGCATACCACCCAGCACGGTTTATGTTGACGATGACTGGGCCGCGGTGACACAGGGATCAGATCCGGATGGAGCCGGCCCGGCCGCGAGCTTCGGCTGCGACTCGTTTGCGACAATCCAAGAGGGGATCAACGGGGTGACTGCCGGCGGCACGGTGATCGTCCGTCCCGGCACTTATGCTGAGAGCGTTCTGGTCAACAAGGCGGTTACGATTTCGGGCGCTCAGGCGGGACAAGACGCCAATACGCGTTTCGCAGCTTTTATCGCCGGGCCTAACGGTCCGAAAGCAAGTCCGGCGGTGGAGTCCATCCTGACTGCCGCAGCGACTAACCCAACCAGTAACACGAACAACACGCTGCATATCGCGGCGGACAATGTCATCGTCGACGGTCTGGTGGTTGATGGCAACAACCCGGCCCTCTCGCAGGTTGGCGCGGTGGTAGTCAACGGCATCAACACCGACGTGCGGCGCGCGATTCAGACCGAGAATGCGGCCGGGTCATTTGTCGCCGTCAACAACGCCACCGTCAGATACAACATCATTCAGAATTTCGCGCAGCGTGGCGTCGAGCTGGTAAACCCGAGCGACACTTCGCCGGCTACTTCGGGCAGCCTGGTTACCAGAAATCTCGTGCGCAACTTTGCGGTTACCGGCATCCTGCTCGCGTTCAATCACTATGGCGACGTGACCTTCAATACCATCGTGGGCAGCGACGGGGCGGACGCCGGGGTGATGATTCAGGACTTCCCGAATAACGGCGGCTCGCCGAAGAGCATCGACATCTCGAATAACACGGTGACGGTCGGACAGGACAGCATGGGCATCTGGCCGAACCTGATGTATGCCACAGCCGCGACCGTGAGTATCCATGACAACACCGTCAATGCCGCTGCGGCGGTGACCGGAGCCAGTGATTTCACTTACGGCATTTATCTTACATCGCTACAGAACGGCGTCACTGCGACCGTCACCAACAACACGGTCGGCTCAACGGGCGGACAGTTCGCGCGCGGCATTAGTTTGTGGAACCTGCCGACGATTACGGCGGTGAGCGTCTCGGGCGGCACGGTTGGTAATTCGCTCAAAGGCGCATCGCTGCATGACGATGATCCGAATTTTGGTCTGGCCGGGGCCAATTCGACAGTGAACCTGAGCGGTGTAACGATTAATGGAACGACGACCGGAATTCTCGTCGACGCCACCGGCTCTATCGGCGATACCGTGGCCATGCAGATCTCCGGGAACACGTCCGTCACGAATACTACGACAGCGATTTCCGTAAAGGGCGCGAATGCCTCGGCGAACATTCACGACAACGTAGCCTCAATCAACAGCAACACGACGGGCATCAGTGTCGACGCTGGTTCAGCCACAATTACGAAGAACCAAATCTACAGCAACGGCACCAGCCTGAAGTTTGCGAATGGCGCCACCGGCACGGCTCACTTCAATCGGATCATCTCGACGACAACGGCG
>Ga0070698_100002985_pt1 | contig 18624 bp, 18 predicted proteins | sample KBSK1502metaG_FD_65477 | JGI IMG/M metagenome (GOLD analysis project Ga0070698, IMG submission 65477) | Corn, switchgrass and miscanthus rhizosphere microbial communities from Kellogg Biological Station, Michigan, USA - KBS K1-50-2 metaG | ecosystem: Host-associated > Plants > Roots >...
CACTTATCAGCACACGAAGATAGGGCGTGGGATGGACACCTGTTGCGGAAAAGAAAAGCGTGATTTGCGGTGCTCGGCCGACCACATCCATCAAGGAAGCCACCACGGCCGGCCCGCCCAACAACACTGCACTCAGATCGGCAAATGTTTCCCGATTCCAACGTACCCACACTCTGGCAACGTCCATCCCGAAGCCGGCATGCAGCAATCGTCGCCCGATTGCCAGTGGAACGGAGCGTGACAATCCCAGATCGCTCTGAAGATTGTGGCTGACCTCGTGCAGGATTGCGCCAAGCGTCCAAGGGTTGACCAGTCGATGATATGGGAGCTGTACCAAAGGAAAGGGGTTCAACTCGCGGCCGAGTCGCTTGAGCCGGATTCCTCGCTTGTACGTAGCGGGCCCAAACCCAGTGCGCATATAACAAAACGGCGGAGGTGCCGGTACGGATTTCTCGCGTCCAACGCCCAGGTAAGCGACCTGGTAACAGTCGAGGGCGATCCGATCGGCGCTGAGCAGCCAGAAACCAAAACGCGACTGGCGCTGTCCAAAGAGTTCCAAGTAGAAATCCCAGATCCGCTCGATGCGCTGCACCCAGGTATGAGAAAGGTGTTTGTGGGTAAGAATGGCAGTGAGCAGATCTCGGCGGGAGCCGGCGAGGGTCGAGCGCACCAGCCGATTCATCCACCGCGCACGTTTTGTCAGCTCGAGGCGAAGCCGGGCTAACAGTTGGTTTACTGCGAGGATGTGGCCTTCGCTCGGGGCTTCTGCGCCGGTACCGAACTCGTCCCGTTGAAAATCGTGCAATGCCGCTGTATGCCGCCCCAAGTTTAACGCCTGGGTACGCAACCAAGGGCTGAGCACCGGCTGGGTAGCGCTGGTGCGAAGCGATTTCACTTCGCCGTTCGTCGACACGGAGGCCGGAGAGATGGTCTGTTGCATGGTTTCCGTGCGTGTTCAAGATCGGAATGTTGCCTTTCGGGCAACTGCTTTCTTCTAACGTCCGCAGGTCGGGCAGACCGATACCACGCCAGGAACGAAACCGGGTTGAACACTGGGCATCCCCATTGGAAATGCCGACGCTCCGGCAGTTACCGGTTGGCAAGTGCAGCGACAGTTGCACCCGCCGGTAGTGGGGACTACTCCGCCGGCTGCAAAAGGCGCGGCGGCTGTTACTACGGAGCCAGGAAGCGCGTAGGCGCCGACGGGCTGCATTGGGTAGGTCGCTCTCACCATAGGACCGCTGGGGCGTCCCAGGAATCGACGCGTTTGACGATGATAGCGGCGGTCCCAGGCTAGCGAGCGCCGGTAAGTCTGAGCCAGACTGCGCGGGCTGCTCAGCGTTCTCGCCGTCTGCCGTGCTAGAGTGCGTACGGCAAATCGTGGGGTAACCGGGCGGCCGCGTGCGATGCGGCGAACCAGCGTTTGCATTGTGCCGCGCGCAATCCTAGGTACTGCATGCAAAAGCGGTCGCGTCGTCGGATTCCGGAAGAGCGTACGAGCGACGTTGGCGACGCTGCGGGTCAAACGTGGAGCTACCCGCCCGAGGATCCGTGGCGCTGCACGCCGGATAAGCTGGGAACCGGCCTTCCCGAGGAATTTGCCGCCGATTTTCTTTGCCGCGAAGCTGAGAAGTTTCGGTGCAATGAACTTTGCCGCCAACGGGATCAGTGGCAAGAAATGCTCCGCAGCCTCTTGTTCGTTGGCTGCCTCGGCCGCCGCATGGCCCTCGTGTTCCATCATCGCCGCTAAATGGGCTCGCTCGGCGGGTGTGGAATACAATTCAAGCGCCGTCGCGGCTTCCAGTTCTCCTTCCCCTTCAAACTCCATTTCTCCCTCAATGACTGGATATGAACGTCCGCTGGCCCGCAGCGCGGAGCGAGCGGCCGCCAGAGCGATTCGGCGCAGACCTTGCGAACGGCCGGCCCGATCTGCCATCGCGGCCAAGTGATTGAAGAAAGCCTCGTGCTCAGCCTCCTGCTCATGCTCGGACTCATGTTCAAATTCGTGTTCCAGCTGAAATTCCATCTCGTGTTCTAGTTCTGTGGCGACGCCCGACATAAAATCTCCTGTGGGTTGCTGTTTCTGTTGAGACCGAATTCAGATCGCGCGCGCGCGCCTGGCTCTCGGCCGAACTACGGCACGGCTAGCGCGGATATTCCGACGCAAAACTGCTGAACAATATCGCGGGCTTGATAGCACGCGTCGCGTCTGCCGGGCCATAATTGCTCCTGCCCGTCGACGCGTGATAGGTCGGCCTGCAGCCGCAGAACGTCGCAACGAGCGCACCGTGCGCCGAATGATGGTGGGAACAACGCGCACTATCGGACGCGTTCTGCGGCGCAGCCGAAGGATACGTGTGAGAATAGCAGCTCCTCGTACCAAGTGGGGCACCAATCGACGCAAGGCGCGCCGGTCGCGCCTCGAAATCGTAACGGTCGTGGCTGCTCCGACCATCGCTTCAGCTTCAAGTTCGTGCTCGGCCTGGGCTGCATAGTGAGCCATCGCTTCGGCCATGGCCTCGTGCTCTCCCAGTTCATGACTGACCTCATGCTCGCTGAGTTCGTGCTCATGTTCGTGTTCGTGTTCATGTTCATGTTCGCCGAATTCGTGTTCTTGCTCGCTGAGCAAGGCATTGAGTCCCTGGCTAGCGAGAGCACCAAATGGTCCTGGCAACGCACCAGCCACAACTTTACCGACTATCGGCGCGGCTACGCGGGCCACGCTTCTTAAGAGCGGCGCCGCACGCCGCACTAACCGGCCAATACCTCGGAAAGCCCTGCCAAAGAATTGTTCGCCATGCTCATGCTCTAGTTCTCCCTCAAGCTCGCTCTCTAGTTCACCCTCGCCCTCTCCAAGCAAGCTACCAAGACCCGAGACAACAGAACCGAGGAATCCATACCCTCAGCTTCCAGTTCTCCCTCCCCTTCGAATTCATGCTCGCCGTGCTCATGCTCTAGTTCTCCCTCAAATTCATGCTCGCCATGTTCGTGCTCCAGCTCGGCTTCGAATTCATGCTCGCCGTGCTCATGCTCCAGTTCGCCCTCGAATTCATGCTCGCCGTGTTCGTGCTCCAGCTCGGCTTCGAATTCATGCTCGCCGTGCTCATGCTCCAGTTCGCCCTCGAATTCATGCTCGCCGTGCTCATGCTCCAGTTCGCCCTCGAATTCATGCTCGCCGTGCTCATGCTCCAGCTCGCCTTCGAATTCCAATTCGCCTTCAAGCTCAGCTTCCAACTCGTGTTCAAAATTCGATTGCATTCTTTCCTCCGCGTCGTTTGCGGCGATCGCCATTGGCTTGTTGGCTTCTCGCCCTTTGGTTGAGTGAATTAATAGAGCATTCGAACTTTTGATCGGTAGTCGCACGTTATGAGGAAACTCGACTGCGTTCCGCAGGATAAGCTTCACCTGGCAGAGTTACCCAAGAAATGCTCCCTCGAAGAGGCGTAACTCAATCGTGCGACAAAGTTTTCTTCCGAGAAAGCTTGCGAGTCTTTCGTTAGGGTTGTAAAACGCACAATGATTGTAAAAAGCACGATTATTCAAGCTTTGCGTGGGTTATTCCAATGCCAGTTGCCGGGCACTCTGGGGCCAATGTCGGCCTCCGGAAAGAGGTGACGAGTCGTCACCCCTGCAAAATCCCATTGTCCTGTGAATTAGCACCTTCCTTGGAGACTCTCATTCGAAAGCTTGTTGCGCAGGCGTGCGACGAGCCGGAGGCTAGTGCCCAGGGCAGCAACAATGGAAAAGGACAAACCATCATCGACGCTGAAGTTGATGGCGTACGCTGCTTGCTAACCCGGTTGGAAAAATCTCGGGTGTCCCGAATTTCGTTCAGCCCGCGTGAGACGGAGATCGCACGCATGGTTGCCAAGGGTTACCCTAACAAAACAATCGCCGCTGTATTGGAGATCAGTTGTGGACTGTATGTACTCATCTGCGTCGGATGTTCGCCAAACTCCATGTCTCTTCGCGAGCTGCAATGGTGGCTCGATTGATCAGCGATGGGATTGTTAAAGACTTTGAGTAACACAAGTTCATAGAATCGGCTCCGACGATCCTCGATTCCCTCCAACGCCCTTTCGTTGATGACCGGTTCAACTTCTCTCCGAGCTTCTCAGAGTCTCAGAGTCTGTCACCATGCCTACGAATGGACTCCTCTACCCTGCTCCACCCTCCCCTCTTTAGGTCTTCGGAACGCAGGTTATGCAGGACGAAAGTTAGACGAGACTAAATTTGTTTTCTGGTGTGAATTGGGGCGCTATTTTGCACCCTCTGGTCCTTACCGCCGCTCGAAGGCGGCGAAACTCGCAAATCGGGCCAGGAATGACACCCTCAAGCAATACCAAACCGATGCGCAAAATTGCGCAACGGACCTGATCACCCAAGACGAGGCGGCCGACCTGCTCAAAGTCAGCCGCGGGTAGAATCGAGAATCTCGGCAGGCCGCTTTTCTCACGAGCCAGGCGCTCAGCTTTTCGATTAGCTCGCGCTAGCTCAGTTCGTTAACTAAGGGACAAGTGAGCGTTTTACGTAGTATTTAACCACTGGTTTTTCCGGCATTAGATACTTACAAGATATTGTTTCTGAACTAGTTACGGTCCAGAACCTTCCGTTTGCTTTTCCAACCACATGGTGGCTGTAAGCAGCCAAAAAGCATCAAAAAACGGACCACCCCAGGATCTAATGTGAAGGCGTGAATACAAGATTTCCACCTAGGCGCGCGCGCACGCACACACACATGTTTAGCAAAGTTCTATTCACACCTTCACGGTGGTCGAGATTCCTTTATTGGAGCCGGTTCGGAGTGTGAAGTCCAACTTAGCGCTGTGAAGGCGTCGCCTTCACATTTCAGTGCTATCAAAGCGTTGAACGCCCAAAAACGCCCATTTGTGAAGGCAAATGTGAAGGCAAATGGATCGCCTAAGCGTCGAACGATGGGGGGTCGATGGTCCAACGATTGCCGTTTCGGGTATGCTCGCTGGAAAAGCGACCTTCGTGCTGCTTATGCAATCGCCCTAGATACGTTCCGCAAGCCAAAGGGAAACTAAACAATTTGTCGGCTTCCCGGCGAACCTTAGAATGTTCGCCCGTGAGCTCGCGTTGCAACTCAAGCGCTGTGCCCTCCCATGAACCCGATGCCACCGAATCAAATAACACGGTATCGATCACTTCCAGTAGGCGCGCCTCCGGCGTCAGCATTCCTATGGCTTCAAGGATCTCGGGATGCTGAAAATGCGTGACTCCGTAACGCTCCGATCGCAAATCATCCGGGATAGACCACTCCACTAGAAAATGGATGAAATGTGGCAACTCGGCTCGAAGTGTTGCCATAAAAGCTTCCCGCTCCCTGTCCGAGCAGGTCGGCATCGGCATTGGATGCTTTTCTGCCTTTAGGATAATCAGCTTATCGGCTAAGGATTCATCGATGGGCGGCAGAATCATGAGATTTTCTGGTTCATCGTTTACGCTGATCGTGAGTCGCCAAAAAGGAGTCAGATGAATTGCCTGCCTGTTCTTAGGGTGACAGGAGTGCGTAATATTCGCGCAAATATCCTTAATTTTTGTGCCGAAATTCCGCCTGGCGCGAATGTCAGTAGAGGCTTCTTCGTCCTCGATAATTAAATGCTCGGCGCCAAAAAGCTCGCTGTTGAACGCTGTTTCACCACTCATATAGCGATGCGGCTTCATGCTGCGATTACCCAGCATTTCGGTGATCAGATTCTGGAGCAATGACTTTCCACAGTCCTTCGGGCCAGCGATCGTCAAGGCCTGTCCTACCCTCGGCTTGAAATTGTACAACGCCTCGATCGCAATCTTGAGCCAGCCAAACAGATAAAGTTGCTGCTCAGATCCGAGCATATTAAAAATGATGCCTTTAAGACGACGCCATTCTCCAGGCTTAGCCTGTATGAATTTCGGGGAATCCCGCACCAGGATTCTGTGCTCATTGATTTGATAAATGCCTGTCTTGTACCCCGCCAAGGAATCGGCGTAATCGATGTCCTTTGAGCGCTGAATGGCGTTCAACAAAGAACTCACCTGCGAAACTCTCTCATCTTTCAGGCGTTCAGTCCTAAAACCACGTTCTGCCAACCACCGCTTGGTATCCTCTGATTTGATTCTGATCCAGCCTCCGCGATCATTCTGGGCCCAAAAACATGTGCGGGGAGAATCATAATAAATATCCAACTCCTGCACGACTTGGCTGAGTCCATTGGATGAGAAATTCGGTCCGCCTGCTTGGCTAGGCGGTGCAACGCTCTCACGCTGGGTTTCGACAAACTCCCGTGCTTTAAATACTGGCAGATTCATCGACAACTCCCTTCTCGCCAAAAACCATCACTTTCTTCCAGCGCTCATCATCAAGACTTGTTAGGTCGTTGAGATCCTTCGCAATGCCCCGGAGATCTACGACGTCGATATGCGCGCATACTCCCTCCAGTTGTCCGATCCAGCGCACGGCCGCCGCTATTCCCTCCTTATCGGCATGAGGAAAAAGGCGCACAGATTTGCCTCTCAGCCGCTTGAGATCCAAAGGGCTGAATTGCGATCTCGTGCTGGCCATGCAGATGACCGACACCTTCTCTTGAGCGCCGGCCTGGATAATCAGTTCAAACGCCGCAAGCATGTCTGGCCCCCCTTCAATCAAGGCGCAAGCGTCAAACTGCATCGCCTCAATCACGCCGATCGGCTGTTTCCCCAGGCTGTTCTCCAACGTCCTGCCCTTGCTCTCATTCTGCCATTCCTTCCTTCCGATCAGACGCGCGAGTGCAGTGGCACGGCGCCGGTCTGTTATCACCCAAGCGACACCCTCGGGGTGATCGAGAAATCGCAAAAAGGATCGCGCTTGTGCCAGTTTGCAAGCTTCCACGCTGATGTTCCGATCGCGGGCAACCTGCTCAATTTCGGCGTCTGTCCCGAAGCGAAGCTTTTCCGCCCACCATCTTTTCGCTATGCGACCGGATACCGACGGCGGTGATTCTGTATCAGCGCATATGGCACATAGACACTGGCCATGTTCGTCATATCCTAAAACATCTAAAGCCCAAGCATGGCAGCGCGCACACAAAAATGAGTTGAGTGAGCCGTCTATCCACCGGTCTACAAGCAGACGATCATATCGATCTGTGTAGTACTTGACACGGTGGCCGTCTACGATTACAAATCTATCGTTCGTAGGACCTCCTTAGGTTTGAAGAACAAGTGGTAACGGTCATGAGTTATTAAAGGTGGCTTGTGGACTGGATTGAGGTGGTTGCGCATGATCTCTGGTAAGGATTTGCGCGGCACGGATTTAAAGGACCCCGGGTTGGCTCCCGGGGTTCGCCGTTTATAGGGAAATAAGTTTGCTGTCTTCGATTCTCTCTCCGTTCATTCTAGGTTCGACCCATCTGACCGGGAACGTCATTCCGAGAACCAGGCCAAGGTCATGCAGCTTCTCCTTTATCTCGTTCAACGATTTCTGCCCTAAATTACGGAACTTGATAAGTTGCCGTTCCGGTATCACGACCAGTTGGCCAACAGTAGTGATGTTCGCCCGCTTCAAGCAATTCGCTGGGCGCGCCGAAAGTTCTGGCAATGCTTCATTAACACTCATATTCAGTAACCTCTGTGTCTTACTGTCTGAGATATCGATGCGATTCAACGACGACGGCAACGATCCATCCACCAACGCTCCGTTAACCGACACTTCCACATCGTAATCACCTGGCATCTTCGAGAGAACCTCTATCAGTGTTTTTACAGTCACGCCGGCACCTCCTCCGCTCTGGGTTCCAGGACGGATCCCTTCCTTTTTGGCGTTATCCTACCGTCAGTGCGCCTACTCTGGATCCATGCCTCCAATTCGTGGGAATAAATCCGGTATCCGGTCTTGTGTTTGTCGATCGCAAAAGCCGGAAGGCCTTGCCTGATTAGGTTGTACACCCGGAAGTTGGTGCATCGCAGGATTTCGGCGACCTCATCGACGGTTAATATTCGTCCAGCACAAACAGAATTGCTCATCAACCAGCTTGATAACAATCCTTTGCATAATCAACTTATTTCTTGAACAAACTCAACCGTTGTCAACGGAGAGATTCCGCTCTGGCAGCGGATCTGCGGCGGACGCCTCGTGTATAACTATGTCACACACACCGATATGTATATAATACGTATCGATATGAATAGGCGGGAGGCAGTTTACTGGTGGGGGTAGGTTCCGTTGTCAGGTGGAACATCAGGGGCTCCGGGTAACCGTTTCCGTGTGCGCGGGCTGAGTCTCGCCATTTTCAGCGGTAACCGCGCCTCAGGCCGGCGCCTGCCATCTTCGCCTCGTTATGAATTAGTATTGACAAATTCAAGGGACATGCTAGGTTGGCGATGTCGAAAGACATCTCGTGCCCCACGAGACAGGAAAGCAACGGCGGCGCGGCTCAGACAGCGAGCAGCAAAAAATGAGACTGTCAGGATCTGACCGGCTCACCTCAAAGAGCCGGTTTCTCTTTTTTATGAGCAGACGCAAAGGATCGAAATTAACGCATGGCGGACGTCGCGAAGGAGCTGGCCGGCCACGAGTTGGGAACATCAAGAAAATGTGGATGATCGAGCCGACAATCGTTGCCCAGATCCTCCAGATTGCCGAGCGCGCCGGGCAAACGCAATCCGCTGTCGCAAATGCGCTGCTGGCTCAAGCGCTAGCACGCTGACAACCGGATTGCCTTCAGGCCGTTTGCCGCTGCCAATCCTGGCGCGCAAACATGAAATCCGAGGCTCCATGATAGCGGCCGGTCTGGCAAACGCGGTAGAATCGGCGTTTAAAGCGTTTTCAGACGGTCGCAGCCGAAGCTGCCGCCGATGTCACTTTACTGGCAGGACCTTGCTCAGAAATTCGGCTACGGGATTGATCAGCAACGGAATGACGACAATGACCAACAGAAAGAAGGTTAGATAAATCAGACCGGGATGAACCGGCAGCTTGAACAAGAGGATAATACAGCCCCAGAAAGCGTAATATAAAGCCACTAGCACGATACACGCTGCCAAGCCATTCCACCCGTGGTGCTGGACAATCAGAACCACCATCCAAATCATTGCGACTATCCCGAGCAATGCCTCAACCGGTCCCCGTGGTCCTCGTTTCATGGTTCGCCTTCAGGAAAGCGGCAGTTCGGGTTCAAGCAGTGAAACCAGGCAGGATAAAAACGCCCGACGTGGTTCTGCTCCATCCTTCGGGGCCATAGTGGTAGCGACAGTATCCATTTGGGCGAGCCATTTTTGGCGCTGCGCTGCTGAGGCTGATTCCCACAGCGTTTTCGCAGTTGCTAACCTCGCATCGAATAACTGGTTTTCGGCCTGGCGAGCGGATTCAGGCAAGTTGATTGCCCCTGGGGTCTTCTGTCGCTTTGGCCGGTTGTCCTTGATCTCGAAAAACCAGCCGACCGTTCGCCGGCCTTCCCGGCGTGGAACCGGCCAACCGCAAAAACGCTGGCGCCTCACCGACGCTACCAAAGACGGCGGTTTGAAGAAAGCTTTCAATTCTTTCCCCTGGCCGGAAACCGCGAGAAAGAGCCCAGCCCGATGAAAGTCACTGACTGGGTCAGAAAAGCTTTACCCCGGGAGCGCCGGCGCCGCCAATGCGTGAAAGAATGCAAGACCCTTTCTGGTCCAACCCATGTAGAAAATCCATGTTGGACCTATTGCGCGAAGCATGACGTATGGAGATTGGCATTGTGATCACCGAAGGAGAAAGCAAGCTTTGGGATCTGTTTTTTTTGGGACCTACTGCGCCAAGTGAACACTCTGTCAGCTAAAGAGAGACAGCTTCTTGGAGCACGCCACCCAACGGCAACGTTACGCTCCACTGGCCCGTTCCAGGCCACGCACGCTCAAGAATATTCCGAGCAGCGTTTTGGTCCCTATCAATCACAAGTCCGCAATCGCATCGATGAACGCGAACGGCCAAGGTCTTGGTAACCTTCGTGCCGCACGCCGAGCAGAGCTGGCTAGTGTTACTCGGGGACACTTGGACTACTTCACCACCGGCTCTTTCAGCCTTGTAGGTGAGTACTTCGACGAAGCTTGACCAAGCCAACGTCGGAAATCGCTCGGGCAAGTCTGTCGTTCTTGATCATCCCTTGGACGTTCAAGCTTTCGACAGCAATCTTGCCGTAGCGAGAAATCAGATCGTTAGAAACTTTATGTTGGTGCTCGCGGCGCAGATTAGCCACCCGAGCATGAATTCTACAGACACGTCGCTTGGCTTTCCTGCGGTTATTGCCGCGCTTATTCTTGCGTGCTACAGACCGTTGAGCGCGACGCAGTTTAGGCAGCTCGTCTTTAAGAAAACGCGGGTTGGCAATTCGTTCACCGTTCGAAAGGGTCGCAAAGTGTGTCAGTCCAACATCCAGGCCAACGGCAGGAAGAATGTTTGCAACCTTCGGAATTTCTCCAATGTCTGACGTAACCACTAAGAACCATTTATCTGCCTCACGCTTAAGGCAAAGCGTCTTAATAATTCCTTCTACTTCTCGGTGAAGGCATACGCGAATCGTTCCTACATGTTGGACGCGGAGCCGGTTAGCTTTAAGCCTAATTCCGTTCCCGTGGGTCGGAAACAAGACAGAGTTGAATCGATCACCCGATTTGAATCTAGGGTATCCCGGTTTCTGATCAGCTTTGACACGTCGAAAGAAGTTCTGAAAACCTTTATCTAGCTTGCTGAGTGTGCCCCGGGCGCTCTGCGAGTTTATGCGTCCAAAATATGGATTCTTCTTCCGTTCCTTCGTAAACCATCCGGCTTGGTCTTCGTAGCTGCACGAGATTTGCCATTCTTCATAAAACCACTCACGCTGAGCTAATGCGAAATTGTAAAGTCTACGGTGCGTCTCAAGCATTATTCCCAGCTCACGCTCTTGGCTGGCGTTAGTCCAAAGACGAAACTTGTAGGCCCTAAAACACATCAACTAAAATCGATATCCCGAATCACGTCGCGGGTCGATTTCTTGGGCTGCTTCCTCAGAAACTCCTGAATCTTCAGAATCTGGTCGGCGGTTGGTCCCCTTTTCGATCGATCCTTATGCGATGGCGCAAACCAATTTGCAATCAATTGCGGCTTTACGCCAAGCGCTCTAGCTGCTTGGGCCTGTCGGCCGTATTCCGCCGAGCACCACTGCTTTAATGCCTTAACTAAATCTTTGGCTGACTGAGTCATCGTTCCGGCCAGGGAGTCCATCACAATAAATCGTTGGGGTAAAGAAGGATTCGGCTTGGCATTTAAAAAGTATTCATCATTGGTGTTGATACTGTTCATCGTTGGTTTATAGTACATCGAAGGCAGTTCCCTATCAAATCATTTTATGGACACACCCACCCCACTCGAATCTTTCACCCCTAGCGGCTTTACAATCCTCAACAAAACCTACTGGGACTATCGGCCGGCTCCGGCGCTCATTTGGGCATTAGCGGAACTGGAAGCCGAAAAGGAAGGAGCGCTGGACCTGTGACAATCCAACTGAGCAAACAGTACGACATCAAGGGCATCGACGGGATGACCCTTCACACAATACTGACCGCGCTAGCCGACGCTCAGCGCATGTACGCCAAGGCCGGGATGACCGGAATGGCTGAGAACGCCAAGAATGCCCACCAGACCATCCTAGACCAGACAAAGGAGTATTCTTTATGAGTGAGCCATCCAAACCCAAGGGATTGGTGACCAAACTGGCCGAGGTTATGGAAGCTGTCGGCTACGTGCCCAAGCTCGGGAAAAACGAGTTTAGCGGCTACGCATACGCGACCGAATCCGATCTGACGGGAGCGATCCGGCCTGAGTTGGCCAAGCGCCGCGTGATCATGATTCCCAACGTCAAAAGCCACGTTCGGACTGAAGGCAAGAACGCCAAGGGTAACCCAAAGTTCACGACCGACGTCGAGGTTGAGTGGACGGTCAAAGACGGCGAGACCGGCGAACAGATCGTGTTCATGATGCCCGGATGCGCAGATGACACCTCTGATAAGAGCCTCTATAAAGCCATTACCGGTTCGGAAAAATTTGCTCTTAAGAACTTGTTTTTGGTTTCTACCGGTGACGACCCGGAGAAAGACGACGAGAACCAGTCATCTCAGGTAGCGCCACCACGGGCAACCGAAAAACCCAACGGCAACGGCAAACCACCGGACAAAGTTCAGCCGCCCGCCCTTCCCAAGCCGACATCCCGGCCGGAGTTTCAGGTGGTTGGCCGAGTGAGCAGGGCGGTGTACATCGAGGAGGAGAATGTCTTCCGGGGCGAGATCGATGGCAGGAGTATCTGGGTCCGACAACCCGAACTGGGCCAGGAATTCCTTGATTCAAACGGGTGCGCCGTAACGGTCACGCTTCGATCCGGCACCAAGGACAACCTTTATCAGCTGATCAGCTTAACTCAGATCATCGACACCCCATGAGTTCCTCCAACTTCAAAGTCGTAGTGGCCGCTAAGAGCGCTGTGCCAGGGATCCAGCAGCTGCAGGATATCACCTTGAGTGATTCAGCCGCGGTAATGATCGACGAGGTGCTGGAACGCGCGGAGCAACTCGAGACGATCGACAACGAATCTGACCTCGAACTGTTCCGCGAGGTGCAATGCTCGCTAGACGACGTTCTTGGGTCCCTCGAGGCATCCCGCCGTATTTTAACCGCACCGTTTGCGTCGGCCGTAAAGCTGATCAATAGCAAAACCAAAACCTTTTCAGCCGCACTTTTCCTGCACAGCACCCGTCTCAAGGCTGCTTTGGGGGCGTTCTACGGCGAAAAGCGCAGAGCAGAGTTGGAAGAGCGAAAACGCCTCGAAGACATGGTGACGGCTGCAAGCTTGGCGGCGATGCGCTCCGATGATCCCGCAACCCGCGAGGAGATGCAGCAACTCGCCGGCCAAGCTCAGCACGCGGCAGCCGAAGCGGTTAAGCCCAATGAAGGGGTAACTGTCCGCCTGGGCTGGGACTCGGAACTCTGCTTAGGCGGCGGTCCAATTGTGGCTCGCACCAATCCGCAGCTGTTACGGTTTGAACTCAACAAGATCGCCGTCAATGCGATGATCAAGAGCCTTGAGGACGATGGCACCGAGATCGGTGAATACACCATACCGGGAATCCGGTTAACCCCGCGCACATCGCTGTCGATACGTCGCTAACACACACCATGAAAACAGAACAACATCATTTCGCAATCGATGACATCGTCACCGTATTCAATCGGACCCTCGGCGGTAGTGCAAAATTGAAGGAATTCATCGAAACGCTTCGGGCATCCCGCTAAAAATTCCTTCTACGGGGTAACAACGTGACAGCCCCGTTGCCGTTGGGCGACAGGAAATGCGCCTGGTAACCAGCGCGGTGTTGAAGCCGATGCTCGCCGGCGTGGACGCTAACATGAGCTTAGATCGACCAGCCACTTCGGGGCTGACCAATTGCGAACAAAACCTTTTAAACGCCAGAAAAGAAACTAAATCGCCCGGGTGACAAACGCACCAGGAGCGCGTTTTAGGACTCGAGCAAGACAAAGTTAGCTGATACGGAACAAAACGCCTCAATTGAGAACAGCCCAAAAACATCGGCCGGAAACTACAATGATCGAGAATGACGACAGTGGGTGCAAAGCAGGCCTCAGCGGCCTTGCGGAGTTTCCCGGTCGAAAAAACATTCGATCTTCAGGTGCAGAGGTGCAGAGCGCGGATGAAAATGCGGGCGGTTATCTCCCAGGTTCGCCACCGGGATTTATAACCAGGCGTGTTTCGACCGAATTGCCTTTGCGCGAGATTCAAAGTGCGCTGCTTCTACCGATCGGCCCATTCAATCATTGGTGCTGGTACTCGGGCTTGTGGTCCTCCTTGCTAACACTTCTACCCATTCCTTGCCGTTTGGCGTGAGGTAAACGTAATCGCTCAGGTCCCCCGTCAAATTTTCTCGGAAATCACCTATAGTGCGCCCCGGCTTCATCGCCAGAAGCCCCATCCAGCGCAGGTGGCGCAATTCAGACCGGAGGGAATGACGACCCTGATAATTCGAGGTGCGCCCGCGCCCCAGGTTCAAGAGGTGCTTCCGCTCTGCTTCGCTCGTTAACCTTATGGAAAGCCGGATGGCCCGTTCGCGCCAGCGCTTCTTCTCTTCGTCTGTCAGCGAGTCCTGCTCGACGGCCTGGAGCAGACGGTGTACGGAGAACGTTTCGTTTCCGAGGCGGATAAGGGAGAACCGGTTCAATTCGCCCAAAGCCCTGTCAATCGCGAGATCCGAAACGGCTGCTTGCTCACCTAAGGCCTCCGAAAGAACCTCTCTATCCGCCGCAAAGACGCCGCGGGGTATGGCATCGATCGCGAACCACCATGCAGCAATCCGCAAGAGAGCGCGGGCGAGCGGTGTGAGTTGGTTGAGGGTTATGCTCCAGGTCTTGGCGACCGACAGGAGCTCAGGTCGCGATTCGCGGAGTTGCTGGCGATATTTGTCGAAGCTCCAGCGCACTTCCACGATGAAGGACGCGGCCTGCTCGAGCGCAATGGGCAGATTCCCGAGCTCCTGTGCGAGCAATCCAGCAGCGGCCTGGGTGCCGGCGTTGTGGTCTCTTCTGGCGACCCGATCAAGCAAGTAGCGCGTGGCCTCATCCGGGGAAAGAGGATCGAGTCTGATCTCCCGGATGTTTACAGGCCAGTCGCTAATCCTCGACGTTATCAGGACATGACCAGTCAAGCTCGGGGATAAGCGTTCCAGCACAGCCGTCTTTGCGCCATCGGTATCGGCATTGTCGGCAATCAGCAACCAACGCTGGTGGTTGCTCAGCCAATCGAGGACTGCCATTGTCTGAACCGCTTGCTCGGGCTCGAGGGCCTCCGGCAACCCGAGCACCGGTGCAAGTGCAAGCGCAGCCAGACTGACATCCAGGGCCGCAGCCTTGTCGGCTTTTACCCAAAATACCGCCTCGTAGTCGGCAAGGTGTTTCCACGCGTATTCGACTGCAAGCTGCGTTTTGCCCACGCCACCCAACCCGTGCACGGCCACCATTTGCATCACCGCCGTCGCCCCGGCTTGTTGCAATCCTCGGCTTAACGCCTCGAGCTCCGCTTCCCGTCCTGTGAACAAAGGATTCGGCCGAAACGGAAGATTGTGGATTGTGCGGCGGCCCACGACAGGCAACGCCGGTTTCTGTGTGGCAGGATTCGGAGGACGGGTGGCCGGCTTGGCGCGCTCCTGGCTCACACCATCGAGCAACTTGCGCCGTAGCTCCGATTCGTCGCTCAGGCCGACGAAGTCGACGTAGATTCGCGCTCGAAGCAAGCCGGGCGGTTCGCATTCAGCGACGCGAACCGGAATAAGGAGCCCGTTCTCGCCGGTCGGGTCTTTGGCGAATGCTGAGGTCCACTCGGCCTGCGCAAAACCGGATTCGAGGAATTGATGCGAGAGGACAACTAAGGTCCGACTGGATTGCGCCGCTCCCTTCTGCATTTCGGTGACGAAATTCATGCCCGGCCGAAAATCCCAGGCCTGGATCAGTGTGGTATACCCTGCAGCTTCAAGCTCCCATGCGATCCACTCCGCCCAAGGGCGATCCGCCGAGGTATAGCTGACGAAGAAATCGCGAGCCGCCATAGAATCGATCATGCCCAAATCAAAGCAGATCGGCAATGCCACGTGTAGCGATCTCAGAGCCTAAAGTGGCTAAATTCCAACATAGGACTCGACGTACAGGTGCGGAGCGCTGAGGAAGTGCGGGCGGTTATCTCCCAGGTTCGCCACAGGGATTTCTAATCAGGCCCGCTCTTAGCCCGAATGGCCTTGGCGCGAGCTTCCAGCGGCGCTGCTTCTTCTGAACGGTTCACGGCTCGGAGCATAAGCGCGTATCCTTCCAGGCATGCTGCCACGTCGGGGTGGTCCGGGTCCAGGGCCTTTTCCCAAATCGCCAGCGCCCGCTTATAGAGCGGCTCGGCCTCCTCGTACCGGGCCTGGGCGCGGTAGAGTTCCGCCAGGCCATCGAGGCTGGTGGCCACGTCGGGGTGCTCTGGGCCCAGGGCCCGTTCGCAGATCGAAAGGGCCCACTCATAGAGGGGTTGGGCGTTCGCGTCTTGGCCTTGGTCGTGATAGAGCCGCGCCAGGTTGTTGAGAACTGAGGCCACTTTGGGGTGCTCAGGGCCCAGGGCTTTCTCCCGAATCGCTAACGCCCGCTGATAAAGGGGCTCGGCTTGCGCGTAGCGGCCTTGATGGGTGTAGAGCCGCGCCAGGTCGTTGAGGCTCGTGGCCACGTTGGCATGCTCCGGGCCCAGCGCCTGTTCTCGGATCGAAAGCGCCCGCCTTAAGAGCGGCTCGGCTTGCGCGTACCGACCTTGACGGTCGTAGAGCACTGCCAAGCTATTAAGGCTCCAGGCAACTTGGTTATGGCTCCAGCCCAGGGTCTTTTCCCGAATCGCCAGTGCCTGTTTGTAAAGCGGCTCGGCCTTCCTGTACTGGCCTTGGATTCGGTAAAGCGCTGCCAAACTACTCAGGCTCTGGGCCACGTCGGGATGCTCCGGGCCCAGTGCCTGTTGCCGAATCGCAAGCGCCCGTTTATGGAGGGGCTCCGCCTCGGGATAGCGACTTCGCTCGCACAAATAAACGCCGGCCTCGTTGAGCAACCGCCCGGCTTCGGGAAACTCGAAGCCCCATTGATTGATGAGTTCTGCGCACGCCTGCGCCTGGGGCAAAAGCCGATCGCAGCGAGACCAGGTCGAAAACTTTACAGGCGGAAAGGCAAGATTGACGGCCCTCACAGCGCGTTTCGCCCATACTCCTTCTTCTCCTTTTTCAGCCATCATATCGCGCAAGACAGCTTGAACCTGCCGATGGATACTCAATGTCTTTGAAATGGTATCTCGGTGCAGGAGCGAGAAACGGCACGCTTGGCCGATTATTTGGGTTCGCTGGAGAGTATTCGTGCCAATAGCCCCGAGATTTTCACCAAGCTCCATCGCGCCTTTGATGAAGATTTCTTCAGGGATTTGGTCGGGTGAACAAAAGGCGCACAGTTGCAGCAAATCGGCGGCGGCACGGTTGGCGCCGCTTACTTTTTCAAATGCGAGCGAGAACGTGGCGTGGACTGACTCGTGTTCGGGCTTGCCGATTCTGCGTAGTTCGGCGCCTGCCTCGGCATAAAGCTGCAAATACTCGATCGGCGAGGACGACGTCTCCTCTATAAATGCGCCTGCCTGGTCAAGTGCCAGGGGCAGGCCATCCAGCTTGATGCACAGCTCGCGTGCGGCCGCCTGCTGATCGCCGGGCGCTGACTCGCGCCCCGAATCCCGTCCTAACAGTCCGGCCCGTCGCAATAGGAAACGGGCGCCCTCTTCGGGCTCCATCTTTTTTACCTTCACAGCCTCAGCGACAGCGCCCGTCCCAGCGGCGCGTGTCGTCAGCAGAATCTGGCCCGGCGCATCGAACGGAAGCACATTCTTAACTAGCGCGAGCTCGTCCGCATTATCGGCTATAAGAAGCCACCGGTCGTGCTCCAGGAGCCAACGCTTCACGGCACCGACCGTTTCGTTCTGGTCCTTTGCATCGCGTCCTGGCAAGGCAAGCACACCGGCAATCTCGACCATTCCCGCGGTAAGCGCCGTCTCCGTGTCGGACCGAATGAAAAAGACGGCATTGTAATCGTTGCGGTAACGGTGAGCGTACTCGATGGCTGTCTGCGTCTTTCCTATGCCGCCCAATCCGCTGAGGGCGGCTCGTCGGTCTCGCTCGAGCTCTCCGTGAAGCTTTTCGAGAACATCTTCACGGCCGGTGAACAACCGGTTGCGCACGGGGACGTTCCAGTACTGCGGGAGGGCGTCTGGAAACTCGGGCTTTGCTGCGCTTGCGGTAAGTCGGACATCACTCGCTCCGGGAAACTGGGGCCCTGTCGATGGCTTCCGACGACCTTTTGGCAGACCTGCCAGCAGTCTTTCGCGTGCGGTCGTTTCGTCCAGCTTTACGAGGTCGATGTAAATGAGGGAGCCGAGGAGCCCTGGCGGTTGGCAATCCTCAATGCGCACCGGAATAAGCTTCTCATTTTTGCCCGTCGGATCGAGCCTGAACGCGGCGGTCCATTCCGCTACGCCGAATTCCGACAAGAAATAATTCGTTGAAAACACGGCGATGGTGCGTTCGCATTCCACGGTCGCCTTCTGCATCTCGACCACAAAGTTGCCGCCGGGCGAGAAATCCCAGGCTTGAATTTTGACTCGGTACCCAGCCTCCTCGAGTTGCCAAGCAATCCACTCCGCCCACACCCGATCAGCGCGGGTGTAGCTGATGAAGAAGTGCGGCTGCGCGGCTTCTGGCACAGCGTCAGTTTACGGGCTCCAGACTTCCAGGACAATCTTTTGGCTACGCCATAGTGGATCAGACGCCATCTTGCCCTCGAGAGGTTCTTTATCGGATCTGACCGAATTTGTCAGCTTGGAACCTACCTGTGGCAACTTGAGAACCCAAAGTGTCTGGCCCGGTAATATCCCGTTCGACAAAACGATCGTTTTTCCGAACTCCCATCCGATCCCGGTTTTCTACGCTGAAACCGCCATCTAGCGGCCCGCCGCGCATTGATTCTTTAAACTCATTGAATGTTACCCGGGCCTTCTCTCTTTGCTTCGCCCATTCTTCATCGCTGAT
>Ga0070698_100002986_pt1 | contig 18623 bp, 12 predicted proteins | sample KBSK1502metaG_FD_65477 | JGI IMG/M metagenome (GOLD analysis project Ga0070698, IMG submission 65477) | Corn, switchgrass and miscanthus rhizosphere microbial communities from Kellogg Biological Station, Michigan, USA - KBS K1-50-2 metaG | ecosystem: Host-associated > Plants > Roots >...
GCTCCTACACCGCCATGCAACGCTCGGCACTCTCCGAAGGCGAAGTCAATTATTACCTCGGCGATCTCTTGCAGCATGCCGGTCGTGACGACGATGCTGAACGTTATCTCAAGCAAGCCATTGCTCTCGATCCGGGGTTCGCGCCACCGTACGCTTCGCTCGGTGTGTTGTATGTTAGGCAGCGCCGTTATGCGGAGGCGAAGAAGTATCTTCAAAAAGCCACTTCATCAGAGCAGACTTACCTCGTTCATTATCTTCATGCGTATGTCTTGAGTCGCGAGAACATATCCGCGGACGGCCGCGTTTCGGGTTACTCGGCAGAGAATGCGGCGGTGATGCGCGAGCAACTGCTGCGGTCGATGAAGCTCGATCCGACTTACGCGCCGGCGCCATACTTATTGGCCCTCGTCGATCTGGTAAGGAACGAACGGCTCGACGAAGCAGTCGAGATGGCCCAGCGGGCCCGACAGCTCGCGCCAGCAAAAAGAGGTTATTCGCTGTTGCTCGCACAGATTTATCTGCAACGTTCCGAGCCTGGTCTGGCGCGCCAGATTCTCGAGCCATTGACGCGCGACTCGGATGAGTCCGTGCGAACGGAAGCACAGGGGCTGCTTGAGTCGCTGGCCGAGAATCGCGCCGGTGCAAAACCAACTCGCAGCGCATCAACGACAGTCAATACCTCGATGGATGCCGAACCGGTTCCAAGGGGAACGTCACGCATGCTTGGAGGTGAAACCGGCAGTGTCGCAATCAACGACGGGCGGACGGTCCAAACGTCAGGTTCATTGCCATCAGTCGATGAAGTTCTCGCAAAATATCTGGCCGCAGTCGGCGGACCCGCGCTCGATACGATCAGGAGTCGCGCTGTCAAAGGCACAGTTGATGTGGTGGGCGTCAGTCGTGGTGGGGTCATCGAGACATACGAGCAAGCTCCGAATATGGTCTCAACTATGATTGAGGCACATCCGTTGGGCAAGATACGATTCGGTTTCAATGGACGAACCGGCTGGACGCAGACCCCGGCCGGGGTGAAGCTAATTAAAGATCCGGAGCTGTTGGCCGCAATTAAGCGCGAAGCTGATTTTTATGGTCAATTTAAGCTGAAAGGCGTCAATCAGAAAATCACTCTGGCAGGTCTGAGCAAGATCGGGTATCGAGATGTTTATGTTCTCGACTTGCAGTCCGCGAAAGGACCACCCGATCGGCTCTATCTGGATGCGCAGACATATCTGCCGGTGCGGAGCAACACGGTCTCGTTGCGTGGTGACGTTCTAGTGCCGGTTGAAATTTATCTCGATGATTGGCGTGAGGTTGACGGGATCAAGTATCCGTTCAGTATCAGTCAGAACATGGGTAGAAGAACCCTGCTAGTCACGATCAAAGAGATCAAGCACAACGTATCGATCGATCCGAAGATGTTTGAACCCTGAGACAGTGGTAGACAAGATGAATGTAGGTTCGCGCATAAATGGAAAATTCCCCTCATGAGAAATCAACTACTTACGGACACGATTCGCGCATAAACGGAAAAAGATTCGCGCATAAATGGAAATTTCCAGTCAGGTTTCGCGCATAAATGGAAATTTTCCAAAAACCACTTGTAACGGAGCAAGTTAGGAACTGCTCGTCGAAGTGAGTGGGCGATTGTGGCAGAAGGTTGACAAGTTTTGAGCGAGATTGTCATGGCGCATGCATCGCTGGAATTCAATGGTTCTTCGTCCTAATGTTGCGTGCGCCAACTTTTGATTCCTTTTTAAGGACTCCTTATATCTAAGTAGATCAGCGGTCACCTTCGTTAACCTCATGGCTAACGCCACGCAAAGCAACCAAGGCCATCGTAGTTTGAACGATGTGTCCGCTCCCAAGAAAGTATCAAAGCCTTAAGGGCACCCAAGAGCACCCTTTATTCTTATAGCAACGGCAATCAATTGATTAGCTTGAGATTCCGTAATCTTCTTTCCAGACTGTATTTGGGCTTGATTTATAAAACTATCCATATCACTGCAAGCTCCCATCGTATTATTAGTGGAGATTGCAGCCTGTGCAGAGTCCAATTTGGTTTTGAGACTATTAGCTGTTCCTTGAGATAAGTTGAAGCTGTTAATAAGGACTATGAGATTGGTGATCTGCTCAGAAGCCCCTCTGATGTGTACGTTAAAACTCCTGCTCGTAACATTGCCGGCGTCATCATTGGCGGAGCACGTTACGACTGTGTCACCGTTGGAGAAGATACTACCTGATGCCGATGAGCAATTGAGGGACAGGCTTACGTCAAGGTTATCTGTTGCAGAGATAGAGTAGACCACTGTCGCTCCTGCCGGGCTAGTGGCATCTCTCGAGATGCTTGGAGGTATAATCAAGACAGGAGCAGTCTTATCGATGTTAACTGATGAAAAAGCAATAGAGGAACTGTTCCCCGCATTGTCCGAGCAAATGCCTTCGACAGTTTGATTAAGCCCTTCTACTCCAATTACAACCGGTGTAGTAACGGACGCGATGCCCGAAGGACCAACATCAGAGCAGGTAAAGCTCACTGTAACATTCTGATTAGTCCATGTTCCCGGAAGATATGCACTCCCACCGGCAACCGCTCCCGCATTAATAATTGGAGTGGACTTATCGATCTTGATATCAATAACGTGAGGAGTCTCACTGTTTCCAGCGTTATCAGTAGCAAAGAACCATATGGAATTGATCCCCTCGCCAGTAACGCTTATGGTGCTATTTACAATCGTGTCGGGACCGCCATTCAGACTGTAGTTAATTTCCTTAACACCTGAACCATTTTGATTGTCAGCCGCGTTTAGCGTGACATTTACCGAGCTGTTATTCCAACCATTCGTATTCGGAAGTGGAAACGTTTCAGCAGTGGTGGTTGGCGGAGTTAAATCCGTCGATGGCATCGTAGCAATCCCATAGAGAAAAGATCCGACAGAGATGTTTGCCACGACTGTATTACTAAGTGTTTCAATAACGGCAACAGATCCCAGTAAGCTTCGAGCCACATACGCGTAGCTGCCATCATTCGAGACCGCTATACCAAGTGGAGATCCACTTAATTCTACAGTGGCGGTGACAGAATTAGTTAAAGTATCAATAACGGTAACGTTACCGCCGTTATTGGCAACGTACGCACGTGCTCCGTCTGGAGTAATAGCTATAAAGAAAGGGGAGATACCAACCGGGATATTCGTCACCAATGTGTTGGTCTGTACGTCGATTACAGAAACTGTGTTGCTATCTTGCCCTGCAACGTAAACACGATTTCCATCATGACTAATAGCAAGAAAGCGAGGATTCCGCACATTCGGCAGAGGTATATGATTGGCGACCGTATTTGTGGACGTGTCAACGATATAGACGCTTGGAACATTTATATCAACTACATAAACTCGCGTTCCATCTGGCGTAACCGCAACGCCCCAGAACTCCTTAGGACTCCCAACAAGTATAGTGGTTTCGACTACATTCGTTTCGGCATTGATGACAGATATTGTACCGCGGTTACCAACATACACATGACGTCCATCCGGCGTAATCCCGATACCCACAGGCACTGTTCCAACTGGTATCGTCGCGATGACAGTATTCGTTGTGGTATCGATAACTGAAACTGTTTGTGACGAAGAATTTGCAACATATGCGCGAGTACCAGCGGGATTAACCTTGATATCTTTTGGGTTAATCTGCACTGGAATCGTGGCTATTACCGTTCTACTTGTTGTATCTACAACAAAGACCATACTATTTCCAGGATCACTTACATATACCCGACTTTGACCAATTCCCTCGCGCGCGTTTAGGCCTATCGCGATACATAGAACGATCAAACTCCTGAGTGCAAGTCGTATAGCTCGCTGTCTATTCAGCACGGAAAATCTCCATCTAGTTACCAACACGTTATTTCTTTCAAACGGATTCCGTTCAATGTCTTTAGTCCAGCAAATCGGATAAGTTCTCCTTACGCATGGAAAAGGGCTACAAGAGCCGAGAGCGACGCCTACAAAGCCGACTACCGGTTCGAGTCCGACACCGTTCCCTCTACACACAAGGCTCAATATTTAACTTTTGAACCTAAGCTGATCGTCCTCGCGAATGCCTCAAGCGGGCGAGTTTTTTGTGGACCGCGCAGTGACGATTAGCGAAGGCGCAATACCAGAGCGGTGTGGAAATCCCAAGAAGCTATTGGATTTCTTAAGTATTTTCCTTCGACATTAAGGGCGCTGACGTTGCGCGGCCGGGGTCTCCGTCTCAGCGGGTGCCTGCGAATCTGGGACGACGACCTGCCGCGGCTTCGTGGAGATCGCGCCGGCGTTAATCTCGAATTCAAGTAAGTTGACGGCAAGCCCGGGTCGACGGAACGCACGTGCACGTCCAGCAGCATCGTCTCCATCACGTGCGGACGACGCACTGCCCGCGGAAATCTGATTCGGGCTGTTTGAAGCAGAGACGACGAGAATCTCACCGGCGAACCCCTGCGAACTCGGGAAGACGGTGTTGTTCTGACGCAACAGTGAACGCACCTGTATGCTCAGGTTCACACGCTCGCCCGCTGCCACCAAAGGCTTCACGCGGACTTTTGCCAAACTCACAGTCCCAAACGGTTTGAGAAGCGACTTTCCGTTCAGAGTGACGATCCCGAGCCGTCCCGGCAAGTTTGCAGAGGCAACGCCATCCACCAACTCGGATGTGGTCCCCGGTTCCACTGCGACGATCTCGGCTCGGGTGGGATCAAAGATGATGTCGATGTGGGTGGCGCCCACAACGTCGGATCCTGAAAACACTTGAACTTCCAGCACTGCGACGCCGCCGGCGGGTACCGATACGGAGGGGTTTGCAAAGAATACATCCCCGCGGAACTGCGCCCGAGCGGACAACGGCATCAGTAGCAGGAACAAGGTAAGAAGGATATAACGATATTTTTTCATGGCTTCCTCCTTCACTGGACTCGGATCAGGAAGGTTTTAACGACGCCCGGAGTCAGATCTGTTCCCGACAACGGAGCGCCGCCAATCACGGTTGCACCGGAGAACTGGATGAAATAAGTGCCGATGCCATCCGGCGCTGCACGACCGATCATCTCAACCGTGTGATCACCAGCAGCGAGGTTGACGGTGGTGGAGATAGAGCGCACCGGTGCGCTGCTGGTCAGCACCGTCTGCCCCTGGATCTTCACCTCGAAGATGTCGTCCAGCAAGTTGCCATTGTCGCCCATCGTGATCGTGACCGGGCGGCTGCTACATGAAATCGTTACCTTCTCCTCCTCCGTCTTGTCACAGATCTGACGGCTTATAGTGAAGGTCACGTTGTCAGACGAACTACTGCCTTGAGCGGGACACATATAGTCGGCGGTTCCGTCGCCGGGGAATGTGCGGACGCCAACATTCGGATCTGGCCCCTGCAGTGTGGTTGCATTCAGCTCGTAGTCGATCGGAACACCTGCGTGGAGGTATCCGCAGATCTTGTCGCTAAACTCCGCCAGCGCGTCTCCGACGGCGGTATTGTCAATCACACGCCCGAGAGCGGCCCCCAAACGCTTCTCGAGCTCGATGATATATTTCGGCGCCAGAAACCCGATCGCTGAAGAGATCGCTTTCAGCGCGAGCTTCTTTTGCAGCAGTCGTTTGACTGCTCGTCTGCCGACTTCTTCGATTAGCTTGTCCTTGGCCTGACCGACGCCGAAGCTGCATAAGTCGTCGATACCTGCGACCTCGAGTGTCGCGCGTAACTTCACTGACTCTCCGGCCTGAGGAGCGGTGGTAGATGCCTGGAGGCGGAGGTTGGCGTCGATGGTGTCAACAAATTCATTGAGCATCAACGCCAGTTCCAGGGTGCTCTCTGCCGTGCCGCAGGCAGACGCCCAAGTGAACAGCAGGGCCACATCACCTACCGGCCCATCCGCCGGCACCGCCACGGCCACTACGGCTGCGATAAGCAAGGCGTCGCAACCGAAGCTCAGAATGTCGCTGCCGGTGCTGATCGTCCCCGTGACCTTCTTGACGTTGCAAAGTATGCTCAGTATTTCGTCGACCGAAGGCGCAGTCGCGCTAACCGATAAGGCCCTGAGCTTCGACTGCGTAGCTGGGACTGTGCTGGTAATGAGTTCCGTTAGGTTTTGACGAAACTCCTGGTAACCGTTGGCGTTCGCATAGAGGAGCAGAAGCCGCGCTAACTGCTCACCGCCGGGCTGATTCAATAGCGCTTTCAGGTTCGCCATCTTCGTGGCGACATCTTCGTGTGTCGTCGCAAAGGCGGCGAGGAGTAATTCCCTCTCGTTCCCATCCACCAGAGCCTGGTCGAGCAACTGTTTCATCGAGTCGTGGTTGACTTGTACTAACGATGCGTAATCGTCGAGCAGCTTCTTGAGCTCTGCCTTCGGATCAGCCGGTAACGGAATCGGCGCCTCAACCTGGAATGTCAGAGTGTCGGCCACAGTGCCGTTGCTGATAATGCGGACCGGCACGGGGCCAGGGGTAACGTTCATGGAACCGCTGTTGGTAGCGTCGAACGGGATCATGAACGTGGCGTATCCGCGCACCAGGCGTAGAGGTTGTTGAATCCAGAGCGACTTGCCTACCGCGATCTCGATGTTTGCTGTTGGGTCGAGAAGCGCGGGAGAGATCAGGTTGACGCGGGTGCCGGGCGCGCCGCGGGCCGGCAGAAGCACCCTCGGCAACACCGCACCGGCGGCAACAGCCTGGCCGAGTAGACGCGCGTCTTCCGGCGATATTTTCCCGTCGAGGTCAATGTCGGCAGCGGGCTTGGCATCGACGGTCAGCAGCTCGAGCCGACCCGCGTGTTTGCTCACCTTATGGGCATCCTTCAAGGTGATCTGTCCGTCGCCATCGATGTCACCGATCTGCTTCGGAAGGCCCAACTCAGGTGGCGCCTGGGTGGCTGGATCGAAAACCATCACGCCCGTGTCAGCATGCACGACGTTTCCTTGTTGGTCCGTAGCCATCAGGTGTGCGCCATAAAGGCCCGACGCCGGAAAGGAAACGGAGATTGACTTACCCGTCAGTTCGCGGCCGTCGCTCAGCGTCCAATGCCACTGCTCGACTGGAGAGGTGGATTTGACCACGCGACCCGTGAAAGTGAACTGGGTACTCAACACACCAGTCGTGTGGTCCACATCGGCTGCGACAACCAAACCGCTAACGCTTGTCTCTTCGGAGCAGTCACAGGGAGCGTTTGAAGGTGAATCGGTAGCCACTGTCGCGGAGGGTTTGGTCGGCGGCGACGCAGGAACCACTACCGTTGCCGCGACGATCGAGATGCTGCCGTCCGTGTCGCCGCGGGCGTCGATCGCGATCTGTGACTGCTGAAAGGCGACCGCGCCCTTGCGTGCGTTTACTTTTACTGAGCCGCCGGGCCCGGTGGTACCGACGGCCTCGACGTGTCCACTAATAGAAATCGCCGCGTCGCTCACTAAACTTCCAGGCGCTGTGGAGCAACTGATCAGCGTGATCTCGCCACCGCTCCCGCCGTTTGCCTTTACGGCCGCGGCCGCATCCTTAAGTGTCAGCCGGTTTCCAGCCTCCAGATGTATCGAGCCACCCACGCCTGTGGCATTTTTAGCGCTGGCAGAGACAATCGCGCGCCCTCCGACCTCAATGTTGCCAGTGGCGCACAACTTAAGTTGACCACCGGACGCCTCGCCGTCGGCCAGGACAGTCGCGTTCCCGAGCAGGCGGATGCTTTCAGCCTGGATTTCTATCCGCGGACCGTTGGTCGTCCCTCCGGCAGGTCGAATCGCGCTCGTCCCAGCAAGCACGACTGGCCCAGACACGGCGAAGCGAACGGCGGCCTGATCTATGATGATAGTGGCATTGCCACTGAGATCGAGACGGTCGAGAGTCAAGATGCCGTCAGCGGTTCCGTCCATATCCGAAGCGCTGCCGTCGAGCTTGCTGAACACCGCGCTACCGCTTTGAAGTTGGAGCCCGCCAGCCTGCGCGGTTGTTGGCCCAAAGCTAAAGGCCACCAAGATTCCCGCCAGGACCAGGCCTGGCATAGCGACTGCGAGGATGAGTCGGCGTAAATGAATTGTCCATTTCTGGCTATGCATGTGAGACCTCGATGCGTGGGCTACGCCGAAGCCCAGATCTCCCATGAGAGTATTCATGCTTGGGAGAAAACTCCGGGCGCTATCAGCTCGGTTGCTATCTAAAAATTGCCTCGAGTTGCCTGCTTGAACTTCGGTTGCTTAGTAACTTACTAACTAGAGAGGCTAAACGAGTAAAGAATCTGGGTATGCAGATTCAAGATTAGCCTAAAGTGACTTTTGAGCGGATGCACTCTATAGCGGTTCGAAAGTTTAGTCAATACTTTTGGTAATGAGAACAAGAATGACTTGGAAGTCCTAAACGGTAAAGAATGGATACGATCAGAAATGATGTAAGTGCGGCAGAATGGGACGTCCGTCTGTTTTACGGAGGACAGGTCCGAGTGTTGCTTTCAAGTGTTGGAAGGAGCTGTTCGTTCATTCTTGCCAATGAGACTCAGTTCGCATAGCTGAGAGCCTAATTCGGTCGCCATTGAGATAGCACTGAGCAAACCATTTTACGTGCCGGCCGCAACTGGCAACAGACTTACAAAAGTCGTCATCCGAGTACCACTCAGCGATGACCGGAATCCTGACGCAATTTCCGCCATCAAGCTTGAGCCGAAAATGGAAGGAGAAAAGGTGCGCGTTGATGTTTACGCGTTGGCTGGTCCAACTGCAGGGATCATCACCTGTAAAGGCTGGGATGCCTTGAAGACGACGCCTATCGGCAGCTACGTGGCCGGATTGGATGAGGATGTTGCATTAACCAAGCTGGCTGATTTTGGCATTCGCATGGGCGATCGTCCGCTTACCTTTAGAGTTGTGCCAAAGCGAATTCTTTCCCCCGTACCCAATGACCCGCAACTGGAAGGATGTGAATGTGGATCCTGCGCGGGGCTAATCTGTTGTCCAAACCCAGGCTACTGTCTCGGGTGTGGCTCGTGTGGGGACTTCTGCAAGAGGGCTCCGGTCCCCGTGTTTCCTGGGTTTGCGACTAGGGCGTCCAAAGTTTCATAGGTAATCCAAAAAAAATGCATACCAATAACCGAATCATTGAGTAAACTATTAAGCAAAACAGATAAAGTTTCGGCCTCGTTGATCGGCTAGATATTTGCGTCAAAAGGGAATGAATCCATAGTGTTCAAGAAAACCTGCTAAACTAAATCCCAATTCCAAACAAATTTTTAGGGGGATTAAGTACATTCCGCTTGACCTTGGAGCAGCCGCTCTAAGGTTTTGTGCTATTAGGAGCTCTTCCCCCTCTCTCATTCTCATACAGATAGGTGTCTAAAACTAGATGCCCTCTTCATTTTTAGAGGTGAAGTGATGTTGGAACTTCTAAATTCATTGAAGGTGCTTCGTATTCTGACTGAGGGGACCTCAATCGGGGCCGCTGTTGGTGGGGCGGTCTCATTCTTCAGTTCAAATGAAGGGATCAGCATGGCCCATGGCTTGTTCATCGGAGGCTTAGCTGGGAAAGGGTTGCAGGACCTGCTCCAGTATTTTGTTGGTCCAAGGTTGGCTAAACGAAGGTTAAGAACAGATCTAGAAGAGTTAATCTCACTTCGCGAGGATGGTCTAATTGACTGGCAAACCTGTCAGTTGGTTATGGACCAATTAATTAAAAAGAGGTTCTCGACGAACGTCTCCCCTAATATTGGCCATCAGCAAAATGCTTAAACACTCGGAGCTATATCTTCATCTGGAAGTAAATCCTACATGAAGATCCCAACGATATTTCAGCGGATATGAACCTGCCCGCCATGTGCGGGCTTTATTTACTTCACTACGATGCGAAGGAAGCAGTCAACTTCTTCAACATCGAAGCGAGGTGGTCCACAGAGTGTTCGATCGTATCGATGATGAAGACGCAGATCTAGTGACCGAACTTGTTCTCGACCTTGATTTGACTGGAGCGGACCTATAGATTGCCAATATTAAAAGTGGCAATAAGAGTGCACGTCGGCGCGCGGCGCAGAGTCTTGCCGGTAACGCTGAGATCAAGACAGTGGTTAACCTGTTGAGTTCACCCTTTCCAGCAGGTCGGCAATGCCAGCACTGAAATGTAGCGCTCAATCCAAGTGTCGAAAAACTGTTCGACAGAATCAGAATTGACTATCCAGATCTCACCGTACAGACTCTCAAGAATCAACTACAAACAATCAATGAGTTTCGGTCGATGGTTGCAAACTGCCCATCAGAGATGCGTTCTTGGCGATTAGGCCTGGCAAAGTTACCTACTGAGTTGTTTCCGGGATCGGAATGGAGAGTCGATGAATTTTTGAAAAGTGAAAGAGAATTTAATCCCGCGTTGTCTTGCGGTTCAAGGCCTATGCACGAGGGCCGTTGTGAGTGGGGGTCGTGAGTCATTCGTACCGGACAGTGCATTGCTAACATGCTCAAGGCCAGAAGGCCCGTTCTCTCGGGTGCCTCTGGCCTCTTAACGGCGAATTGGCTGTGTTGCTCTGGGCCATCTCCCAGACAGCCTCACGACGATCAGGTTTTGTCAATCGCTCTACTTTCTCTCATTTCCATTCGGGCTCGCACCTCAGCGGCTGAGGTTTCAATCTGAAGCGATTCGCCGACCGTCCAAACTGATTGCGAGCTTTCGATGCATAGGCTCGCGATTTCCTATGACCAAATACTGAGAAGCCGTTCCCTGATGCGGCTAACCCTCTCGGTATCTATACGATTGACTGATGGGGCTTACTCACAAGGTAAGCGGCGAGCTTACGCATGGCAGTTGTACCCCCTTTCACACAAATTATACGATCAACACATTTACGAGTTCAGTCAATGTGCTCCATCTGGCAAAGAATTGGTTACTTCAAATCAGCAACACTGCAAACACTGAGGTCAACAGAAAGTATCTTCCTCTCGACTAAACGCGAATGAGATCCAACAACGAAGCTACGGAACGTGGTCTATACAAAAAATCGTCGAGCGGTAAGCCGTCGCGGCGTCGCCTGAGGCGAAAGCCTATATCTTCATCATCGGGTAAGGTCACCCAAACATCAAACGGTGTCCAGAGGTTGGCATTGTTGGCTGGACATGCCTGAAGCGTGGCGTTCCTGCAGACGAAGATTGAGTAAACAGGATGAATTTCCCAACTAGAAATACGTGCAGGATTCACCGGATGATTTGGTGTGCAGGGCCGGTGGCTCGCGTCATAAAACAACTGCCCCACGAACATAACTGGATGCGTAAACTCATAGTCGTCAAAGTCGGCCCACGTAGTTGGCCGAAAATGGGGACTTATTTCCGCTGTGATGCTAGAACAGTGATCGCTAGTGGGAGTGCCGCCCATGACCACGTGAATATCGTTATTCGTCTTTCCTCTGGACGTGCAATTGACGTTTTCGCCGTTCCTCAAATTCGAGTAATGCGCGTCCAAGATAAAACCGCGGATCAGAACGGTCATGCCTTCTCTAAAGGTACCTCCATTGCCCAAGGTGAAGCCTTGCCTCAACCGATTCCTGTTGGGAGGAATACTCGTTGGGCTACCAAAGGGGATGTGGGCCTGTGTTAGGGCGAATTGAGTTGCGGCATCGAGCCGTCTCAACGTGCTTCCATTTACCTCTACTGGCACATTAGACTGACAGAAGTTGTTTTTCGCCTGATTCTGCGCTTGGCTGGCCGCGCTTCCTTGACCTTGAATTGGACATGTATTGTCGATCTGACGTGACTCTCGCAAGTTTCTAATCTGGCCACCTATCTGGGTGGGCTGACAACCTGGAACGAATGGTTGCGCAAACACGTCTGCGGAAATGAAAAGCAAAAAGGATAATCCTAGCAGTGATGGGAGCGGTTTCATGGGCGTGAGCCTCCTGGGGTTAGAGGTTAGGAAATGCGAGGAGCAATTCCAGAAATCGAGCGTAGACTATAATGATAAGCCTCGCGCGTCAACGTTTTGAGAATGAGCTAGCACTAAAGGATTAGCTTGGTGCGGGAACTCACTGCAGAACCGAATATAGGGTATGGCTTCCGGTTGAACTGTGATTTCTCAAACTCGCTTCTTTGTTTCCATGAAGGTGCGGTCTTGAGGAGAAGCTGATCGTCTAGATATCGGAGCGTTGGGTTTAAGTTGCAGAATCAGTGCTCTCCTCATCGGGTTCGTCTTTAAGATAGATTCCGTAGCTGCGACAAAGCTTCTGCCACACTGGGTAAAGATTCGCAAAAACAAACTGCTCAAGGTTAGATTCTGGAACTTGAGAAATGTGCGCCTGCCCCTCCGAGCCGGAATTCGGAGCAAGGTGCATTATCAAAAACTCTTCGATTGATTTAAATACGTCTTGCTCGTCAGAGTCAGCGTCCTTCCACAAGGCCGGGCGTGGTAATGAAGAATTGCCACAGTTATGGCCCACAAGTTTCGCATACTCAATAATCATGAACCACAGATTGTGCGCTGCAAAAAGCGAAACGTTAGCCAGTAGGTTAAGTTTGGCATTTAGTACGGACCGAACCACTTCTTCCGCTGGCGAATGCCATCGGTCGATCAGGTTCCTTTGAAGTTTCTCGGTAACGACAGGAGATGAATAAAAGCAGACGAGAAACTCACCTGTTAACACACCGGCACAGTGTTGCGAAATAACAACCCAATCATCTTCATTCTCCAGGTCTATTTCGTTTTCACCAAGGTGCAGTCTTAAAGCATTATCGTGTGCATGCCCGAATTCATGGGCCACAAGGTAAAGACATTCCTGTTTTTCAACCTCCCAGTCTTCAATCGGAGTTTCAGCGGCAATAACATCAACCAGAGCGCCCAGGAATATTGCGTTCATAACAATAGAACTCTGCACACGCCCATCTTCTGTCCGATGTGGAACAGTTTTAGCGACCGTAACGACATAACCGGTGTTTCCGGTGTAACTTCGCCTTACACCCGCTTTATCTTGCCAGTCATAGATCGTTGCCCCTAAGTGATCGGGGTGAGACATAGCGAGTATGTCCACCGCCTCACGATTGAAGTCACAACAGTCATATGCGTAACGGATCGCCGCTACAATCGCTGCGAAATACTTCTGGAAATCGGGGTTCTCCCTGTCTAGCGTTCCATCTTCATTGACGAATCCGTATAGACCGATGAATTGCAACTGGAATGTCAATTTGATCTCGTCTTCTTTAGTCACTGTCGTTCACAAAAGCATCCTTTAAAACAGTTACCGGACCGGGGGTTCTGCTGCTGAATTGCATCAGACTTCAGATCACATGTGAATCAAGGGCCGACCACAATTAGCGACTGCATGTTTCGTTTTTCTCGCTCATGCAATTGTCCCCAATATTCAAAGCGATCTTGAGCATTGTTTTGCGTAATTCGCTCTCCATTAATGGTGACATATTCAAACTTCTCCGCCACTTCAACGATGCCATATTTTTCATATGCCTCACGAGCAAAACCTGCTGCTATATCTGCCGCCTGCACATACTCCGATTCGTGTGAAGCCACCGAATAAAGCTTTCCATAGGCCGCCTCGCTGTAAGTCTCATATGAAAAGTCATCAATGTATTCGGGCACTCCGGCAAAGCGGGCTCGTCCAATTTCCTTCCGTTCGTTCTCAATCCATCTCAGAGATCTGTCATCGCCTTCGTCAAATGCATGCCAGTCGCGCAATGCGTTATGTACCTCGTAACGTCGCCAAGACTGGTCCAAATGAGCCATCGGACTTAGCTGGTCCATGACTGTTGTGAAAACGGAAGCTGCTTTTGACACCGCCTTAACTGTTTGTCCCGTGATTGAGCTTTTCCTTTTGCGAAATACTGTCAAGTCGACAGGTCGATACCGCGGTCGCGGCTCTACTGGTCTAAGGAAAAACGGGATGCTGCCCGGACCATAAGGATTCTCCATCATGTCATGCAATCTGTGTGATGTTGAGTCTTGAATTATCCATTCGCCGACGGTCTCGTCCATCTGTCTCTTAAGGTATTTCGCAAAACCATCGCCGTTCCGAGCATCACGGTCTAACATTTTCCGCAGTTCGTCCGCTTTGAAGATATTGTCCAGTATCTTCTTGTAGTCGAGCTGATACGGGAGCGAATCAACAACATGGACGCGAACCTTCTTCATGCCGTGCCAAATCCGCTGGCGAAACTCTTGTGGGTAAGAACGAAAATCTTGGAGGATACGAACCGACTTATTTTCAGGTGAGTCATTCGGATAGAGTTTCACCAGATCGCGGAACCACTTCAAGCTATCTGCGTCCCTGATTACCTGGCCGTTGATGGATACTTTACGATGGGACTTCGGAAGTTTCGGAGAGGTTTCATCTGTGAAAGATTTGGTGAGGTCTTCTCTTCTGTCTCTTACAGTAATCACGCCCTAATGGTTACTCGTTTCTCAAGCTCCCTTTCCTTTTCGTTTATGTCCAAATTGGTAGTTCAGCTCTTCAGCTAATCTCTCCGCTGCTGAGATGATGATGTTATCTTTATCAGTGCTTACAAACCGCTCACCCTCATAAATCACAACTTTCCATAGTCCGGTACGAGGTACACGGTCGGGAGGATTAGATGGCATTGCTTCTACTTCTGCTCGATACATTTCACGCATGATACAAAGTATCAGAGGTTAGAGCAAACTAAATAGTGGTTCACGAAAGAAAGAAGTAGTCACGGAAATTCAATGAAACCTGCGCTTGGGCGCATAGCACTTGCATGCGTTTGGAACCCGCGAGCAACAAGCAGAGACTAGCCGCGTCGCCCTGTGCCACACAACCAAACTAGTTCATATTATGTCCTGTTACTTGATTGGCGTAATGCATGTATCTGAGCGAAGAATGTAGCAAATGCACTTGCGCGCTCTTCGTTTCGTAACGGCAAAAGATTTAAATGGTAAGGAGCAAAAAGCGGCCGAACTGGTCCACGCGAATAACCCTCACTGTCCACGGCAAAGAACGTAAACCGTCTTCCAGTCTTCTTTAGCTTCTCACTAGGTATAATGAGTAATCGCTGCTTTTCCGGGATGAAGAAAATCAAATAATCAAACGGGGGTTGAACGCCGCGCCAGTCGTTGTCGAGTAAACCCTCATTCAACGACTCACGCTGCTTATGTTTCACCTGGATCGCAAGTAGTTCTCCGGTCTGCGGATGTCGCACGACCATATCGCTGCCTCTATCGGCAACCGGTGTGAACAATTCCCAGCCAGCCTCCAGAAACCAAATAATGATTTGGAGTTCGGCGCTCTTGGCAGTATTGGGACGGGCCACCACTGCGGTCATTTGTCGATTGAATGAATCCATTTCCAATATCGTCTTATAGAATACTTGCGCGCCGTGCAATCGAACACCTTACAGTCTTTGAATAGCGGTTTTCACAGCTGCAAACGTGACCGAAAGTACAGATTCTGAGGAAGTGTAATTGCTCCTTCACAATCCGCGAAGTCGCAGAGTTATACTCTCACCATGCCTATAGACTTCAGCCGGATTTCCAAGCCAAAAGACTCGAAGCGAATTGTCGAGCCTATTGAACTGTTCCAATCACTGAGAGTGAGTGATCCAGCGATCAATGACATGTGGTTAGCACAGGGTGACGCCCTCCGTACGTGGCATGACCACCGGACGGAGGCTGATATTGCCATCGTGCTCAACACAGGCGCTGGCAAAACACTGGTTGGGCTTTTAGCTGCGCAATCGCTGGTCAATCAAACGAGAGGGCACATCGCTTATGCCTGCAGTTCCATCCAACTGGTTGAGCAGACTGCTGCAAAGGCGAGCGGCTATGGATTGCCGGTAACGACATATTTTTCACGGCGCTTCAGCAATGACCTCTACCAAAGCGGCCGCGCACCGTGCATCACAACTTACCATGCACTCTTCAATGGTAAGTCGCGGTTCGTGCGCGAAGCGCTTGAGGCGATCGTCTTTGACGACGCGCATGCCGCCGAACATCTCATTCGGGATCAATTCACACTGCGAGTCACCAAGGAGTCGCTACCGAAGTCATTCTCGCAAATAGCCGCGCTGTTTCATGGTTATTTTGCGAGTGTTGGTATGGGAACAGGTTTCGGCGAAACGATTGAGCGCGCACACGCAACCCGCTCGTGGTTTGTGCCTCCGTTTGCTCTTCGTGAACGAGCCGGCGAGCTCAGTCGGCTGCTTGCGGAAGCGAAACTGGATGAGCGACAGGAAACAAAGTTTGTCTGGGAACACCTTCGCGATCACATCGACCTCTGTTGCCTGTTTATCAGTGGGCAGGACGTCACGTTTACACCCCCGATCGTTCCGACGCTGTCCTTGCCCTATTTTCAAAAGACTGTGCGCCGGCTTTATCTATCCGCGACCCTCACTGCCGAGGACGCATTTGTCAGGACGTTCGGCAAAGCCCCCAGTCGCATCATTGCGCCCACCACCACGGCTGGCGAGTGCGAGCGCCTGATCCTGGCACCTCGTCTGAACTCTTCCTGCGGTGTCGATGATTTCACCGTCACTGAAGAGATCATTCGAGAACGGAAGGCATTGATTTTGGTGCCGTCGTCGAAGCACGCGGAGAAGTGGCGCGCACTTGCTGGCGATCAAGTCTCAGATAACGTTACCGAGCAAGTCGACAATTTTAAGAAGGCACAAACGGCTGAAAAGCTGGTCCTGGTCGCGCGGTACGACGGCGTCGATCTGCCCGGTGACACGTGCCGGGTTATGGTGATTGACGAACTGCCGTCCGGCGTGGGTCCGCTCGAGAGATATTTGTGGGAAAAATTGGGATTGGACAAGCTGCTTCGCTCGACAGTCGCGTCGCGCATCGTGCAGAGCTTCGGGCGTATCTCGCGAGGGATGAGTGATCATGGCGTCGTAATACTTAACGGTAAGAGTCTGGTTGATTGGCTGCTTATTCCAATCAACCAGGCGGCCTTACCCGAGTTTTTGCGCCAACAGCTCGAACTGGGGATAGAGGCATCCAGGGCGGCAGAAGATTGTGATTCTTTAATTGTGGCCGCCGGTCAATGTTTGAACAGAGAACGAAATTGGCTCACCAGTTATCAGAATTACATGGAAGAGAGTGAGGCTGATCAGGCCCCCGATGTGGACGCAGAAGCGCTGGCAATCTCCACCACAGAGGCTGATTTTGGAAATGCGTTATGGGCGCGCGACTATACGAATGCCGCGCTGGCGCTGAATAACTCGCTCGATGCCACATTTGCGGCCAGCCGTAATGCAGGGGCCTGGCATACGCTCTGGCTTGGATACACTTATGATCTGCTCGGCGATAGTACGCAGGCGCGTGAACGGTATCGTCGTTCGCGAAGCATAACTAAGAACATCCCGCCGATCGACTTACGCGCTACCGCCCAGGAAGAACCCGATGTACCAGCGCAGATAGTTGAAGTGGCCCGGTATCTCTATAACGGGACGAAAGTCGATCCCAATTCATTTCGTAACTTTCACTCAGATCTTGCGGCCCTTGATGGCACCGGGTCAGCAGCTCAAACTGAGGAAGCTATTCGAACATTGGGTGAGTATCTCGGTCTCAGCGCCAGTCGACCTGACCACGAGCTTGGTACCGGACCAGACGTTTTATGGGTGACCGAAGGTGGACCAGCATTTAATCAGGAAGTAAAAGTCAACAAACGGCCAGTTACGAAATATCGGAAAGATGATGTTGGCCAATTGTACAACCACGTCCAGTGGGTGCGCGACAGTCTCAATCCCCCTGCGATTTATTCGACATTCGTCGGGCCGTTGCGGCCCACTACAGACACCGCGAATCCCGATAAAGAGATCACAGTCATCGAGCTGATCGAGTATCTGAGTCTTGCAGAACGTCTCTACGCCGCCTTGAACGATATTTGTGCAAGAGCCCTACCAATTACACTGAGAGCGACGGTTTACGAGATCTTCCAGGAGCGGCAACTCATTTGGCCCGGAGTCTATAGCACCCTGAAAAAACAATTGTTAAGAGATATCAAATAACTTCTTCAGTGCTCCAGTGAAACCCTCACAAAGAACTTCGCTTCCGGAGATGGGATTTGCAGGCTCCGGACGCCTGCTTTTCGTACCTCCAGCAGAAGCACTTCATTGCCGAAAGTCTCATCCGCTCTTGGCAGCGCATTCACAAATAAAATTCACAAGCGAATATTTGTCCACTTTCTTTTGTTAGTGTTTGGGTTGGCGGGCATGGCCGCGAATACCTTCTGTAACTGCCGACAAAAGTTTTAATGGAGTTGGTTCAGTGGACTCAAATAAAGTGAAATATGGTTTTGACCAAGTTGATTATTGCCTTATCCGACTATTGCTGATCGCACTGTTCGGGGTCAGCGGTTATAAGTTAGTCGAACTCGAGTTTCGAGGACTACCTGACAAGATCAGTCCTGGTTCCAGTGTTACGCGCCTGCGATGTGATGGTGAAGCAACCTCCGTAAAGATAGCTTCAGCTTCTGAGCCGGTTATGACCGGACCAAAAGAGACGGAGCGCCGTGAGAAACAAAGGCCCAAACGTCAGGGGCAGCGCAGCGTCCTGAGTTCGAGCGCAACGAAACACTAAGTTCACAAAGGAAGACAGTAGAGCAACGCGGCACAGGAGACTTATGCGAAAACGGAAAACTCGATCGTCATCGATCATCGAACAACAAGCGTTGGAAATGATCATAAT
>Ga0070698_100002988_pt1 | contig 18618 bp, 28 predicted proteins | sample KBSK1502metaG_FD_65477 | JGI IMG/M metagenome (GOLD analysis project Ga0070698, IMG submission 65477) | Corn, switchgrass and miscanthus rhizosphere microbial communities from Kellogg Biological Station, Michigan, USA - KBS K1-50-2 metaG | ecosystem: Host-associated > Plants > Roots >...
CTGTATCTTTGTGTCTTGCTCCTCCCCGGTGACAGGATTCTTGAAGGCTTCAACCTGGACATCTAGTACGCCTGGGACTGAAAAACTACTCTTTTTGCCATCGATCTTTTTCTTGATATCTACAAACTGAGGCTCTAGGATAAACTTGCATGTAGAAGCAAATATTGCAAAGGGACCTTCGCCCTTTGCCTGACCAGAAAATATCGCTAGGATCGAGCTCCTTTGTTCCTCGCTTGCCTGCTTACTTATGAATAGCTGACAAGTGCCATCTCCCTCATGGATGGCCTTTGGCCATGAAGCAGCCCAGACGACGTCAACGCCTCCCACGTCTACGCTTCCATAGTTCCCCTGGGTGATATGATAGAGCATGATATCCCTGCAGAATCCAGAGGTAGGAAAGCCGCTGAAGTTGCAAGGGCAGCCGTAATCGCAGTTGCATGTTTCCACATAGTCAGCTTTTATCAGCCAATTTGGGATTTGCTCCGTCTTGGATGCCATGCGGCTTTTGGTTACTGGAAGTAAGGATATAACATTTTCACAACTTGAACAAAGAAGGTCGTTGTTCTATAGAACCGATCTTCATGACCCAATATCGGACGGTTATCTTCAGATATACAGTAATATCGAAACTGGGATTCTATTCATGCAAAATTACTATAATTGCCATATAGGCCCCCTCAGTCGTCAAAAGAATCCTTCTCAAAATCGACTTATTTAACAAAGCTCGATTCAGCATAACGTTTTATACAAACGCAACATTTCATGTGAAGTGCTATGAAGGCAGTGATTCTCGCTGGCGGATTTGGCAAAAGGCTCAAGCCGCTTACCGACCAGAAACCCAAACCGATGATAGAAGTGCTTAACGTACCGATCATTGAATGGCAAGTAAAATGGCTCAAGAAATTTGGCATCACTGAGGTTATAGTTTGTGTTGGATACATGAAAGAACAGATCATAGAGCATATTGGAAGCGGGAACAGACTTGGAGTCAAGGTAGGATATGCAGTCGAGGAGGAGCCTCTCGGGACAGGAGGGGCTCTAAAGAACGCGGAAAGCCTTCTCGCAAAGCAGGATTCCTTTTTCATGATAAACGGTGACATCCTTACAGAGTTAGATCCCAACAAGCTAAAGATCAACAACGGAGTTCGGCAATCTCTTGCACTGGTGCCGCTCCGCAGTCCGTACGGTGTGGTCGAGCTCGCAGCCGATTCAAGAGTTTTGGGCTTTGCAGAAAAGCCAAAAATACCTGGCAAGTGGATCAACGCGGGAGTATACCATTTTACACAAGAAGTTTTTGGATACCTTCCGGAGAATGGGAACATAGAGATGACCGCTCTGCCTGCCCTGGCAAAAGAGGGCAAACTTAATGCAACAAAATATGAAGATGTCTTTTGGCGCTCTATCGACTCGCACAAAGACATAGAGGAAGCAGCAAAGGATATCCAGAGCTCTATTCTGTCATGACGCTTGACAAGGTCGGAGTCAGCCTCGGGCCTCTGCTCTCTTCGGATGAATTGGTTAGCTGTGCGCGATTAGCAGATGCTTCGCCCATTGTGGATTCTATCTGGATCCCGGAATCATGGGGGAGGGAATCTTTTGCAACCCTGGGTGCTCTATCACAGATCACAACGAAAGTCAGACTAGGCACATCAATCATCAGCATTTTTTCAAGGACCCCAGCAACCGTTGCGATGGCTGCAACCACTCTTGACATGCTTTCGTCATCTAGGACTGTAATTGGGCTGGGAGCGAGTACAGGTGCCATCGTGGAGAACTGGCATGGCGTCAAATTTGAAAAGCCTCTGCTCAGAATGAGGGAATTCGTCAAATGTGTCAAACTCATGATCTCTGGCGAGAAGGTCAACTTTGCAGGCAAATTTTTTCAAGTAAAGGACTTCAAGCTCTTGCATCCTCCTCCTAGGCAAAAAATACCAATTCTTGTCGGAGCTGTAAACAACGGAATGATCTCCCTTGCAGAGGAAGTCGCTGACGGCACCATTTTTTATCTTAGACCGCTGGATGAGCTAAAAACAACCGTTCGAAAACTGCGAAGTACTGGAGATGGCAGGAAGTTCGAAATTGCTGTTTCAATTATCTGTGCGGTATCTGATAATCACCCGGAAAAGGCGCGGCTGCGAGCTGCCCAAACACTAGCATTCTATGTAGCTGTAGGAAAGTACTACCGAGAGTTTCTTGCCAAAAGCGGATTCAAGAGCGAGACGGCTGAAATTCTTGAGGCGTATACCAGTGCAGGCATTGACTCTGCGATAAAACATGTCTCTGCCAACATGCTCCGCTCGCTTGTCATGTGCGGAACAAGAAAAGAGTGCAGGGAAGCCCTGTCCGAATTCATAGCCGCAGGTGTCACACTTCCAATAATCCAGTTTAACCCTATAGGCAGTACAGAAAGTTCATTTAGGGAGTTGCTGTCAACCTTCTAGGATTGCGCAAGGTAGCTATCGTTTCCTGGGCAACCACTCAATTCGTCAAAGATTCCAAGCTAAACGTATTTGAGCTGGGCTGCGAAGCTTGTGCTAAAATATTGCATAGTACTGATTTTGATAAGCAGGATCTCGACGCAGTCTTGCTATCAAGCTGCACGACAGAACAGTATAGTTCAACGATAATTTCAGAAATGTTGGGGCTCAGTCCTAAAGTCTCGCAGCGCGTTGACAATCTATGCAATTCCGGGACAAATGCAGTTGCGAACGCATATTCTCTTATTGCATCTGAAATGTGCGAGCTAGCGTTAGTCGTTGGAGCAGAAAAGGCTGATAGCACTGGCAACAAGTTACTGTGGGACATCACGCGAGGGTCGTTTATGTTTCCCGTGCATTGGGCAGCCATATTTGCCAAGGCTCACATGAGAAAATATGGTACCACAGAAGAGCAGATGGCCATGATAGCAGTTAAGAACCGCAAGAATGCTACAAAGAATCCTAATGCACTGTTTAGAACTGCCGTAACGATTGAACAGGTGATGAATTCAAGAAAAGTGGCCGACCCAGTGAAACTCCTGGATTGTTCTGCTCCTTGTGATGGTGCATCGGCGGTGCTTTTGGCTTCGGACCGAATAGCTGGGAGGATGACTGACAATCCTGTCTGGATTAAGGGAATAGGTCAGAAAACAACTTCTGCAAGTTTTGCCAATTCCACTAATGACCTTACCACTATAGAATCCGCCAAGTCTGCAGCACGCGACGCATACGAAATGTCGCATTTGGGACCAGAATCGATAGATGTAGCAGAGGTCCATGACGCTTTCACCATACTTGAGATTCTTGCGATGGAGGACTTGGGCTTTCAAGAAAAGGGAGGTAAAATTCGTAGGAACGGCGGCATTAAAGTAAATCCGCGGGGCGGAATTCTGGGTTGTGGTCATCCTGTCGGGGCGACAGGAGTGGCACAGGTTGCTGAAATTGCCTCGCAGCTCTCTGGAAAGGCCGGCGGCAGCCAGGTGAGTGGTTGCAAACACGGTCTAGTGCACAACCTTGCCGCGGCTGGTTCCTCCGCAACCGTCATTATTATGGGGAGATGAAAGACATTCGAGAATTCCTAGAGTCAATCGCGGCAGGAGAATTCAAGATTCCTGTATGTGGTTCATGTGGTGCGAGAGCTTGGCCACCGTCAAAATCATGTCCGAACTGTTATTCACATACGATGTTGGAAAGAATAGATCCAATTGGCACTTTGATCGAGTTTGCGATCTCGAATGTCAGGAACAGAGAAGGGGCATTTGGTGTCATCGATATAGATGGCATCAAGATAGTAGGCGGTTTGAAGACTCAAAGACCCTCTGCAGGGATGAAAATGAAATTGTCTGCGTGTGGACTACGTGAGGACGGCTCCCCCTTCTATGATTTTGAGGCTGCCTGAGCTCGACATTAATATAGTTCTGAGGCGAATTAGGAACTGATGAGCTATGACCGCTTCGTTGATGAGAGGCTCTTGACCAGTAGAGACGCGCTTAACCGGCTCCAGATCAAGATCAAGCTGATTGAAATCGATGAAAATGCGCGAGATTTTTCGCAACGATTTGGCAGACGTCTTTTGATCAAGAAAGTTCTGCTCACCATCAAGCATACTGAAACAGAAGAAGTCGAGGAAAGAGAACTGGATGTAGAGGCTATTGAAGCCAGGATGAAGAAGGAAAGGCTGTTCAGCTCAACTAACCGGTGGATCTCATCTAGCGAAATCAAGAATGGTTACGTTGTAGCCAACAGACATCTTGACTTACTAGCAGACGCGGTGGCCCTTGACATTATCGTAGTATAGTGTATTTCAAAAATCGAGTTTTGAAACATCAGGCCACTGGTCGCTTCATCCAGACCCTAGCTGTTTCAAACCAAAATGCGGCCGTCCCTGCACATGCGAACCCAATTGCGTAGACGTTCAATTCACTGAAGTTAAGAACAAGGTACACAATCAACATCGTCGTGAAAAAGGCCGCAAAGAATGAAAGCCGCGGAACGGTTAGACCTCCAATGTTGACAAACGCCTGGAGCACGCCGACTTGTACTTTTTGCACTATGTAATATCTGCCGAATCCATCCTGTGATACGAGAGCAAGCTCGACTAGCTTTTCAATGTGATAATTCGCGACGCTTGGACTTGAAAAGTTAAGGTCTCTCTGGACTTCCCTGACTCCGACAGGCTCCTTCTTTTTGATCATATACATGTATACTTGAAGGGTCTTACCCTTGAGTTGGTCTTCAATGGATGATTTACTGCCTGTGTCATCAGCGGGGAGGTCATTGTTCTTGGCCAAGGGAGATTGTCACGTGGTAGATGAATTCACTATAAAACTGCAGCGGGGTTCTCCCACAAAGCTATCGCACAGAGAGTCGGAATAGTTGTAGCGCCGCTGATCAGACTCGAACTGATGACCCACTGGTTAACAGCCAGTTGAGCTTCAAAGCACAGATTTGCGCTACGAATTTGCTCTACCATGCTGAGCTACAGCGGCGCAGCTATAGAGCAAATTCAAGCACAAAATAAATCTTTGGGCTTACTTTGGCGCCGAAGCGCCTTCTTCACGCGAGTAAACGTATAGTCCGTCAAGAAATACTCTTTGATCCTTGTCCTTTATTCTCGTTGAAAGTTCGATATTTGCGGCGGTCTGGGATACGTCTTCAAGACTCGGGCCCTGCACCAAAAGATCCTCGCCGGCGAGGGTCACTTTTGTAGCGTCTCCGACTATTCGGGAAACTCGGGGAGACCTTTCGCCGAAAAAGTTTTCGACCTGAACTTCCTTGCCCTTCACTTTCACAGAAATTGGAAAGTGAGCGAAAATTATCTTTAGCTTGTAGGTATAGCCCTTTTCTACGCCCTTTATCATGCTCTGTAATATGCTGCGAGCAGTATTAGTGACAGCAAGGTCCTGCTTGCGTTTCCCGTAAGGTTTGACTGTTATCTTGTTTCCCTCAACTTTAACCGTCGCAGGCAGTCTTGTAAAGTCCTTCATTACTGTTCCTAGTTTTCCCTTGACGGCAATAACATTACCATCCTTTGTTATTTTGACACTTGCCGGGGCTTCGATTTCGGCAATTATTTCTTGATCAGTAGACGTAGCCAACTAGGACCCCTCCAAGGCTTTGTGCCTGGGCATCATGGTGAGACATTATGCCTCGGCTTGTGGAAACGAGTAGTATGCCCATGCTATATGCTGGCAAGAACTGTCTTTCCCAGTCAAAATATTTGTCCTTCTTTACAGAAAATCGTGGTGTGATAATTCCACATTTGTTTATTCGTGCCAGCAGTTGAATTCTGAATTTTCCTGCCCTGCTGTCATCTATTTGTTCAAACTCTCCAATATACCTGTGTTTCTGCAATACACGCAAGACTTCGCTCGCAAATTTCGAAGAGGGAAGAACGATGCATTCCCTCTTCCTTCTAGCTTCGTTGTTGTATATTGTTGCGAATAAGTTTGACAGGACATTAAGCGCCGGCAATTGCTCTCACTTTACTCGTACTTGGCGAACCCCAAGCTAATGGCCACTTCTCTGAAGCACTGCCTGCACAACATCAAGTTATATTTCCTAATCAAGCCGTTATATGAACCGCACCTTCTGCACCAGCGCGTGCCTCGGCCATGTGTCAGTTTCTTTCTTCCTGTCGCAACGTACTCTCTTGGCTTTGGCATTATTCCACCTTAGCTCCGTAATGTTGTCTAAAGAATTCAATCGCCTCGCCTTTGTTGATTCTGTGTTCCTTTCCGATCTTGGCACTCTTCCTGCTTTTCCTCGCGATTCTGTAGCCTGGTCTGCTCAAAGTAACATTAACGTCCATACCAAAAATTCCAATATCCGGGTTGTACTTTGTGCCCGGGATGTCAATGTGCTCATGTATTCCGACAGAGATATTGCCAAAGTCATCAAACGATGAAGCCTTCAGAGCGTTCTTTTTGGCTGCTACAATTCGCTTAAGGAACTCAATTGCAGGTTCCCTGCGCATAGTCACTATTGCGCCAATAGGCTCACCTTTGTGTATTCCAAAGTCCCTGACGGATTTCTTTGCTCCGCGCACCGCAGGCTGTTGTCCAGTGAGCTCAAGCAGTGCCTTTTTGGCCTTTTCGATTGGCTCTCCAGACTTGCCTACGCCTATGTTGATCACAACCTTGTCAACTACTATTCTCTTCATGGGGTTTTGGGAAATTTGCTCACTCATTCATCAATTCACCTTTATTACTGGCCTGTCTGTTCCTACTACCATTACCATTTCAACCGGTAGCTCCACGGATCTATCTTCATAGGAAACCAGCGCCCTCTTTGGAAGCGAAAATACTCCGTCTTTGATGTCGTCAATCTTGCCAATGTGTCCTGCGTTCTCACCGCTGATGATAAGTACGGAAGCACCTTTTTCAAAAGGAATGTGTGTCTTGATCTGAACTTTAGGTAGATCGATAACGCAGGTATCTCCCACTTTGAATTTCTGTTCAGTAATTAGCGTCCTGCCATCGTGAAAGCCGTACTGCAGTTTCTTGTTTTTGATCGTACTCTTGCTTGTAACGCGGACCAATTTCGCGCCAGCTTCAGATGATTCAATTGGGATTGTATCTAGGAGCATAGAGTCTTTGGGAACCATACGGTAAATCTGACCTGAAGAAAGTTCAATTACATCCATCAGTCCAATTGCAAGATTAGGATCTCGCCTGACAACTCCATCGACCTTAACCTGCCCAGCTGTCAATACCCGCTGAGCCTCGTGCATCGTGCTAGTTACCTTAAGAACGTCACGCAAGATCATTCCAAGTGGATATGCTTTGTGTTTTGGATGAGGTCCAGGTTTCACGCGAACTACAAACTGACTCTGCTTTCGCTTAATGTCCCAGAATCTTGGCGCGAGCTGGCGTTTTACTCTTGTATCTCCACCTTTCTTGCCCATTATTCTTTCCCCTCGTTATCTTTAGAATCTTGCGATTCCACTTTAGCGTCTGTTTCTTTTGCTTGAGGTTCCCTCGGCTTGTCGCCTTGGACTTTGTTCGATCTGTACTTGTCAGACAAATTAAGGTTGGTTATCATGACCTTCGACGCATGGATAGGCACTTTTACCTGGCCCCCTTTGATCTTTTCCCGTTGCACTCCTTCAATATTCAACGTTCCGTGTTCAGTGTCGACATTTTCCACCTTTCCTTCAACTCCTTTGTACTCGCCGCGCAATACCTTCACAGAATCTCCCTTAACGACCCGGAGCGTCCTCTTCTTATAGACCTCTCTAAGGTTATCTGCCAGCGAAGCAGAAACCATACCATCGCGCCGGTGTTTCGGAACGTGAATTAGTTTCGGATTAATAACTGTCATCTATATTCACCTATACTATCATCCCTGCCAGATTGGCAATTCTTGGCCATTTTTCTGCAGCCTCGGATGCCACTGGTCCCTTGATGTCAGTGCCTTTGATTTCGCCCTCAGGAGTAACGAGGACTGCCGCATTATCTTCAAACGCGACCCTCACTCCATTGAGTCTCCGGATAGGATATTTCTGTCTGACAATCACAGCACCAAACACTTGTTTCCTCAATTCTGCTGGCCCCTTCTTCACCGTAACTGTCACAAAGTCGCCAACCGCGGCTGCTGGCTGCCTTGAATGTCTGCCCTTGTATCTTGTTACCTGGGCAATGCGAAGTATCTTTGCACCAGTGTTATCCGCGCACACAAGGTTAGCGGTGACAGGGAGCGCTCGCGTGACATATGGCCTGAATTCTTCAACGCCCTTGGCGGATACTGCTCTTGACTTAGTTCCCGCTGCCATCCTTCTTGCTCACCTCAATTACCACGAAAGAGACCGTTTTCGAAAGTGGTCGGCACTCCGCAATCCTCACTTCTTCACCTTCGCTTACGTCAATGCACTCGGGAAGATAGGCATGGACTGTGGACCTACTTCGTTGAAAACGCTTGTATTTTGGCACGGGGCCCGGATATTCTCTAGATACAACCACCATCTTTTTTGCTTTCGAACTTGAAACAATTCCTGTCAAGAGCTTGCCGCGCACTGACAAAGTACCATGGAAAGGACAGAGATCATCTTCGCAAGTCTTGCGAGGAGAAACAACTGAAACGCCAATATTTCTAACCATCAATTATCACTTATCAATGCAATCGCGCTAGACGATCCTCAGGTTTTCCTATCAAAGAGGAACCACTTATAAAGCAAACGCCAGAGTCAATTTTGAGCCCTAATTTTGTCGCTACTTTCTTTGCAATCATTACAGTCTCGCCGCTATTCTTTTCAACCGAAATCATATTCCGTGTTTCCGAACGGATTTTTCCGGATACGCCTCGTAACGAGTTATCTGAAGAATCTTCAATTACTGCCTGGATGCCGATAAGTTCGTGGTACAGAATGTTTTCCGCGGTGATGGTCATTTTTGTCCCGCCTTCTTTTCATTCTGAATAGTTTTCATGCGCGCAATATCCCGCTTGAGCCATCTAAGGTTTGACGTCTGTTTCTTTAGCGTACCTTTTGATTTTTCAAGTTGCAATTTTGCCAAGTCTGCTTTGAGCTCGGCAAGCTTATCAGATAATGCCTGCTCAGTCATTTCGCGAATTGTATCTACCTTAATTCGCGCCATCAGGCTTTCCTCCTTGTTCCGTATTGGGCATGTCAGGTCCGCTCGGCGGAGAATCAGGGGTCGGAGCCGCCGCGACCTTCATTTCGAATTCCTGCGGAACTGCAGCCCTTGAAGCAATTCTTAGCTGGATTCCCATAAGGCCCATCTTTGTCAATACACGCGTAATTCCTGTCCGAACGATGTGCCCTGCTACGTCCCCGCTTTTCGGTACCACACCTATAGTATGCTTTTCAAAATGAGCTCGTTCCGTTCGCAATTTTCCTGAAATCACAACTTCAACTCCAAGAGCGCCGGAGTTCATTATGGTATTTAGAGACCACATGGATGCTCTCCTAAACGCAGTTCCCCTTTCGATTAGCTGTGCAATTCTATTGCACATGATGTCTGGGTTGAGTTCAGGGTTTGTAACTTCTAGAACGGAGATCTGCGGATTTTGAAGGCCGAATTTTTGCTCTAATTTTGCCATAAGATCTTTGATGCCAGTCCCCTTGCGGCCGATAACAAGACCGGGTCTTGTAACAAATACAGTTATTCTCGCGCCAACTGGAGTCTTTTGCACTTCGACGCCCCCATATCCTGCGTCCTTCAGTGCGTCGGCCAGAAACTCGTTCAGTTCCATGTTACGAAAGTTGTTCTTTACTACGTTCTTGACTGCGCTCATTCCTCGCCACGAACCTCCCGTGCGACCAGCTCAACATGAACAAGGGTATCGTATTTTGGACTTGTCCTTCCAAAAGCTCTGGGCTGGAATCTCTCCAACTTTGTTCCTTTGTGAACTGCCGCGCTTACGATGCGCATGCTGTCCAGATCCATGCCCTTGTATTCTGCATTTGATTCAAGGTTGTCCAATAGTTTCAAAAATTCGCCTGCCGCTTTTTCGGGAAACCGACCTGCAGAAAATCCATCCCTAATGTTAGACCTGTGTGCGACTTCGTTGTTATAACGCCTGTAAGGAACTGCCTCTTTTCTAGCAATCACGTTCTCGAGAAATTCCCTTGCTTTTTCAATTGACTTACCCTTTATTGCGAGAGCGATTTCTCTTGAGTGTTTGTGCGAAATGTCCTTTTCCCGTATAGCAGCGCGTACGTGCTTTGCCTTGTCGTAATTTTGGAAAGCGTAACCAAACTGTGGCATACTAATCACTTTAGTGGCACATAGAGGCTGGATCGCGATGAACCAACACCAGGGGCCCCATGTTGAACGCGCTTGTTTGTAATTGCATATTCACCGAGATAGTGTCCAATCATTTCAGGCTTGATAGCAACTTGAGCAAACTCTTTGCCATTGTGCACATGGATTGTGAGTCCGACCATGTCTGGAAGAATTATCATATCTCGCACATGCGTGCGAAGCTGGCCTTTGAGTTTACCTTCTCTGGCGAGCTTTACTTTTTCTCTTAGTTTTCTCTTGTCATCGTTCATGTAGGTGCTGACGCGCTTGTCCAGAGATCTTCGCTGCCTTGAATTAAGTAGTGGGAGAAGATTTTCGATTGATAAAGTCTGGAGCTGCTCAGGGGTATAACCTTTGAACTTGAATTCACGTACCAACTATATCATTCACTCCTTCCTTCGAGCACCACTTTTAAATCTAACGAGAAAATGGTCAGTTCCTACACCAGTCCTAATTTAGTCGCTAGTTCACGAGCGCCTTCTGGCGATTTGAAATGAGCAAAGGCCTTCTTTCCTCTTATCGTCCGAGTTGTATTCACTTCGTCAACCTCTGCTTCATAGAGAATCCTGATGGCTTCCATAATTTCCTTCTTGCCTGCCTTTTCTGAAACGATAAAAGCGAGTTTGTTTTCCTTTTCTATCTGATTAAACGTTTTCTCTGTCACGTAAGGTGCTATGATTAGTGATGTCGCTTCCTCTGAACTCATGCCCGTTTCTGGTGTTTTGACTACTGGTTCAGCCGCAGTCTTTGCTTGGTTTGCGCTTTCCTTACTCATTGGTTGGTCAACTCCATTATCCTGTTCAATGGCGATTGCAATGTCTTCATCTGGTCAATAGCATTCTGCGAAAATACTGTTAACCTGATGGGCTTTGAGCCTGGTACCAAGTCCAGCACGCTTACATCCTTTACGTGCCTGATGTCAACACCAGCTACAGAGCGGGATAATTGGGCGAGTTTTGATTCGTTTCCAACCACTACAAGAGCGCTCGTTCCGACGCGGGCTTCCCTTCCTCTGCGCCTTGCCGTGCCTGATCTTACCTTTCGCGTCATGCTAGCTCTGGCAAGATCGTCTCCAATTCCAATATCAATGAGTGCCTTTTTTAGGTCTCTTGTTTTCATGATTGTTTCAATCTCATTCGAGACTACTATTGGAAGCTTGACCTTGTCCGATAGCTTGTGTCCACGTTTTTCGACAAGGTCCTTTCTTGTTGTAGCCGCGATTGCAGAGCAAAGTCCCAACTGCCTTTCCTTCCTGTTTATCTTCTTGTAAATGCGCTTCCATGATTCTGGCGGGTGTGCAACTCTACCGTGTCTAACGCCTGCTACACTGGCTGCCTGTCCTGCCCTAGGAAATCCTTCACCTCTTGCCCTCGCAAGTCTTGCAATTCCAAGTCCAGTGTTGCGCGATTCCGCACTAACCATTTCACCTGCTGCTGGATACCTGCCCTGCCTCTGATAGGCGTGTGATCGCAAGTTGACGTAGACTTTTTGAATAACTTCGGGTCTGTAAGGAGTGTCAAAAACGCGCGGGAGCTCTATTTCCTTGCTACCCTTACCGGTACCCACGCTAATAACTTGAGCCTTGACCATTACTCCACTACGACCTCCAAGACCTTTGGTTCCAGAACCTTCTTTGGAACACTCCTAATTGGGTGTCTCATCCTGACAAGGCGCTGCGCCACGCCTGGAATTGAGCCTCTAACAACGACATACTCTCCTTTTACCAATCCAAAATGCTTGAAACCGCCTGACGGATTAATCGAAGTCTGACCATCCTTTTCGGTGTCTGACATTATCAATATTCGCTTGTTATATTCCGTTCTCTGGTGGAAACCCCGTTGTCCTTGCCTAGCCACTGTATACATGACAACTGCCGGCGAAATTGGTCCCAAGGTTCCAACTGCTCGAACGCTCTTTCTGGATTTGTGTTGCTTTCGCTTAACGCCAAACCTAGTGATGGGACCTTCTATCCCTTTGCCGCGGGTAATACCGAAAACATCAACGTTCTGACCTATCTGAAAAACATCGCCAGCCTTGACCTCGCGGCCGAGAATAGTCTTTGCAAAATCGAATTGAGCTTTCGCATCTTTTCCAGAAATCGCAATTTCAAAAACAAAAGGCTTCTTTTGAGATATGCCGATGGTATGTGGAGAAATTGAAGCGACCACTACAACAGATATTGCGCTTCCCAGAGCGGCCTCGGCCTTTGAAGTGGCTTCCTCTGTCTGTTTCGCTTCGAACTTGCGGGACAATTCTTTTGGCAAGTCCTTGGCATAAACATCAAAAATCGCGTGATGTCCATAAAGGTCCTTCTTGTATCCCCGTATGCCTATGATCCTAATAGGAGGAGTGGCGATTACTGTTGCAGCATTAAGCAGGTGTTTGCCAAAATTCGGAGTTTTTTCCCTGTCGTCAATGGTAAGGACATGAATACCGCCAACTTTGAAACCTGCAAATCCAAGGAGAGCTGTTTTTTCGCCGGTCACTTGAGGCCAAGTTCTAACTCTCGCCTCAAGGCTCTGGGCCCTAGCTCTCGGTCTAAAGGCAATGCTTCCTCTCCTCGGAGCACTATACTTGCGATGACCCATAGTTACTGCATGACTCTGACCGTCCCTTTAATAAGTTATTTGACCTTTGTTGGATCAAGAGAGAAAATAAATCAAAAGGTTTGTTGACATGTCATAAAAATGCGATCGCATCAATGCTGCTGCCCAAACCGTTCCTGTTTCTTGTCAGCGGGAAGTGAACTATTGAGGATTGCGAGAGTTCCCAGGATTGCCTCCTCAAGTCTAACTGTCTCTGTAGCTTGATTCGGAAACATGTTTATAACAAATTCGTTCGACTTCAAATTCCCACCTTCTTTTGCGAGCAGCTCATGGACGCCGTACCTGGGCGCCCCAAAAATGACAAGGAGATTCCGGGCGTTACTAATTCGTTCTACCAGCTTTGCTTCTGCATTCTTGAAGAAGCTACCTTTCCTGGACGCGACAATAATCTGTGTGTTTTCTAGTCCTGCGACGAGTTTGGTTATCGAAGGAACCTGTTTGACTTCATAACCCCAATAGTCGCCTATATCGCTGTTGCTTGCTTCGCTTGCGCGAAGATTAGGGTAAGGTGATGTGAATCTGACGTTAACTTTCTTCCCCTCGAAGCCTTGCCCCGAAAATGGCACTATGGAACCGAGACCTACCTCGACAAATAACTGTCCTTTTATCTTTGCTATGACTCCGGTACGGATATCGCCTGCTCGAACTTTCTTAATGTCTTCCGGTGGCTTGTGATGTGGTGCCTTGATTGGATGGAGGATTCCGGCGTATTCCAGTTGGTGCATCCTGGGGTAGAGAATCTTGCGTAGATATTGCGGCGTATCAAGGTATTGGAGGATGGTCAATAGGAGGTTTGCATCCTCGCCCTCGAACTGAGACAACATGTCGTGATAGACGTAAATCTTGCTTACTCGAAATATCGAACAAGCGCGAGCAAACTGTGCAATCTTGATGCTCTTGTCCCGCTTCGTCTGCTCGTCAGAAAGTGAGGAATCAGGTATTGCAATCCAGATGTCAGGCATGCTGGCTACTCGTTTAGTAATTCCGTTACCGAGCCTTTCAAGTATCCGTTTGAGCCAAATGATGTAGATCGCAGTTTACCTTTTCGGTCAATAAGAACGCTCGAAGGTGTACCTCGGAGTGCATACTCCTCGAACGTAAGTGCAGAATATTCTTTGCCCTGCAAGTAATGCTTGACTCTCTGCATGAGCACCTGCCGATCCTTTTCATTGTAAGATCTAAAGTCAGGCACGTTTGCTTCAACAAAGTCCATTATCTTGCTTTCCGTTATGGAACCAGATTCCTTCTTCAGCACGTCCATTCCTATGGGAAAAGGGATCTTGTATGGTATTTTGTCGCCGTCCTTTAGCTGGCCATATTGCGAAAGTGCCTTAAAGGTCTCGCCAATGACCTGGCCTGAGGTAACCAGCTTTTGAAGATTCTCCAAGTTGTTCTTGTCAAAATCTTCAAATGCCGTTGCGACTCCAATAATCGCAAGGCCCTTATCTTTGTACTTTGAGTACAGATCGATTGCTTCCGGAATTCCGTAAAGAAAGCATCCCGGGCAATTAACCTGAAATACTTCCACTAGGACAACATTGCCTCTTTCTTTATCAATATTGGTGGGCTTTCCTTGGACCCATGAAGATATGTGAAGATTTGGTGCAATCGCACCGACTTGCACAGCCATGTCACAACGCCACAGTGCGTGTCGCTAGTAAGATGACGACGATCTTTGTCCTAAGCGGCACGCTTGCCGGCTCTTTCCTTAGCCATCTGTGCATAGCGTTCGATATCCTCTTCATCCACCTTGCGCATGGTCTTTGTATTTGTGTCAATTATAGCCATTTTGAGGTGTCTCGTGCCTGTCTTCTCTTCGCTTACCAAGTAAATTGATTCAATAGCAAGAGAAGCAGCTTCGTCAAGGTTAACTTCGGGTTTGTAACTCTTTTCCAAGAATTCTGTGACCTGGTCGCTGCCGGCGCCAATTGCGACGGCGTCATATCCGATGTAGGTGCCACTTGGGTCGGTCAAGAACAAATTCGAACCGTTCTTGTCAACCCCGGCAAGAATAAGTGCTACGCCAAAGGGCCTCACACCGGCATATTGAGTAAATTGCTGCGCCATGTCGGCGAGGTTTTTCGCAACTCCTTCAACATCGACTGGCTCATCATAGATTAGCCTGTTGCTCTGAGCAAAAAAACGCGCGTGGTCCACTTGAGTTCTTGCATCAGGAATGTATCCCGCCGCTGCGACCCCAATGTGGTCGTCGACTTGAAATATCTTTTGAGTAACATTAGAAATCTGGAGCTTTCTTGCCTTCTCTTCTACCCCCAGGATTACTCCTCCCGTACATTTTATACCTATGGCAAGTGTTCCTCGTCTGACAGTTTCAATAGCATACTCTACCTGGTAAAGCCTTCCATCAGGAGAGAATACAGTAATTGCACGGTCATATCCCGCTGCTGCTGGTAACAATTCGATCTACTTTTTTCGTCATGTTCCATTTAAGTTTACCTCGATCTGTCAAAGTAAGCTTGATTTTAATTACGATACGTCCTTGCTCGAATAGGATGGCGGAAGACGAAATAACATTCCGGGGACATCCTAATGTCTTATCTCTTCACGGCCGGACTTTGGAGATAACGAAGGAGGATCATCTTAGCCTCAGGGGCGATTGCATCATAGGCGTCAATGCGAACAAGGCCTGCGCCGACCTCGATGAGGTCGTCAAGAAGGGCGTAAAACGCGCCGGAGCTGTGATAAAGGTTGAGGTCTTCGTAGGGAGCGAAGGTTACTCGATCCAAGGATTCGGCGATGTCAGGCTTAGTCTCACCAGCAACCACGACATCGTCATTCGAAAGACTCAATTTGTGTGCCCCAGAACGTTATCGGTAAAATGCGACAAGGCGTCAATTGACTTGCCAAGAAGCATGGTGATGATGCTACAGGATAGAGCTGTGAAAGGCCTCTTTAGAGTGTCCGTTGAATGAAACAATTAAGGTCTTGACAAAGTCTTCCGTTTCGTCAATGTTTACTATTGCCGGTTTTGGCCTGCTTATCGGAAGCATTTTCCGCAGACGCGTTGCCTTCCATCGCTCTTACAAGCGCGTGATTGACGATCTCCGCGGCAGCATATTCCCGAAAGTGGTTGCCTTTGCATACGGAACACACGGTGCCGTTCTGTTCGGATTCTATCAAGAACTTCTTGTCTCCGAGGATCCCTCTCAATATTTTCTGAATCCTAGCACTTGTATCCTGTATCAATCTGGCATGAGTGTCTTCAAATTTCAAAGGGACCTCGAAGCTAAATGCCCTAATTGTCGGTGCGTAATACTTCATTACTGCACCCCTCACTTCGACCATCTTTGTCGTCTCAATGAGGCCCGCAGTTTTCAGCGCGTCCAGGTGATGCCTGATGGTCGTTACGGCTTTCTTGTGCCCGGAATTTCCAAGTACTCTGGTTAGTTCTTCCGCCGACATGGGTCTATGACTTAGCACCTCCAATATGCGCATCCGGACGACGTCTCCTAGAGCTTGTGCGCTTTTCTGATCAAGAGCTACAAGCCGCCTTGCGCGAATGTTCCTTTGCAATATGGTATCTGACATTCGAAGAAAGTGGTTACAACTTGCTAGTAAGCCAGGATATCAGATTCTTTTAATCAAGTTATCAACGGTCTTATCGCTATCGTATCAACCGTACGGATCGGAGTGCGGAATCATTTGTATGCCTTTTTTACCACAGCATGGCGATCGGTGTTACATAGGTCGCAGGTTTAGTGTTATTTTAACGTCGATCTGCATGTAACCGGCGGCACGTGCTCAAGATTATGATTTGCACGTGCGATCATGCTCCGTACACCGACATGATGCATTCTAAAATTGAGCTATAACTTTTGCCCAGCAATCTGTTCATATGCAAATACGTACCTTCTACTCAGCTCTTTGACGATCTCCGGGTCTATTTCTGGGGACGAAGGTTTTTTCCCCTCCTTGGCCAGCATATCGACCTTCTCCTTGAATCCCGTCCTTATCAACCAGTCCCTCAGGAGTTGCTTATCATAACTTTCTTGCATCTTTCCTGGCAGGTAATCTTTCTTCAGCCAGAGTCTATATTCATCAGGGCCCAGTGAATCTCCGAGGATAATTTCACCATTCTCATCGCGACCAAACTCGAACTTGACGTCAGCAATCAAGAACCCGGCCCTTTCCACAATCTGGCTCATTCTCATATAGAGTCTTATTGAAAGGTCTTTTAGGTAGTCGTAATCCTGCAATGATAAGAGTCCTGAATTCTCAATGTCTTTTCGAGATATCGGCAGGTCGTGGTCTTCAGACTTTGTAGTTGGATCAAATATTGGCGAAGGAAGTTTTCCGGCTAGGACTGGCTCAAAATCGTGTGGAAGGGCATTCCCAATGAAATCCTGATATCTGTCTACAAAGCTGCCGTAAAAATAGCCCCTTACGACACATTCAATTAGCAGCATCTTGAGTGGTTTGACCGTCATTTTGTCTTTCTCGTTTACCTCGAGCATGTGGTGTTTTGTGCCCAGATTCTCAAACCAGAATTTTCCAAACTTGCAGAGCACCTCCCCTTTTCTTGGTATGGGAGTTGACATCTTGACATCGAAGGCAGAGACTCTATCGGAGAAATGAAAGACTATTCTCCCGTCTCCAAGTTCATAGATGTCCTTTACCTTGCCTTGGCGCAAGAGCCTCATCGGCTTGATTCTAACCTGCTCATCAATAAATAATATCCTTTTGAAAGACTTTTAACGCCGCGACGATGACCTTGTTTCACGTATTGGCCGGCAACAGTGACAGACTTGATCTAGCTCGCCCAACACGCATTGGGATTATTGGCGGCGGGCAACTTGGCAAAATGATTGCACAAGAGGCAAGGCGGATGTCATTTAACATCATAATTCTAGACCCTTCAGATGGCTGCCCTGCGTCAGGCATAGCAGACAAGCAAATCGTCGCGTCCTTTAAGGACGAGGATGCCATCATGAAACTGGCCGAAGAATCTGATGTGGTGACGTACGAGATTGAACTGGCGAGTTCTTCAGCGCTAAAGCGACTCGAGTCTAACAGGTATCCTGTTAGGCCATCTCCCGAAACGTTAAGAATTATCCAGAATAAGTATAGGCAAAAGTCCTTTTTGCGAGAGCACAGGGTACCCGTGCCTGAATTTGGCTTGGTCCGCTCTGAAAGAGAATTGCTGGAATTATCCGTCAAATTCGGCTTCCCATCAATTCTAAAGGCCTGCGATGATTCCTATGACGGTAGGGGCAATTATGTGGTTAGGTCAAAACGCGATGTGTCCAAAGCGTACGGGTACTTTATGGGAAGGGAAGTCATGCTTGAAGAATTTGTGCCATTTACAAAGGAAATTTCGATCATGGTTGCCAGAAACCCAACAGGCCAGATCGAATCCTTCCCGGTAGTAGAAAACTTCCACAAGAACGGCATTCTTGACACCACTGTTGCACCAGCGCGGATAAGTTCTAGAATAGAGTTAAAAGCAAAGCGGCTAGCAGAGAAGGCAATGAGCGTCCTCCAAGGCGCTGGTATCTTTGGAATCGAGATGTTTGTGACCAAGAACGGAAATGTTTTGGTCAATGAAATCGCGCCCCGACCGCACAATTCCGGTCACTACAGCAACGAGGCCTGCTCTATTTCACAATTTGAACAACACTTGCGTGCAATCTTGAATTTGAGACTGGAGAAGCCAAGACTCCTTTCTCCAGCAGCGATGATTAATTTACTAGGACCAGCGGGCTGGGAAGGTCCGTATTCTGTTGAGGGCATGAACAAATTGGCTTCGGTTCC
>Ga0070698_100002990_pt1 | contig 18616 bp, 15 predicted proteins | sample KBSK1502metaG_FD_65477 | JGI IMG/M metagenome (GOLD analysis project Ga0070698, IMG submission 65477) | Corn, switchgrass and miscanthus rhizosphere microbial communities from Kellogg Biological Station, Michigan, USA - KBS K1-50-2 metaG | ecosystem: Host-associated > Plants > Roots >...
GGCACCCTACGACCAGCTCTACGCCCGGCTCCGCGACGCCGCCCTGCCGCCCGCCGACAGCCTCGACCTGATCACCACCGCAGCCACCCAACTCCCCGACAAGTAACGCCAGCCCAGACCATGGCCGACGGCAATCGCAACTGCGGCGGCCGCCGATGGCGGCTGCCCACAGCCGGCGTTCGATGCCCCCGTACTCGGCAGGCGGGAATGCGTAGCTTCCCGGGAAGTCACGAATGCCGCCAGCTTCACATCTGCGGCGTTCCGTCCGGGCTGAGCGCCTTGAAGCCCAGGTAGGGGACGAGCGCGTGCGGCATCGACACCGAACCGTCCTGCTGCTGGTAGGTCTCCAAGATCGCAGCCATGGCCCGGCCGATCGGCATGCCGGAGCCGTTCATCGTGGCGACGAAGGATCGCGTGCCGTCCGTGTCGCGGGTGCGTATGTTTGCGCGGCGGGCCTGGAACGTGCCGCAGTCGGAGCATGAGGAGATCTCCCGGTAGCGCCGCTGGCTCGGCAGCCACACCTCCAGGTCGTAGGTGACCTGGGCGGCGAAGCTAATGTCACCGGCGGCCAGGATGATGACCCGGTAGGCCAGGCCCAGCTCCCTCAGGCACGCCTCCGCATGGCCGATCATCTTCTCCAGCTCGGCCTGCGACTGGTCCGCGGCGCAGATCCGCACCATCTCGACCTTGGTGAACTGGTGCAGCCGCAGGATGCCGCGGGTGTCCTTGCCGTAGGAACCGGCTTCCGACCGGTAGCACGGGGTGTGCGCGGTGAACGCCAGTGGCAGCGCGGCCGAGTCGATGATCTCACCGGCGTACAGGTTTGTCAGCGGCACTTCGGCGGTGGGGATCAGGAACAGGTCGCGTGACCCGACAGTCGTCCTGAACAGGTCTTCCTCGAATTTCGGCAGCTGCCCAGTGCCAGTCATGGTCTCCCGGGTGACCAGGTTGGGCAGCGAGTATTCGGTGTAGCCGTGCCGCCGGGTGTGCAGGTCGAGGAAGAACGCGGCCAGGGCGCGCTCCAGCGCCGCGCCCGCACCCCGGGCGATGCTGAACCGCGGGCCGGACAGCTTGGCAGCCCGGGCGAAGTCGAGGATGCCCATGGCCTCGCCGAGGTCAACGTGATCCTTCGGCTCAAACGCGAACTCCGGCGGGTCGCCATGGCGGCGGATCTCCACGGCAAAATCCTCGCTGTCCCCATCGGGAACCGCATCCAGCGGCAGGTTCGGGATCCCGAGCAGCAGATCCCGCAGTTGCGCCGCGGCCCGGTCATGTTCCGCAACGGCCTGGCGGATCTGCTCCTTGAGCCGGCGTGCCCGCTCCTTCAGGTCCGAGACATCCCTGCCCTGCCGGGCCGCCCGCTGTACTTCCTGTGTCACCCGGTTGGATTCGGCGCGGAGCTGATCGGCAGTGGTGATGCTGCTGGTGCGCCGAGAGAACAGTGCCTCAAGCGTGACCAGGTCCAGGGTGTAGCCACGGCGGGCGAGGCGGTGAACGGCGTCGGCGCCCATCTCCAGCAGGACGCGGGGATCATGCATAAGCACCTTCTTCTTCCGTCGATTCCTGCTGGCGAACCTAGCAAGTCACCGGGGGCGCCTTTCTAGGATCGAACGGCTCGCCCTCCGTCTCCGCAGCTCAGGACGCCGGTGGGCATGGTCACCATCCCGTCCGCTAGCGGAACGTCATGCGGGCTCGACTGGACTGTGCAGCCAGGGCGGCGACGCGCGGGCCGGGCATCGCCTCAATCAGTACGGCGCGCGCAGGCCGGGGAACATAGGGAAGTGCCGGACATTGCACGTCAGCAACCGCGACTCAGTACGGATCGCGGTGGCTGCGATGGCGAGATCAGCGCTGTCGATGATGTGATGACTGGGAAGCCATCGCCGACCCAGAGCGCCCGCTTCCTCGGCGACCTGCTCGTCGACCGGATGCCAGGCGAGGGCCGACAACAACGACCGGGTTTCGTCCTCTTCTCCGGCGCGCATGCCGGCGAGGACATCCAAGCGGGTGATCTCACTGGCGTGCAACGGTGCGACCGCGCGCTCCCGCTCCAGGAGTGCGGCGGCGCCCTGGTGGCCTCGCAGGTAGTCGATCAGCACCGAGGTGTCAGCGAGCGCGGTCACGAGTCGTGCCGGGAAAGGCGCGATCCGGAGCGCAACTGGTCTACCCAGGCTGCCCCATCCAGGTCACGGTCTTTCCAGGAGCCGAATGCCCGGCGCATGGCGGCAAGGTCATCAGCGGTGGAGCGCTCCGCGCCGTACACGATCGTCACCGCGTCTCGGATCAGGGCCGAGATAGATCGGCCGGTGCGCGCGGCGACGGCGTCGAGGATGCGCCGCTCCTCGGTGGTGAGCGAAATCTGAGTCCGCATCATGATGTAAGATTACATCATCAAGGTACCGCTGCCGGGTCGCGCTGGCCCGCGGCAACCGGTAACGATCGGCACCGGCGGGGCTGGCTGTTGAGCCAGAAGTCGGGAGTGGTGCCAAGCGCCTTCGCCAGCCGCAAGGCAGTGGAAGGGGTGATGCCGCGTCGGCCGGAGTCACCTATTATTGGTTGACATCGATCAGTTATAGAGCGATACTTGCTCTGTGCGAACTGGGGCACCCGCGCTGCTGCCTGTCTTCCGCTCCCGGTTGCAGGGTGAACTGCTCGCGCTTGTGCTCGCCGACCCCAATACGGAGCGGACGGTCGATGACCTCGCGGAACGCACAGGACACCCGTACCAGACAGTAGCCAATGAGGTGCGGCGATTGCAGGCCGCTGACATTGTCCTGGCGCGGCCCATCGGGCGCAGCAAGTTGCTGCGCGCAAACACAGACAGCCCATACTTCCGGCCGCTGGCACAGCTAGCTCTCATGGCGTTCGGCCCGCCACTAGTGGTCGAGGAAGAGTTCACCCCAGTGGACGGGATCGAGCGGATCTTCATCTTCGGGTCATGGGCAGCGCGGTACGCAGGTGAGAGCGGCCCCGCGCCACGCGATGTGGACGTTCTCCTCGTGGGCGCCCCGGACCGGGACGCGGCATACGAGGCGACGAGGCGGGCGGAGCGGCGGCTGGGCCGCGAAGTCAACGTCGTCATCCGAGGCCCCGAAGAGTGGCACGCCGCCAGCGATGGCTTCACGCGGCAACTGCGCTCCTCACCGCTGCTGGAGATCCAGCCGCACGCACGAGACAGCCAGCACGGTCCGGACGGAGGCGACCGTGGGTAGATGGGCCAAGGGCGCCGACCAGGTCACCGCGCTGATCGAAGCCCTCCATCTGCAACAAGTCGTCAGCGACCCTGACACAGTAGATGCGCTCCTGGTGTCGGCGCGGCGTCACATCGCCAGCGCCCGGCTGACCGTGGCGCAGGATCCGGAAGCCGCCTACAGCCTCGCCTACGACGCGGCGCGCAAGAGCGCCACCGCGCTGCTGAACCACCAAGGGCTTCGGCCCACCACCGCGGGCGGCCATCTCGCCGTCGTCGACACCATCAGAGCCCAGTTCCCAGGCGTCCCCGGCCTGACCTCACTGGACAGGCTCCGCAGACGCCGCAACCAGGCCGAATACCCCGACCCTCGCAGCTATGACCCCATCACCGCAGCGGAGGCGAAAGACGCCATCAGCGTCGCCGACGGCTGCGTCTCCAGCGCCGAGCGCCTGCTCCAACTCGATGAACTGGGAGTCTTTAGCTCCGTCCGAGCCTCTCTACGCGGCGCCGTTCAGGAACGCCTGGTCGAGGATCGCGAGCGCCCGACCCCATGAGATGGGCACGAGGGTTGCCGTAGATGCGATGGGTCATTTCGATGCTGCGGTGCCCGAGCCACTGGGCCATCTCGGTGATCGGTATCCCGTTGGCCAGCGCGGTGGAGGCGAAGCAGTGGCGCAGCCGGGCCCGAAAGCACATCTCCGGCCAGATCAACCGCCTATCACCTCCTGGCCCGGGCGCCAGCAGGTAACGCATGCGGGCGCTGCCGGGCAAGACGGCTGACGGTGAAGGTGACCTGACGTCCGCCCTGCCAGGCTCTGCCGCGCAGCAGGTCACGTCGAATGCGCTTCGAGCTCCTACTTGTCTTGACTATTTGACTTCTATAACTAGTGAACTATCGTAGAGGATCTGACAATGTAAGACTGGAGTGGCTGGCATGCCTGACGATGATCGGATCCCTGGTTATCTCACGGCGCCGTGGCGGAAGATCCTCAGGTGCCTTCAGGGCCCGGGAGCCCGTAGAGCGGACCGCGGATGCTGTCGCGGGCGCGCTCGCCGGGTCTCAGAGTTCCCGGAAATCCTCGATACGGCCCCCCTCATCCGACGGAGGGGATCAACCACCGTTCGTACGTACAAGAGTGGGAGGGTCTCGAAGGCGCCTCCGGAATCGGCGACCAGCTGTGGCGACAGGGCAGGACGGCGGCATGATGACGACCTACGCGCACGATGACCAGGACACCGGCAAGCCCCTGGCGCTGCGGCTCCGCACGGCCAGAGAGTCCAGAGGGCTCACCCAGGCGCAGGCCGCAGCAGAGCTGGGAGTAAGCCGCCCGCTGCTGATCGCCATCGAGAAGGGCACCCGCGAGGTGGGGCCCGAAGAACTCGTCAGGCTCGCCCAGATATACGGCAAACCGGTCAGCGAACTGCTGCGCCCGACCGCCCCGCCGCTCGCGATCGGCACACGATTCCGGGCTGCGCTGGCGTCCGCGCCGCATGCCGAGGACGTGTCCGCCGTCGTAGCACAGCTCGAAGACCAAGCAGACAACTACCTCGACCTATTGCGCCGCGCGAACACCGACCCACCCGGCCGTTACCAGCCCGCCCGCAGCATCAGCCACCTAGACCCATGGCAAGCGGGCGAGGACCTTGCCACCGAAGAACGCAACCGACTCGGGATCGGCGACGGGCCAATCCGGCCACTCCGCGAGGTACTGGAGATCGAAGTTGGGCTCCGGATCTTCCTCCTGCCGCTCCCGCACCACGTCGCTGGACTCTTCGTCAACGTCGAGGCACTAGGCGGCTGCGTCGGCGTCAACGCCAACCACCCCGCCGAGCGCCGCCGCTGGACCATGGCCCACGAATACGCGCACTACCTGGCAACCCGGGACCGCGCCGAGGTCACCCCCGTCACCCAGAAGCGCCAGCGGTCAGAAAGCGAACGGTTCGCCGACGCATTCGCGGCGAACTTCCTCATGCCGCGCAGCGGCCTATCCCGCCGCTTTCATGAACTCAAGCGCAGCAAAGACAACAAAGTAACCCCGGCCACGCTTGTGCAACTGGCTCACGCCTACGGCGTTTCCGTGCAAGCCCTCACCCTCCGGCTCGAAGACCTCCGCCTAGTGCAACCCGGAACCTGGGACAAGCTTCGTGACCACGAGTTCCAGCCGCGCGCGGCCGCCCGCATGCTCGGCCTGGAATCCAGCGAGCAACCCGCCGACGCTCTCCCGCTCCACTACCGGCTCCTCGCTGTCCAGCTATACGCAGACGCGGAGATCACCGAAACCCAGCTCGCCAGATACCTCAACACCGACATCGTCGGCGCCCGCCGCGCCTACCAGGAACTCACCGAAACCGGCGACGTATCTGAAGACGGATCGCCCCAGATCGTCGATCTAGCCGAGGCCGCGGGGTGACACGTGCCACGCCCTGCCCTCCTGCTCGACGCCTGCATCGCGATCAACCTCGCCGCCACCAGCCAACTCCAGCGCATAGCCGCGACGCTGGATGCCACCTTCGTCCTCACCCGGCAAGCAGCAGCCGAAGTAGGGCATCTCCGAGAGATCATCGACGGTGAGCTAGTCTCCACCCCAATCGACCTCGGTCAGTACACCAGCGATGGCACCCTCCAGATCATCGACCTGACTCCACCCGAATATCCGCTCTACCTTGAACTCGCCAGCATCGTCGACGACGGCGAAGCAGCAACCATCGCCGCCGCCGCCCACCGGAACCTTCGGCTCGGGACCGACGACCGCAAAGCCCGCAGGCTCTGCGCCGAACGCCACATCCCCGAACCCCTGCGAACTCTCGCCCTGATGCACTCCTATACCGACGCAGCTGGACTGAGCCATACCCAAGTCCGCGATCTCCTGATCAAGATCCGCGACAGAGCAAGCTTCCAGCCACCCCGCACCGATCCCGACCACAAATGGTGGAACGACCACATCAACGACACCTGAACTACAGCCTGCGGCGGGCGGCGCGCGCTGGGATCGCTCTCGGCAAATGCCTGATTCCCTCTGGCGACGGCTGGCTGGATGTCTCGCGAAGAGGGAGACGCTGATCGCTGGGCCGCCCACAAATTAAGCGGGCCGTGGTGCCCGTCGAAGGCATCAGGGGCGTGCCGGACGTCTGGCGCGTGCTGGAACGTTGCGACGTCGCAGTCCAGCTCCTGCCATGCCCGCCGCCACGCTGGCAGGAACGGGTACTCGTGGCCCACCGACCAGCTTCACATCTGCGGCGTTCCGTCCGGGCTGAGCGCCTTGAAGCCCAGGTATCGCGCGGCAGATCGGCGACGACACCGAGGCGGCCCGGTGCCATGTCAACCTCGCAACCACGCTCACCGAAGCCCGTCAGGCCGAGGAGGCGCTTCGGGACGGGGAGATAGGCATAAGGGAAGCCACGGCGCTGGGCCTGGCCAGGACGGCCGCGGCGGCCATCCTGGGCAGCGTCTTGGAGGCGCTGTACCAGCTCGGCGCATCCACCTCGATTTCTCCCGCCACTGAGCGTGACGGCGCTCTGGGCTGGGCGGTCAGAATTCGCTGTCCAGCGGCAGCCGACGGACCGCGGTGAGGTAGGAGTCCAGTTCTCCGGGATCGAACCGGCACATGCCCACCACGTGCCAGAACTGCCCGCCCACGTTGCCCTCTTGCTTGTACCTGCCATCGGGTGCCAGCGCCGCCCAGCCCTCAGCTAGGCCGAGCAGCGTCAGCCGCAGGCAGGGCTCGCCGCTACCGTGGATGTCCCACACCCCGACGGTGCCGTCGTCTCCGGCGCTTGCGAGCAGCGCGCCATCCGGGCTGAAGGCGACCGACCACACCCGGCGGCTGTGCCCCGTGAGCGTATGCAGGTGCGCGCCGGTGCGCGGATCCCACAGGCGCACGGTCAGGTCGTCGCCGGCCGTCGCGAGCAGCGTGCCGTCCGGGCTGAAGGCGGCCGACCACAACCGCCCCCGGTGCCCGGTCAGCGCCTGCACCTCGGTCGCGGAGGCCACGTCCCACAGTCGGGCAGTCCCGTCGTTGCTGGCGCTGACAACCACCGTGCCGCTGGGACTGAACTCCACCGAGTACACCCGGTCGCTATGGCCGGTCAGCGTGGCGACGCACTGAGCCGACTCAATGTCCCATAGCCGGACCGCCCGGTCGTCGCAGCCGGTCGCCAGCCGTGAGCCGTCGGGGCTGAAGGCGATCGAACGTACTCGGCCGCGGTGCTCACGGAACGTCGCGAGGCGGCGTCCGGTCGTGCAGTACCACAGCCGGACGGTGTCGTCGTCGTTGGCGGTCGCCAGGAGGTTGCCGTCCGGGCTGAAGGCTTCCGCCCAAAGGTGATCGGTCGCGACATTCATCTCCCGTTCGTAGCTGCCGGTTCTGGTGTTCCAGAGGTAGACGCCGCCGTCGTTACTTGCCGCAGCGAGGCGCTCGCCTGCCGGGCTGAAGATCACCGATATCAGCTGGTCGGCGGTGCCGGTGAGCGGCCTGAGCTGCTGGCCGGTGCGAGGCTGCCAGAGCCGCACGACGCCGTCATTGCCGATGCTGGCGAGCTGGCCGCCATCCGGGCTGAACCGAACCTGGGTGATCCGCCGCCCGTGACCGCGCAGCACGTGCCTGGGCTGCCCGCTGACTGGGTCCCACAGCCGTGCGCTGCCGTCGTTGGCTGTGGTCGCGAGCTGGCGGCCGTCGGGCCGGAACACCATGGGCCACACCGAGGCCTTGTGCCCGGCAAGCTGGTGCCTGGCCTGGTGGGACGCCGAATCCCACAGCTGGATGTGGCCGTCGCTGTCGCAGCTGGCCAGCAGGTCGCCGCCGGGGCTGAAGACCACCGAGTACACCGCGCCGGTATGCTCGCTCAGCCGCCCGGCTGGACGGCCGGTACTGGTGTCCCACAGCCGAATCAGGCCGTTGGTGTCACCGCTGGCCAGGCGGGATCCCTGCGGGTGGAACGCGAGCGTATAGACGCGGCCGGTGTGGCCAGTGAGCTCGTGACGCAGGGTCCCGCCGGGTTCCCACAGCCGGACGGTCCCGCTATGGTCGCCGGTGGCCAGCACGTCGCCTGCCGGGCTGAACGTGGCACGGTAGATCGGCCCGTGATGTCCGCCCAGCTCACGCAGCGCTGTGCCGGTGGCCGTGTCGTACAGTCGCACGGTGACGGTGTCGCCCACGGCAAGCAGCGCCCCGTCCGGGCTGAACGCCGCCGTGTAGACCGGGGCGCTGTGCCCGGGCAGCACATGGCGCACCGTTCCTGCCGCGACATCCCACAGCCGCACCAGGCCAGCGCCGTCGCCAGTGGCCAGCAAGTCACCGCTGGGGCTGAGCGTCATCGGCCAGACGCCGTCCTGGTGCCCGTCAAGTTTCTGCAGGCACTCGCCGGTAGCCGGATCCCACAACCGGGCCCTGCCGTCGTTCGATCCGGTCGCCAGCACGCCATTGGCGAACGCCACGCCATAGACCCGTCCGCTGTGCCCGTGCAGGGTCCGCACCGGCTGGCCGGTGCTCGTATCGCAGACGAGAACGCCGCCGTCGTCAGTGCCGACGGCCAGCAAGCCGCCATCGCCGCTGTAGGCGATCGGCTCAGGGAGCCGGGTCGTCTGGAAATGGAAGCCGAACGGCACGCCGATCGCCGCGGGCGCAAGCTCGACCTGAACTGGCTGGCCGGGCGTGATCGCGGCACCGTGCAGCTCGGGTGCGGCAGCCAGGCCAGGATCGGCCTTCACGTCGACCAGGCCGGCCCGGACCCACCTGCTGCCCGCTAGCTTGGCACCGCGCAGATCGGCGCGTGCCATCCTGGCCCTGGTCAGGTCGGCGCCGCGCAGGTCGGCGCCTGCCAGCCGCGCCTCGTCCAGCCGGGCACCGGACAGGTTGGCGTCCCGCAGAGTGGCCCCAGCCAGGTTCGTGCCGACCAGCCTGGCGTCGCTGAGATCGGCGCCGGTGAGATCCACGCCCGCGAGTTCGCGGTAGGACAGATCTTCACCCTTCAGCAACGCACCACGCAGGTCGATCTCGGCCGGCGTGCGCAGCCTGGTGCTGACCTTGATCGCATTGGCCCGGGCTACTTCGCCGGCTGCCTGGTCCGCCAGAATCTGCCCGGCCCAGGCCTGGCACGGCTGGGCGCCAGCGAGGTCGCACACGAAGTCGACGGTCAGCTGCGACAGCGGCCGGGTGCCCAGCGGTGCCGGGCGGGCCACGCCGTGGCTGAGCTGGCGGGCGATCTCAGCCGCGACAAGCCATTCGACAACCGAGGCGTGAATGAAACCGAAGAACCCCTGATCGGTTCGCGCCAGCAGGCTGCCGGCGCCCACCGCGTGCACGCGCTCCTCCGTCGTGAGCCTGCCAGCGGCCAGGCCCGAGAGTGTGTCCGCCACTTCGGTGAGGTCAGATAGCCGGAGGAACGTCTCGCCCGTCTCCCAGAGCCGCATCGCGAGGACGGTGACGGCGTGCCACAGGTCCTCGCTCTTCAGGCCCCCTGGGGTGCCGGCCACCTTCTGGGTCCTGTTCTCCTCATACTCGAGCCAGCTGCGCAAGATCTCGGCGTACAGCCCTGCGGCACTGACTGTTTGCTTGGTATCGACCACGGCGTGCAGCCGTTGTTCGTCCAGATCCGCGATGAAACTCAGCATGCGCGGGTTCCTGGACAGGCCAAGCAGGTCCTGAACACCGCCCAGCAACCGGAGCCGCCGGTCGGCGGCGCCCTCATCGCCGCCGTAGCGGCCGACCAGGTAGGCGCGAATCTGCGCGGGGGTGAAATCCTCGACAGCAAGCACTCGGCGACTGGGCAGCACGCCGAGCCTTTCCCCGAGGGCCGTGAGCACCTGCTCATGCGACTTGAAATGCTGCGTCCGGCTGGCCACCACCACCTTCGCCTTTCCGTCGGCCGCCTGCAGCAGCGTTTCCAGGTGATCTGCTGCCCGCTCGTAGGTGACCCGGGTCACCAGCTCGTCGAAACCATCGAACAGCAGCACGATCCGCCCCTGCCGCAGCATGTAGCGAAACGCCTTGAGATCGATGAGATCCTCGCCGTGATTGGCCAGGTGCGCCGCGACCAGCCCCTCGACAGAGTGCGCCTTGTCCAGCGCCCGCAACTCGATCAGCAGCGGGACGAGGTGCGGCAATTCGAGCGGTATCCGCCTGGCCACCTCGTGCAGCGCGAAGGTCTTGCCGCGCCCGAAGTCACCGAGCACGAGCACGAACCGGCCGTGGTCCGCCGCGACCTGCGCGAGCAGCTCTTCGACCAGGTCGTCGCGCAGGCCAGGCTCGGACCGGTCCAGCTCGCGGAACCGCTGCGGCACGTAGAGATCCGGCGGGTACAGCGGGTCGGCAGCCAGCCGGACGGTCTGGGCGGCCACGTAGCCGCGCAGATCAAGCAGTCCCTGGAACTCGATGAAGCTGCGCACCCGTACCCCGCGCCGCGCGGCCTCGTCCCGCAGCACCCGCGGGGGTTGCGGGCCCTGGTAGACGAGCTCGGAGCCCGGCTCGTACTGCCCGGCGTGGACGAGCTGCGCAAAGGCGTCCAGCACGTCGCGATCCGGCTCGCCGACGTGCGCGGCTACCCGCCACCGCCGGATGAATTCGTCTTCTTGCTCGGTGATTAGCAGATGGGGCAGGTCTGCGTCCACCCGCCGGATCTTGGCATGCTCGTGGCGTGCCTCGCACACCTCCGCAATCTGGTCAAGCAGCATGCTGACCGGGCTCGGGGCGCGGTCAGGCTCGGGGGCTGGGGTAGCGTCCTGCTCGTCCTCGCCCGCCACGGCGGCAGAACCGGCATTGAACGTGCCATCAACCAGGTGCCAGCGCCGCGGCAGCCGTTCCGGGTCGTCAGCCGCGTCCTTCCTGGCTCCCCAGCGTTCCAGGCCGTCCGGGGTCAGCCGCAGGTACTGGTGCCGGCCAGGCGCCGCCGCCGACACCACGACGAGCCCGGAGCCGAGCTCGCCGAGCTGCGCGCCACCGGGCCCCGGGCCGTGCAGCAGGATGTTGAGCCGCGGGCCCAGCAGCCGGTCGAGTATGCTCGCGTCGCGCAGCAGCGCAGCGTCCCGCCCGGCAGGCACGTCTCCCGTAGGGTCGTGGCTGATCACGCCGATCCGTAGCCAGCCGTTCTTTTCGAAGGCGCGCAACCGCTCGGCGAACCACGCCGCCTGCGCCTCACCGATCCAGCCATACCTGTCTTCCTGCCGGTGGCTGCTCGCCATCGTCGAGTTCAGACCCGCGACCACGACCCGCAGCTCGGGAACGGCGAACAGCGTCCATGGCTGGGCGCTTTCAAACAGCGGGCCATCAAGGCCACGGTAGAACTCTTCGAACAGCTTGGCGAAATGACGCCACTTGGGCCAGTACGGTGGCTGCGGCGTCAGGTCGTCCGCCTCGCAGCTGCTGAAATAGGCGCGCGACGCCGCCATGGTTATGTCGTGAGGGCCGGGCACGATGACGAGCCGGTGCGGCTCCAGGCCGGCCAGCGCTCGCAGGCCCGTCAGGAACTGCAGCGCTGTCTCACATTCCCGCGGGCTTCCCGACTCGGTCAGATCACCGGTCACGACCATCAGATCCGGCTTCGGCAGGCCTTCGCCGGTGAGCTGGACGACATCGGCCCAGATGCGGGACTGCAGATCATCCGGGGAGAGCAGCTCGCCCGGGGCGGCCAGTCCGCGCCCGAACCGCGGCCCAGGGATATGGAGCACGGTGACGGCTGACCGGGGGCTCGCTTCGTCCGGGAGCGCGACCGGGAAGCCGGGTTCGGTGACGGGCGCGCGGCGGATGGGTGGCCGCGGGTGCGCCACCTCGGCAGACGCCTCCTCCGCCGGGACGACCTGGCCGACGATGGTCTGGTGCGGGTAACCGGCCTCTCGCTTGGCGCGCCCGGTTATGGAATGCTCGACCCGGCTGAGCAGTTGCTCCCTGGCCTGGTGGGGATCGGTGACGCCGACCAGGTCGATATAGGTGATGGTGGCGAGCAGGCCCTCAACCGGGCATTCTTCCACCCGAACGGGAATCAGCCTGCTCGCCGCGTTGCTCGGGTCGGCACGCAGCGTTGCCTGCCATTCCAGGCGACCGTAAGTCGAGTTGGCGTAGTGCCGCGAGAGCACCGCGATGACGGCCGTTGCCTTGCTCAGGCCCCGGTCCATGAATTCGACGAAATTCGTACCAGGAACGAAGTCCCAGGCCTGCAGCATCGTGCGGTAGCCCACGGTCTCGAGCTGCCAGGCGATCCAGGTGGCCCACCGTTCGTCGGCCGGCGAATAGCTGACAAATAGATCGATCGGACCGCTCGTCCGCCCGGCACCGGACTGTCGGCTCATTAGGCCAGTATGCGCTTATAGTTCGACGGTTCAACACACGATTCGCGCCCCATTCGATGATCACTTACCGTTCTCGCCGCGGCGCCCTTGCTGTGCCACCATTGCGGTGTGTGCGCCGTCCGTTCCGACGAGTCCGGGCCTGGTGAACAGGCAGTGGCCATGAAGAGCGCGTCGGCCGTGGGACGGCGCCTGTCCGTGCTGGACTGGATCGCCATCGCGCTCTTCGCGCTTGGCACGGTCTTCGTGGGAACCGGGCTGCTCCCGTTCTCCGCGGCTGACGCCACGGTCCGGCGCATCCTGCCGCTGCTGCTGTTCCTCGGCACGGTCGTCGTGCTAGCGGAACTGACCGCCTCCGCCGGCGTCTTTGACGTGATCGCCGTGCGGGTCGCTGGTGCCGCCCGCGGCAGCTACCCGGCGCTGTTCCTCTTGTGCGTGCTCTTTGCCACCATCAACACGACGGTGCTCAACCTCGACACCACGGCGGTGCTGCTCACGCCGGTCATGCTTGCCCTGGCGCTGCGGACGGGCATCGCCGCGGTTCCGCTCGCGATGACCACCGTATGGCTGGCGAACACGGCCAGCCTGCTGCTGCCGGTGTCCAACCTGACCAACCTGCTGGCCGCGAACCGGGTCGGGCTGCCCCCAGTGGAGTTCGCCAGCCGGATGTGGGCCGTCCAGCTGTCCTCGGTGGCCATAACCATGGTGTTCTTGTGGGTCTTCTACTGGCGGCGGGGCGTGCGCGGGGTGGATCGCTACGACCCTCCGCCGCCGCACAAGCCAGACGACCGGGCGCTGTCCTGGGTAGCGGCCCTGGCATGCCTGCTGTTCATCACGCTGATTCTCGCTACCAGGATTCTGCTTGGCTACGCCTCGGCGATCGCGGCCGTGGTAGTGGTTGTGGCGTTCGCGCTGCGCAGCCGCTCGGCGCTGCGGTTCGGGCTGATCCCGTGGCGGTTGCTGGTCTTCGTGGTGGGGCTGTTCCTGGTCGTTCAGACGGTCAGCCTGCACGGTCTCCACACGGTGACCTACGCGTTGATCGGCGGCAGCGGTGATGCCCTTGGCGTGCTGCGCGCCGCCGCGACCGGGACCGGGCTCTCCAATGCCGTCAACAACCTTCCCGCCTACGTGGCGGGTGAGGCGGCCATACCACTCCATCATCGCGATCAGCTGCTCGCCCTGCTGGTAGGGACCAACGTCGGCCCGATCATCACCCCCTGGGCGTCACTCGCGACCTTGCTGTGGTTCGAGCGGTGCCGCGCCTATGACGCTGTGGTGCCGTTGCGGAAATTCATGCTCACGGGGGCGTGCCTTGCCGTCAGTGGACTTGCCGTAACGACGGGCGTGCTGCTGCTCACCGGCTGACCCTCTGCCTGCTACCACTCCGCCGTCGCTGGCAGGCGCGCCACCTGCGGCTCGATCCGGCCCGCTGCCGCGACAAGCTCAAGCAGCCGCCCGATGTTGCCTGGATGACCTGCCACGAAGCTGCGGTCTTCTTCCCGCCGCCCAATCCGCTCGTCGAACGGCCGGCCGTCCAGGCCACATATGGTGAGGCCGGCTTCCACCGCGATGAGCGCGCCAGCGGGAAGGTCGACCGCCTCGGCCCGGTACCCGACGATGCCGTCGATGTCGCCCCGTGCCAGCATCACCCACGAGACCAGCGGTGCCCAGAGCTGGAGTACCCGGCGGGCGGCCTCCTCCAGCACCAGCTTCAGCGCCCGGGCGGCGGGATCGTCACGCGCCACGTGATGCCCCTGCGTCCAGGCGAGCACTGGCCCGTACGGTGCCGGGCGGCATGTTGGTGGCTGCAGCCGGCCAGCCGGGCCGTAGGCGCCCGCGCGGCGGATCGCTGACCAAGTCTGCCCTGCCACCGGGTCGTGCACCACCCCGAGCACGGGCAGGTGAGCCGCGCACAGGGCGATGCCCACCACGTAGGCAGGCAGCCTGATGGCCACGTTGTTTGTGCCATCGATCGGGTCCACCAGCCAGGTGCAGCGGCTGCCTGTGCCGTCCGCGCTGACCGCGTCGAGCACTCCTGATTCCTCGGCGATGATCTCGTGGCCCGGAAAGGCGGCCCGGATCCGGCCGATGATCAACTGCTCGGCGGCAAGATCCAAATCGGTGACGATGTCCCCGGTGGAGTTCTTCACCCGCATCCCGAGGTTGTGCGTTGCGCGGTCGCGCAGCAGCGCGCCCGCGGCCTCGGCCGCGCCGACGGCAACCCGGCGGGCCAGATCCAAATCCGGGATGGCGGAACCGCCTCCGTCAGATCGCATTGTGTCCTCCTGGCCTGTCCGGCCTGGGCGGGACGGGTCAGGCGACACCGGCCGCCTCGAGCCGTTCGGCTAGTAAGAAGGCGGCCCGCGCGGTCTCGCCGCGGTCGCAATGCGACCGGGTGAGCGTGTGGCTGCGCGTGCCCACCGGACCAAGCGACAGGTCCACGGCTGGTGGCCGGGTGCGTCCCAGTGCTACGGTCGCCGCCAGCTGGCTATCATCCACCTCGGTCGCGTGGAATTCCCCGGCCAGCAACAAGTACGCACATCCGCCACCATGCGCGCGTGCCGCTTCGGGCCTGCACGAGACGAGCCGGTCGGTGGCGCGGAGTTCGTCCACATCGCCGTGACTGCGCACCTCAAAGATTCGGTGCGTGGCCGAATCAGGCGTATCGACCACCCGGATGTGCTGGTTATGAACGGTGCCGTGCAGCACGTAGCTGGTGAGGTCCCAGCTGTGTGAATGCATCTGGGAGGTCCTGACCGCGGGCAGCAGCTCTGGCGTCCACATGTGGACGCAGACCCCGTGCTCACCGCGCCGCTGCACCGGCAGGCAGAGGAAGCCAAGCGGATGCCGTACCGCGGTCAGCTCCCGCCGCCCGCTAGCGATGTCGCGCAGCAACGCCAGCGCCCACCGCGGCACCCATTCGGCGGCCGTCCCCTGCCGGATCGCGCTATCGAGGTCGGTGTAGTCCGTCATTGGTACGGGTTCCTGGCTTGCAGTGCCTTCTTGATGATTTCCGTGACGTTGCGGTCGGTGAACGCCTGCGGGAGCGGTAGATCAAGATCTGCGAAGAGCCTGCGGGCCTCATCCACGGTCGGCTCATCGCTGAGCTCGATGTGCTTGCGGTCGATGGGGACCTGCCGCGCCTGCCGCAGGCTCGCCATCAGTTCCCGGCTGTAGATCTCGTAGTAGTACTTGCCGGGCTCCAGCATCATGGCCGGGAACTGCGGATCCTCCTGGGTGATGATGAGCTGGTGCGGGGTCATGTCCCAGCGGAAAGTGGTCATCACGGACGAGAGCCCGACATCGATGGTGACAAACGTGTAGCGCTGCCGGTACCAGCAGGCGGCGAGGACAGTCGCGTACGACTCCTTGCGCGTGCGGTCTACGGTCCAGATTTCGCCGGTGGCATCGGGCTGATCCGACAGTGACCGGCGGAATTGCGTGTAGGCCGCGCACAGCGTCTCGTTGGCCGGATCGATGATCTCCAATTCCACATGCAGGACGTGCTTCTTGCGGCGAGCCTGCTCGATGCACTCAGGCAGGGTTACCGCCCGCACGAACGTTCCTGTGCCGCCTTTGAATACCCATCGGTCGGTCCGCCGACGCGCTTCTTCCAGCGCCTCGCCCACCTCGGACCCGTGCAGCACCCGGACGTAGGAACTCTCCGCCAGTGCCCGCCTGGTGCCCTCCACGGTGCTCTGGAGCTCGTCGAGCCTGCCGGGCATTGTGGTCAGCATGTCGCGCGTATTCCGGAGGACATCCTGAATCTGGGTGTCCGTCTCCTCCTCGCGTGCCCGGTTACGTAGCGAAGCCGTAGCGACGAGGCCAAGGGTCAGCAGGATCGCGCCATTGACGTCATTCGTGCCGGCGATGTCGGCAAGGGCGAGGACCCCGACACCGAGCGCGAGAACAAGGGCGAGTCCGCTGTCACCGTACTTGGTGATCAATTTCAGCAGTCGCGCCATTGACTTCATCCCTGTTGTCGGCCCCATGCATCGTAACGAGAACGGCGCACTCACAGCGAGGCCAAAGTCGGTGGCACTCCCTGCGGGCCGTGAAGTCCGCGCCGGTTTCGTGCGCCTCGGCAGCATCGAGATCCGTCCCGGTTTCGTTTAGCCAGAACCGGCAGCCGGCCAGGGCATTGGCCAGCGTTCAGCGATCGCTGACGGCATCGGCCTACCGCTCCTGGCCCGGGAAAACGTCAGTACGCTGCTACTTCAGCAGCTGGCGGGCCATTACTATGCGCTGGATCTGGTTGGTGCCCTCGTAGATCTGGGTGATCTTCGCGTCCCGCATCATCCGCTCGACCGGGTAGTCGCTGACGTACCCGTAGCCGCCGAGCAGCTGGACCGCGTCCGTGGTCACCTCCATGGCCACGTCGGACGCGAAGCACTTGCAGGCCGACGACATGAACGTCAGGTCCGCGCTGGCCTCGCCCTGCATGGCCCGCTCCGACCTGGCGGCGGCCGCGTAGGTGAGCTGCCTGGCCGCCTCGACCTTCATCGCCATGTCGGCGAGCATGAACTGGACGCCCTGGAACTCGGCCAGCGCCCGGCCGAACTGCCGGCGCTGCCTGACGTATCCCGCCGCGTAGTCCAGCGCGCCCTGGGCAATGCCCAAAGCCTGCGCGGCGATCGTGATCCGGGTGTGGTCCAGCGTAGCCAGCGCCGTGCGGAACCCGCTGCCCTCCGCGCCGATCATCCGGCTGGCCGGGATCACGCAGTTGTCGAAGTACAGCTCCCTGGTCGGTGACCCCTTGATGCCCAGCTTGTGCTCGGGCGCTCCGAAGGAGAACCCGGCGTCGCCCTTCTCCACCACGAACGCCGAGATCCCGGCGGGGCCGGCCGCCGGGTCGGTCACGGCCATCACCGTGTAATACTCGGAGATCCCCGCGTTCGTGATCCACCGCTTAGTCCCGTTAAGAATAAAAGTGTCTCCGTCGCGGACGGCGCGCGCTTTCATGGCGGCGGCGTCGGAGCCTGCCTCGGCCTCCGACAGCGCGTAGGAGAACATCGCGGCGCCGCGCGCGACCGGCGGCAGATACCGCTGCTTGAGCTCCTCGGAGGCGGCGAGCAGCAGCGGGACGGTGCCCAGCTTGTTCACGGCCGGGATCAGGGAGCTGGACGCGCAGGCCCTGGCCACTTCCTCGATGACGATCACGGTGGCGATCGCGTCGGCGCCCGCGCCGCCGTAGGCCTCGGGGATGTGCACGGCCTGCAGCTCGGCCCGGACGAGTGCGTCATGGGATTCCCAGGGGAACTCGGCGGCCTGGTCTGCCTTGGCGGCATGCGGTGCGATCTTGGCGTCGGCCAGCGCCCGGACCGACTCGCGGAGTGCTTCGTGTTCTGGCGTCAGGCCGAAGGCGGGATAGTCCAGGTTCATGACCCCGATGGTAGTTCGCCGTCGCCGCCGAGCCCGGCCCGCAGCGCGGCGCCCTTGGCCTGGGCGGTGTCACGGAGCTGCCGCTGGAAGGCGGTCATCCGGTCGCGCAGCGCCTCGTCCGACACCGCGAGGATCCGGACGGCCAGCAGCCCCGCGTTGCGCGCGCCGCCGACGGCGACCGTCGCGACCGGGATTCCTGCGGGCATCTGGACGATGGAGAGCAGCGAGTCGAGCCCGTCCAGGTGCGCGAGCGGCACCGGCACGCCGATCACCGGCAGCGGCGTGACGGCGGCCAGCATGCCGGGCAAGTGAGCCGCGCCGCCCGCCCCGGCGATGATCACCCGGAGGCCGCGGCCTGCCGCTGCCGAGCCGTAGCCGATCATCTCGTGCGGCATCCGGTGCGCCGAGACGACGTCGGCCTCGCAGGGCACGCCGAACTCGGCCAGCGCCTCGACCGCCGCCGCCAGCACCGGCCAGTCGGAGTCGCTGCCCATCACCACCCCTACCAGCGGCCCGCCGCTCATCGCCATGCTCCCTTCCGCCGTCCGCCCGATCCGATGTCCGGCGCTGCCCGCCCGGCCTTGCCTGCCCGCCCTGCTCACCGCGGCCTCGCCGAGGGCCTATGGTTCCTCGGTGCCGACGCTCAGGTAGCTGGCCGCCCGCGTGGCCCGGTCACGAAGCCGCGCGACGTCGTCGCCGACCACGGTGACGTGGCCGACCTTGCGGCCCGGCCGTACCACCTTGCCGTAAAGGTGGACCCTGAC
>Ga0070698_100002991_pt1 | contig 18611 bp, 22 predicted proteins | sample KBSK1502metaG_FD_65477 | JGI IMG/M metagenome (GOLD analysis project Ga0070698, IMG submission 65477) | Corn, switchgrass and miscanthus rhizosphere microbial communities from Kellogg Biological Station, Michigan, USA - KBS K1-50-2 metaG | ecosystem: Host-associated > Plants > Roots >...
TAATAGCCGCAAAAGACCCGCCCGCATTCGCTACGCGAAAGCGTTGCGGGCAGGACGCAGAGACCGCAAAGATACAGAATACAAAACTCCCAACTAGGACTCACTAGGGCTTCTCGCTCAATTTGTAGGTTCGTAAGAAACCAGAATCTAATCTGCGAAATCTGTGTAATCTGTGGATCGACGTTCTTAATCATAAACTCTTATGAAACTCGAAGGAAAAACTGTTCTCATTACCGGCGGAAGCCAGGGTATCGGTCAAGGTATCGCATTCCGGCTGGCTGAAGAAGGCGCCAATATTGTGGTTGATTACGTTGGAAGCTCGCAATCCGCGGATGCAACGGTTGCGCAAATCCAGAAGCGTGGACGCCGCGCGTTGGCCGTCCAGGCCGACATTTCATCAGTCGACCAAATTCACAGCATGATGAAGCAAGCGGTCGATGCCTTCGGCGGAGTCGACGTGCTTATCAATAATGCCGGAGTAGAAAAACATGCCTCCATCTGGGAGGCAACCGAGCGCGATTATGACTTGGTCCTGACAATCAATTTGAAAGGCGCTTTTTTCGCCAGCCAGGCTTTTGTTCAGCACAGAATGGCGGTAAAGAAGCCGGGAAAGATCATCAACCTCAGTTCAGTGCATGAGGAACTGCCTTTCCCGCATTTCACTTCCTATTGCGCGAGCAAAGGGGGGATGAAGATGATGATGCGCAACCTGTCTATTGAGTTAGCTCCTTACGGGATCACGGTGAACAATATCGCCCCCGGGGCGATTGAGACGCCGATCAATACTGCGCTGCTTAACGATCCGCCCAAGCTCAAGGCACTTCTCGATAACATACCACTCGGCCGATTGGGACAGGTCAGCGATGTCGGCGGGGTCGCTGCCTTCCTGGCGTCATCCGATGCGGACTACATCACCGGAGCCACCATTGTGGTGGATGGGGGATTGACCTGGAATTACAGCGAGCAATAGCGAAGCGAACCGCCAAGGAACACTGCTAAAGAAAAGCCGGCAGAGACCCGCCGGCAACGATTCGCGTAGCGATGCGGGCGGGACGCGAGGACGGCAAAGGCGTACAGTCAAAATTAACCACGAATGTGGTGTCTTTATTCGCCTCCATTCGTGTCCATTCGTGGTTGGTTTTTCGTCGTCTTTGGGTGCAGGCTATGCCGCGCTGTCTTCTTCGTTTCTGTTCACCTGCATTCGTGGGTCCTGTTATTTTGCCCCAATTCTGCAGTTGAACCGCGGATTGGTGTGACGAGAATACAAGATGCTACCGGTCGAACTGATCGAATACGAAAACGCCTCTGCGGAAGTCCGGAGTGTCTTCGACGATATTATGGCCACGCGGAAAGTTGATAAGGTGAACAACTTCTGGAAGGCCTTGGCCAATCATCCGGTCACTTTGCGTCGGACCTGGGAAAGCGTAAAACAGGTGATGGCGCCCGGCGCACTCGATCCTCTCACGAAGGAGCTGATTTACATCGCTGTAAGCGTCACTAACAATTGCGATTACTGTATTCATTCGCATACCAAAGCTGCACAGAAGGCGGGACTGACGGAGGAAGCGTTCGGTGAGCTGCTCGCGGTGATCGGCATGGCGAATGAAACAAACCGTCTGGCTAACGGATATCAGGTACCGTTGGACTAGGACTTCGTAATAGCCAATAGCCATAGCGATCGGCACGATTACCGATTGTTGGCAAAATAACCGCTGGCATTCAGAAGAAAATTGGATACTTCTTCTAGAACAGTTTCGAAAAACTGAACAATGATACGGACCAACCTCGACACGGATATTCTTCGCACGCTGGTTGCGGCGCAGCAGCTGGGCGGATTTAACCGAGCGGCCCAACAGGTTGGACGGTCTCAATCCGCAGTCAGCCAGCAAATACGCAAATTGGAAGAGCAGCTCGGCCAGGCACTGTTTCGGAAGGAGGGTCGGGGTCTTGCGCTGACGGAAGCCGGCGACGTCGTGCTGTCCTATGCCCGCCGCATTCTTGATCTCAACGATGAAGTTGTCGCCGCTGTGCGCGGTTCGACTATTGATGGCTCGGTCCGATTTGGGCTGCCGACCGATTTCGCCGAAACCTGGTTACCCACGGCACTCGGCCGGTTCAAGCGCGCACATCCGAAAGTGCGGGTCGAGGTATATGCGGATCGACGGGCCAATCTGATCGACCGCCTAGATAAAGGACAATTAGATCTTGCGTTGTTGTTTGGTGGCAGCCTGCGGAGCGATGCGCAACGTCTCGCGGCGTTGCCAATGACTTGGATTGGCTCCAGCAAAGAAAAGCCCATGTGGCAGACTGGCCAACCAATGCCGCTCGCAGTGTTCAATCCACCCTGCTTCTTCCGTGAAACTGCGATCGCCGCCCTCGACCGAGCCGGTATTCCCTGGCACATCGCGTTTACCAGCCTGAGTCTGCATGGTATTTGGGCGGCAGTTGATGCCGGACTCGGTATCACGTTACGTACGGTGACTGGGTTGCCCGACCAGCTCATCGCGTTGGACAAAAAATCCGGCCTTCCACCATTACCGATGATCGATCTCTCGCTTCACGATGGCGGGAGGGAGCTAACTCCGACCACAACACGCTTTAAGGAGATTTTATTTGAGACATTGGCAGCGAACTTGCCGATATCACGGAAGATCAAAAGGAATTTTTCTTAGAGATCGCGGTTTGGCCCAACGACCGTGAATTCTTTTATGAGCGTCTCATCAATCCATCACTTAGCCGAAAGGCGTTTAACCGAGCTTGGAATTGCGTTACCGGCCTTTCCCATGCCAGTAGCCAATTATGTTCCATTCACAATAAGCGGAAATCTGCTGTTCATATCAGGTCAGGGTCCACGGACAGCCGATGAAAAGTATATGACCGGCAAAGTCGGCCGGGATGTTACGGTGGATGAGGCGTATGCCCACGCGCGGTTGGTCGGTATCAATTTACTGTCAGTGGTTCATCACGCTCAAAATGGGCTTAGCACCGTGCGCCGGGTGGTTAAGCTGACCGGATTCGTGAACGCGTCTGATGATTTTCGGGATCACCCGAAAGTGATCAACGGTTGCTCGGATTTACTGGTCGAGGTTTTCGGAGACGCGGGCAGGCACGCTCGATCAGCAGTCGGGGTTAGCAGTTTACCACTGAACATCACGGTCGAGATCGAAGCGATCTTCGAGGTCTCCTGAATTTTCTGCCCATGTTCAACATCGCTGAGCTTGAGCGGGCCGCGGAAGTCGTGCACAAAGTGTTGCCGGAGACGCCGCAGATCCGCTGGCCGCTATTGTGTCAACGCGTCGAAGCCGACGTGTGGGTGAAGCAGGAGAACCATACGCCGATTGGCGCGTTCAAAATCAGAGGTGCATTGTTCTATATCTCTGAGCTTCAGCGCAAATATCCTGAGGTGGGAGGAGTGATCGCAGCCACGCGGGGCAACTTTGGTCAGAGTGTTACCTTTGCCGGAGTCGTTGCCGGCCTCAGGACCGTGATCGTGGTTCCGCATGGCAACGGCCGAGAGCAGAATGCGGCGATGCGCGGTTGGGGCGCTGAAGTGGTCGAATTCGGCCAGGACTTCCAAGACGCTCTCGAGCGGGCTGAACATTTGGCGAAAGAATTACGGCTCCATTTTATCGATTCCTTCAGCCTGGTACTCGTACAGGGCGTAGCCGGCTACGCCCTAGAGCTGTTTCGGAGAGTTCCGAACCTCGATTACGTTTATGTCCCGATTGGCATGGGCAGCGGCATCTGCGGAACCATCGCGGCGAGAAACGCGCTGGGATTGAAAACCAGAATTATCGGAGTGGTTTCGAGCGGGGCTCCAGCCTACGCTCTCTCCTTTCAAGCCGGCAAACCTGTGTCCACACCGACGGTGAAAACGATGGCCGATGGCATGTCTTGTCGAGTTCCGAATCCGGTCGCCGTCGATATCATCAACCGGAACGTGGACCACATCGTGACAATACCAGATAGCGAAATCATAGAGGCCATGAGGATCTATTTCAGCGCAACCCACAATGTAGCGGAAGGTGCCGCGGCAGCGCCTTTGGCCGCGCTGTTGCGAGAGCAGAAAATCGTTCGCAATAAACGCGTCGCCTTGATCCATTCCGGGAGCAATATTGACAGCGACATCTTTGCGTCGGTGCTGGCGGGTTGAGCGCCGACCTGTCCGCTGAAGCCTTTCCTCCGCCGCAAGATTGTAGACGATTAGCTTAGCGAAGGCGGAAGGCGCTACGAAAGTGAAACCGCAGATTCTTATTCTCCACACCGAGTTACTCCAACCAGACCATCGATCGAGGTTGCGTTCTTTTCGCGTTGATACATAATCAATTTTTCTGGGCCCTTGTGCTCAGCCCATGCCGCGAGCTGGTTTCGATCTCCGCGAAATTCGTAAAGGGGTACTCCAAACCCGCACGAAGTGGAAATGCGAGTCAAGCGCACGCGAATAAATGAGCGAAGCCCTGGCCCACCGCCAAAACGCGCCTGGAGCGTGGCGAAATCTGTATGGTGGGACTCAACTATTTCGCTCTGGCCATGCAGGCGGACGATGTTTGGCGCACCGGCAAAAGCACAGAACATCAAAACAATGCGGCCATTTTCTTTGATGTGCGCGATCGTTTCCACCCCGCTACCGGTCAAGTCCAGGTAAACAACGGTTCGTTCGTCAAGAATGTGGAATGAGCGGCCATCCTTTGGCGAGCAATTGACATGGCCGTGCTGCGATAGTGGGGCGGTAGCCACGAAAAATATCTTCTGTGCAACAAGCCAAGCGGACAGCTTTTCATCAATCGCACGTAAACTTTGCCCATGGCAAATAGTGGGTCAAAGCTACCGGACGGTCAACGGTGAGGCAGTCCGTCCTGGACCGCCCGGGCGCGTCATCAACCGGTAGGGCAGTCCGTCCCGGTCCCGCAAACATGGCATTCACTTTCAGCGCGATTTTTTTGATCATCGATTACGCTCAGACGAAAGTTTGGGCCAAAAGGTAGAATATATCCGGTACAACCCGGTGAGAGCTGGACTAGTGTCCGAACCTGAAGATTGGCCTTACGTTTATTTTCACGATGACCGGTTGCTTGCCGGTCAGGGATGAATTCGCCGGCGGTCCGGGACGGACCGCCCTACCGTTGATGGCACGTGCCAACGGTTCGGGACGGACCGACCCACCCCGCTCGCCATGCGCCAGCCGAGCAGAATGAGCACACCTCCGAAAACACGCTCAACCAGAGGGCTGTATTTCGCGTACCAAGCGCGCAAAGCAGGCGTGGAGAATAGGCGGCATAACGCGAGTCTCCATAAGACCGAAATCAGAACGATCTCACTCCATATCGCCGCTTTGACCCAGCTCGGCGTATCACGGTGAAGCGCTACCGCAAAAATGCTTCCAAAAAAGAGGATGGTCTTTGGATTAGACAGATCGGTAGCGAGTCCACGAAGAAAACATTGCCAAATTCCGGGCAGTTGATGGCGGTCGAGATCGTCGGCGACCGCGCTGCGACGCAACCACATCCGGATCCCTAAGAACGTTAGGTATCCGGCTCCCAAAATTTACAGTGCTTGGAAAAGCGATTCGCCTTGCGAGCTAAGAGTCGAGAATCCCAAAAGACCTATCAACGCATAGAGTCCGTCGCCGGTCGACGCACCAAGACCGGTAAAAATTCCTGATCGTTGACCACCGCGCAGCGTACTTTCGATCACCACCAAGAAATTTGGTCCTGGACTCACTAACCCGAGAAAAAAGAGCGCTCCTGCGGCCGTGATCGATTGAAACTCGGATCCCATCAGATTGCGATACGCTTTTTGTCAGTGCGCAGCCAGTCGATTTTTGGATGCATGGATTTTTCAGGGAATAAAAAAAATCGACGCGCACATCTTTGCATCCGTGAACGATAGAACAGCGCATCCATTTGCGCGTGCTCAAGCTTTCCTATCCAAGACTTTCTTTTTTGTTAGGCGGTTGCGCCTTAGCTGGATTTGGACTGTGGAAAATCACGGTTTCGAATGTGGTAACGTCGCCCGCGATCAAAAAAACGAAGAGCCTTTCAGCTCCAGCCAACTGCTCGTGTGAAGTCGCTCTCTTGCCGCACGACGGGATCGAACAGATTGACCGCCAAATAAAGCAGCTACAGGATCAAGCCCGGACCGCTCCGAAGCGGGGTGAGACGATCAAGCGCCTTGGATGGGCATTCATCACCAAGGCCCGCTTAAGTTACGATCCCGGCTACTACAAGCTCGCGGAGCAGTGCTCACTCTGCGTGCAATCGGAGAACGCCAACGATCCAGACGCCTTCCTGCTCCAAGGCCATATTTTGGACAGCTTGCACAAATTTAAGGAAGCGGAATCGGTCGCACGAAGGCTGGTAACGATTCGGAATGAGGCGCTCGACCACGGTTTGTTGGGAGACGTCTTGGTGGAGCAGGGGCGGTTGGACGAGGCGGTAGTCTCCTACCAAAAGATGATTAACCTAAGGCCGGACCTGCAAAGCTACACCCGCGTGGCTAACATTCGCTGGTTAAAAGGCGATCTCCAGGGTGCGACCGAGGTGATGCAGATGGCAGTAACGGCCGGCAGCCCGCGTGAAGCGGAACCTACCGCTTGGGCCTACACCCGGTTGGGCATTTACCAATTGCAGGCGGGCAATAGCGAGGTTGCGGCAAAGTCAGCAGGAATCGCGTTACAATTCGCAGAAAATTACGCTGCCGCGCTGCTTCTCCGCGGTCGGATCCTTTTGGCCCAAGGTAAAGCTGTGGAGGCCATTGAATCTCTCCAGCCTGCAACAACTCTCACTTCGTTACCGGAGTACCAGTGGACGCTGGCAGATGCTTTGAGAGAGGTGGGTAGAACCCAGGCGGCGGAAGACGTGGAGAGCCGCTTGATCAGCCACGGCTCGGTTAACGATCCGCGAACGTTTGCACTCTATTTGGTAACCAGGGGCCAACGAGTCCAACAGGCGCTCGCGCTAGCCGAAGCGGAGCTGAACACTCGGGCGGATGTCTTTACCATGGACGCCGTTGCGTGGACGCTAAGAGCAAATGGCCGCCTCGATGAAGCACGGGATTACTCCGCAAGATCGCTGAAGGAAGGGACACAGGACGCGCGACTTTTTTATCACGCTGGGTCCATTGCCATGGCACTCGGCAACCCTTCCAGTGCTCGCGAGTCGTTTAGGCGTGCCGAGCAAGGCAAGCAGACGCTGATGCCATCAGAAAGAGACGATCTCAATAGACAATTTGCTGCGCTCAGCCGGCGGGATGAAACGCCCGCTATCGCTCGCGGCAACTAAACCAAAGAACAAAAAATAAACAAAAACCATGAAAGATCCACGCAGGGCTTTCGCCATTACCTGGCTCGGCGCCGCATTATCCGCGCTGGCGTTCGCGCCCGGCAATGCCACGGCATCCAGCCACATGGATGCACCGCTGATAACTCTCGATCCAGCCGCCAATACCACGGATGTGTACGCATTTGTGTCGCAGGTGAATGGGATCAAATACCTCACTGCAGCTCTGGCGGTATATCCGTTTGAGGAGCCGAGCATCGGACCAAACAAATATAACTTCGATGACAACGTGCTCTACGAAATCCACGTTTCCACCCGGGCCGATCTTCCGGAAGCAGAGGCTACAATCAGCTACCAGTTCAGATTTAAGACAACTTTCAAAAACGAAAACACAATCGCGCAATCTTTCCTTGGCCCGATCCAACATGTTGACGACGCGAACCAGAATCTGACCCAGCACTATACGGTCACTAAAGTTGTTCACATAGAGAAGCGCGAGGGCAAGGACGAAGATCCGCGAAGTCGAGTTGAGGTCCTCGGTGAGAATCTAACTGTTCCACCAAACAATCAGGGTCTGGTTACCCCGCACTATAACCAGGGTGAAAATGGCAATCTACCGGCTAAGGAAGGGGTCGCAGATCCTTCCTTATTGGATGTTTATACTTCCGAAACCACTCACAAATTAGACAAAGGCTATATCGTGTTCGCCGGACAGCGAGATGACGGCTTTTACGCCAACATTCAGAGCATTTTCGACCTCGACCCGACCTTCTCCGGCCCGGAAAAGCCGTTAGACAGCCAAGCCGGATTTAACGTGCACACCATTGTAATCAACATTCCTATTTCTGAATTGGGTGGTGACCAACAAATAGTCGGTGTGTATGCTACCACCAACCGCAAAGCTCTCACCGTCTTGCGCGATCCAAGGGCTCCAGAGCACTCGGGCGAATTTGTTCAAGTCGGTCGTCAAGGCAATCCGGCGTTCTGTGAGTTGCTGATCGCGGGGAAAGACAAAGATCTCTATAATGAGACACCACCGGCGGTGGATAAGAGCCTCTTTCAGAAGTATGCTTTGGCCCCTGAGTTAGCCAAATTGTTAGGAGACCCGGCTAACTTGCAAACCAACCGAACCGATCTAGCCGGAATCTTCATTCCGGATTTGATCAAAGTTGATTTGTCGACTGGTCCGGCGCATTTGGCAGGAAGTCCGAATTTCCATCGACTCGGTATTTTCGGAGGAGATACGCTTACCAGCGCAGTACAGCAAGGCTTCGGTAAGGGAACTATCCCGGGAGGCTGGCCGAACGGGCGCCGCTTTGGCGATGACGTCCTGGGCATCGCGGTAATCGCCGTCTTAAGCGATCTCCGGACGAGTCCACCGACGATTTTCGCAGGCTTTGATCCCAACACGTTCAACGTCGGCGGCGTTACTCACAACGACATCACCTACAACATCGTATTTCCTTACGCGGCGACGCCCCACAACGGACGAGATAACGAACATCATACGCAACCGTAAGCACCCGGTAGGGACACGCTCCCGCGTATCCTTCATCTCACCGAAGTTGCGGGCGGTTGCAGTCCAATATCGTCTCCCTCATTGCAAGTGATGCTTGCGCTTTGACCTCAAACCTTTAAGGGACGTCTAATGAGACGTCCCGACCTAAGTTCCTGCGCATCGACCCGCCTGCAACGCTGTCGCGTAGCGACTGCGGGCTGGGCGATCAGACTACGTTAACTGTGAAATCGCCCGTACAATATCTTTGTCGACTTTGTCTCGGCTCGATTCTCTTCGTCATTTGCGCGTTCAGCGCCCAGGCCCACGATCCTGGACTGAGCACTGCGACGGTCACGGTCGCAGATCGCCAGATTGACGTGCTTCTCGGTTTCGCCGAGAAGGATGTTGAATCCCTGCTTACTACCAGCGGAAACGGACCTGATCTCAGAAATGCGGAAATATTCGAAGGTATCCGACGCCAACTGGAATCGTTGGCAGCGCGGGAAGTTAGCCTCTTTTTGGACGAGGTAACAGCGCTACCCGATCAACCGATTGTAAAGCGGAAAGCCGGCCGAAATATCGAGATTCTGCTTCGTTTCGAAAGGACGAAAGCTACGCGGGCACGCTTGGTTTCGAAACTCTTCGAAAGATTACCTTCCGGCCATCGCGAGTTCGTAACGGTCCGAACAACGAGCGGCGCCAGCCTCGGTGAAGCGATGCTCTCGGCGAAGGAAAATTCGGTTCAAATCGACTTGTCGGCTATCGCCAGTTCCACGGTATCTGCGCGTGGCGATCACTCATTCCTCGCGTTTCTCATGCTGGGCGTGGAGCACATTTTAACTGGTTACGATCATCTGCTTTTCCTGTTCGCGTTACTCGTAGTCTGCCGGGATTTGCGTTCGATCTTAACCGTAATCACCTGTTTCACGATTGCGCATTCGATCACTCTTGCGTTGTCTAGCCTCGACGTCGTTCGATTGCCGGCCAGGATCGTGGAGCCGTTAATCGCAGCCTCCATCGCGTATGTTGGATTCGAAAATCTGCTTCGCGGCGACTCTCCGAAATGGCGTTGGCTAATAACTTTCTCTTTCGGGCTAGTGCATGGCCTTGGTTTTGCCGATGCGCTGAAGGAATTTGGAATCGGCTCTGGTCAATTTGGAATCGTTTGGCCCCTCGTCGGCTTCAATCTCGGCGTGGAGGTTGGTCAGCTTTCGGTTGCCGCCGTGGTTCTACCAATTCTGTGGCAACTAAGAAAGAATCCTGGCTTCGCCCGCCAATGGGTGCCGGTCTGTTCTGTGGCTGTCACATTGGCCGGCAGTTATTGGATGGTGGAGCGGATCCTGCAAAAGTAGGGAGAGAACACGAAATACTTTGATCCGTGAAAATCTGTGGCTTCATTGGTGAACGAACCAATGAGCACGGTTTCCAGCAGGTCTATCGACGCGGCTGTACGGATCGGGCATGTGCACCTCAAGGTAGCGAACTTGGAACGTGCCATCGGTTTCTATCATGGTGTGTTGGGCTTCGACCTAGTCTTACAATATGGCGGTGAAGCGGCGTTTCTCTCAGCAGGCGGCTATCATCATCATATCGGGTTAAACACTTGGGAAAGCGCGGGTGGAGCGGCTCCTCCTCCCGGAACTACCGGGCTGTATCACGTCGCAATCCTTTATCCCACCCGCGAACAGCTCGCGGATGCGCTGACTCGATTGATGAAGGCAAAGATTCCATTGGACGGTGCTTCGGATCATGGCGTAAGCGAAGCACTCTATTTACGCGATCCGGACGACAATGGGGTGGAACTTTGTTGGGATCGACCAAAGGAACAATGGCCGCAGACGCCGGATGGAAAGATTACCTTGTACTCGCGGCCGCTCGATCTAGGTGGGCTGCTGGCGGAGGCTAAAGCTACCAAAAACTGATTTTCAATGGCTTAGGGTGGAATTATTGATCTGTCGCGGTGGTTTCTGGAGTCACCACTTTCCCACGATCCGCCTGTATCTCCTGGCCGGGTGGTAGTGCTTTATCCGCGACGGTATCGGTATCCGTGAGTATCGTACCCGGGGCAACCTTCGATTGCCAACCCGGAGGCAAACTCTTGCCACGATCAAGTTGCAGCTCGAGTCCAGGCGGAAGTCCGTCAATAAATCCCTTCTTCTTGCCACGAAGCGCCGGATTCTGAGCCAATTGCGTAGTGGTAGTGGAATGCCGATGCGACCGCGAATGATGCGCAAGCGACTTAGAAGTCGTTTGGCTCTTGCCGTGATGGGACAGGGCGCTGTGTGAGTGGGTCGAGATTGTATTGCCGTTGTTGCTATGCCCAAAGGCCATGCCTGCACCATGTCCTACTCCCATTGAACTACCGTTGCCCCCGCCATGGCTGCCACTGCCTCCCGCACCGCCCCCACCGCCGGCTCCACCTCCGCCGCCGCCCCCACCGCCATGCGCCCAGCTCAGATTCGTAAAGGTGAGCGAAATTAGTAAAGACAGGAGGGAGACCAAGATCGTTTTCACGATCAACTTTGACGGATATAATTATAGAAATCTTCAGAGATTTTCTTCGCCTCAATCCGGATTCTAGAAATTTAAACGTTTTCATGAGAAAGGGGCGGCTCGGGATATGGCTCAAACCCGGCGCATGGGGATGCAATACGAAGGGAAGCAGCTACGCATAACGCCGAGGCCACCTTCGCAAGCTTCGGCGCGCCCTAGTCTTGAGGTTATGCATGCCCGAAAGCGTGGCCGCGACGTAGGCTTGGCAGAGTCGGGTTTTCGCCCTACCGTTATGGGTAGCCCGCGCACGTTGGGGCTCCCCAATCCCTTATCTTAGCCCTTTAAGGGTGTACCAAGGCTATCTTCTCAGAAAATTCTCAGGGGGACTTCGACCGGAGCTGAAAGGAGGGAGTCGATCTCGTCGTCCAGGCGAATCAATGTGAGCGACATCCCAGCCATTTCGAGGGAGGTGCAATAGTTGCCGACATAGTTACGAACAACCTCCAAGCCGCGCTTTTGCGAAAGCTGTGCCGCTCGCCGGTAGAGTACGTAGAGCTCGCTGATTGGCGTGCCGCCCAGGCCATTGATCATCAATCCCACCTTATCACCGGACTTAAACGGTAGATCTCCGGCCACGGCCTCAAAGACTTCTTCAACGATCGCATCGGCCGATTGGAATTGCGCTCGGCGCCGGCCCGGTTCGCCATGGATGCCGACGCCGATCTCCATCTCATCATCGGACAGTTCAAAAATCGGCTTACCTTTCGCCGGTGGCGTGCAACCGGTGAGCGCGACTCCCATCGTTCGAACGACCGAGTTCACTTTCTGACCGAGCTCCACCAGTTGATCCAGTGTGCGGCCGGCTTCGGCAGCTGCGCCACACGCTTTAATCACAAAAAAATTACCGGCGACGCCACGCCGTCCAACCGTGTAAGTGCTGTTTTGCACCGAAACGTCATCGTCAACAATGACGGTCCCGATCGTGTCCCTTCGGCTTCGGCCATTTCCTTGGCCATATCCCAGCACATGCGATCACCTTGATAGTTATTGATCAAATGAAGAACTCCTTTGGGCGAGTTCATCAGCTTAGTACAAGCTAACACATACTCCATGGGAGGAGCGGCGAAGACGTTGCCCGGACATGCGGCGTCCAGCATGCCACGACCGACCACCATCACATGAGCTGGCTCATGGCCGCTGCCTGATCCTTGAATGACTGATACTCGGTCAGGATTCGGCGCATCAGCACGGTAGATGATATTATGTTCCGGTATCCACTTCAGCGTCTTCGGATTGGCCAAAGCCAGGCCTTCTAGCATTTCGTGGACAAAGTTGGCGGGATCATTAACGAACTTTTTCATGGGAGGATCTTTTGGTGGTGTGGATTGGAGGAAGCAGAAATCTATGAGGAAGTCACCGGCGCGAATCGGGTGGTGAGCGCCTGCATGATCGTGGCAATGGCGACAATTCCGGGATCGAGTGTTCCACCACTCCGCTCTCCGGTAAATGACTGGCGGCCACGGCGTGCAGTCCACGGTCTGGAAGCTTCTACCGTCGCAGTGGCCTTGTCGGCGGCTTCGCGCAGAACAGCTAGTAGTGAGCTGCCAGAATCTTGAGCCCGCTGTTCGACGGTGGCGGCAATCGGTTCTAACGCGTCGAGAATCGTTTTGTCACCGAGGCTCGCACCGCCTCGCGCCTGGATTCCAGCCATTGAGTTGCGCAGCATGGCGCCGCGGTCGGCCAAGGTGATTGATTCCTTCCCCCGCGAAAGCGCACCCGCGCGGATGAAGCCAGTTCCCCATAGTGGCCCCGAACAACCGCCGACGTTGCTCGTTATAACAACGCCAATCGTGGAGAGGAATGGCCCAATCGACGACCGATCCAGCGAATCCCACTTGCCAAGGACGGTGCGAAAGCCGGTGGCTAACGAAGTCCCGAAATCTCCGTCGCCGCAGGTGCCGTCCAGCTCCGAGAAATAGTTCTCATTAGCGATCACCGTATCGGCGATAGTGCGTACGGCGTGTTCAACGTCAGACAAGCTGATGGATTTCATAGCTTACAATGTTGGAGTTCCGGACTGCAGGTGGCGCTGCAGATCGCTCAAGGTGACGTGTGGTACGGGTGGATCACCGAGCTCGGGATACACGGCAACGGCGTGATCAAAATCTTCCGCCACCGTGTAAATACTGGTTGTGATCACGCAGGTGATGCCGGCACGGCTCGCAGCGACTAAACCGTTGTGACTGTCCTCGACCACCAGGCAACGGGTGGGATCAAGCTGAAGCCGTTGAACAGCCAATTGGTAAATAGCTGGATCCGGTTTTTTTCGGTTGACAACGTCTCCAGCAAAAATTCCCGCGAACTTCGCGTAGCGCTCGAGCCCGAGAAGTCGTCTGACTACGCCGATGACCGCTCGCTCATTGGAAGTAGAACAGACTGCCAACCGAACGCCAGCTGAGTACGCTTCATCAACGATGCGGTTGATTCCGCTGCGGACCGGTAATTCGCCGGATTCGATCAACTGGATGAAGTAGTCGGTCTTGAGCTGATGTAAGCGTTTGATTAGCGCATCGCGATCGACCGGTTCAACTGGCCAGCGGTTCTGATCGAAATAGGAGCGCATACGCTCTTTACCTCCCGCAATTTTTAGTAAGCGGCCGTACTCGGCTACGCTCCATTCGAACGGCAAACCGAGGGCGGCGAAGGCCCGGTTAAACGCGACGCGATGACCATCTCGTTCGGTATCCACCAGCACGCCGTCGCAATCAAAAATCAGCGCTTCCATAGTGAGAACCTACGTGCCTACCGATCGAGCCTTTCCAGCACCGCCGAACTGACCGATCTTCTCCGAGGCCAAGGCCGTCACCGCAGCGGCTTGGGCGGCGAGCGGTTTCAGGGGTTCGTACTCGTCCGGATGTTCGTGGTGATAGTCGACGAAGCTATCGATGAAGACATGCTTCAGGTTGGTCGATATGTTTATTTTGGCGCAGCCAAGATGGATGCAGCGTTGGATAATTTCGTCGGAAAGCCCGGTTCCTCCGTGCAAGGCAAGAGGAGTCTGATTTCGTTGACTGATGGCTTCCAGGACATTCCAGGCGATAGTCGGTTCGCGTTTGTAAAAGCCGTGCGCGGTGCCAATTGCCGGAGCGAATACAGCCAGATCGACTTCACGGCAAAAGGCTAATGCCTGTTCGACGTCGGCGGTGCGCTCCTTGCCTTCGGCAACGATCACGTCTTCCTCAACCCCACCGATCTCGCCTAACTCGGCTTCGACGCCAACGCCGCGTTTGCCGGCCAAAGCCACGATTTCTTTCGTTAATGCGAGATTCTCTTCGTACGGTCTGTCGGATGCATCGATCATAACTGAGGTCCACCCGGTCTCGATGCAGCGGGCGATCATCTTAGGGTCTTTTCCGTGGTCAAGATGCAACGACACCGGCACCGGCGACGCGCCAGCGAGATCGCGCGCCCAGCGGACAATTGGTTCGTGCCCGTAGAACTTGACCGTCTTGGCGGACGTCTGGAGAATGACTGGAGCCTCTAGACCGGTCGCGGCCGCGATGATCGCTTTCATCGAACCGTAATCGACCGGATTGAAGGCCGCTACCGCCCAACCGTCGCGCCGTGCGACAGCCAGCATCTGTTTCATGCTAACGAGAGGCATACGAACTTAGGGTTCTAGCGCTGCGCCGACAGCCTTGAATCTGTCGATACCTGAAGCGCGGCTCGTTCCCAGAAGCAGTTAAGATGATAGCGTCGTCGCCGTAAAATTGCCCGGTGCTCAAATTGTTGACTGACGTCGGTAGGGACGCGCCGGAGCGCGTCCGGTTCGTAATGGCGTAGCCTGATCCCGCCGTCGCTTCGCTATGGCGCGGCCTTATCGGCTTGGCGGGCGCGCCGTAGCTCGAAGAGCGGAGGTGGCCTCCTGGCTCAGGAACCCAAGGTGGCAGCGATCGTGAGAGGTGAGAGGTGAGAAGTGATTGGTGAATGGCAAACGCGCGGCAATCCTCGGTAGAAATCTCTCAACGCCCCGTCGGCATTCCTATCACTAATCACTAATCACCAATCACTGGTAAGTTCCTTGAGGCTGGAGCATCAGGCTACTTTCCACGCGCCGGAGCGCGTCCCTATCGACGTCAGACAGCCAAGGCTGGCACCGGGGTCGAGGCAATCGGTCGCACCGTGCAGCCTTCGTACCAGGTACCTTCCACCATCAGGAGGTAAGCTCGTGCGGGAACGCCCCGTTCGTTGCGATGCAACATATCGACGAGCAGATCCACGGCCATGACTCCGATCTGGAACGAATTCTTTTTCATGCCGGATAAGCCAAGCCGGCCTTCATCTAGCGAGTGATAAGCGACGCCGATATCCTCGGGAACTCGATAGCCCGCTTTTTGCAAACTAGTGAGCACTTCCACTAGCTTCGTGACGATCGCGTCAGGCTGAAAACGCTCGACCCAAGACCAGAAATCTTGGTCATTCCAGCCTTCCAAAATCAGTGGAGCAATGGCCTGATCAGCGCACAAACGATTCTGCTCCACCAAGTATGCCGCTAACCAGTTGTGATCAACGCGTTCATCTTGACTACGGAGATTCACTAATCCTACGCGACGATACCCTCTGCGGTTCAGTTCGGAAAAGAGCGTGCCCATGGTTCGGTATTCGTGATTGGATACGAGATGCAACCGCGGGTGAGTGAGCGTGTAGCCGAACGTGACGGCGGAGAAATTCTTCCACTCGAGATCGATCGAACCCAACCGTTCTTGTGGCGGAAGTAGCACTCCCTGGATTCCACGGGCCCAAAATATCTTACTCATTCTGTGCCCGTTCATACCTGGCGCACCCAGCCAGAACTGTTCGAGCCGATAGCCGCGTTCGGCGGCACGAGCCGAAGCTCCCTGAAAATAGTCCCGGTTGCAGGCGGAAGCGGTCCAACCCTTCGCACTACCGTGGTTCGTCAGCCACGCGATTACGCCCTTTTCCTTGAGCGGCCGCTTCATTTCGCGGTAACCACACAGCGCCGCAAGCATGGCGTCGGCTCGGTACCCTAATTGACCGGCGATCTCCCTGATTCTTTCCTTTGTCCGTAGTGGAATCCGGGGATGATTGCGGAGGGCCAGCGACACCGTGGAATAGTGACAGCCAGCCTTCCGCGCAATGTCACGGATCGTAGGACGAAATTCGGAGCTGGACATAGGCCGCGGGGGTTGCCAAACATCACCCCTGTCGCGGATAGATCAAGCGGTTCGAGACCACGACCAAGCGACGGCCAACCTTTGACAGGCAAAGTCGTACGGCCGTACTTTCTTGGGAGGCTGGCGAAAACCCAACGAGCCCAACCGGTGACAGCGGCCTCCTGAACCTTTTTGCATTTTGAGTATGAAGAAGCCTGATGTTTGCCTGCACACCGATGAATCGCTTGGGGTCGGGGTACTTCGTGTCGCTGAGGACCTTATTGATTCTATAGTGGGTTCTGGCCAACACCCAGAACAGGAAGAGGGCGAGTACATTCATCACGTTCGAACGGCAATTAAACGGTTAAGAGCGTTGTTGCGCCTGATTCGGCCGGTGGTCGGTGAGCAGTTCTTTAATCGAGAAAACGCGCGTTTGCGGAAGGCCGGGCGACGCCTGGCCGTCGCCCGCGACGCGGAAGTCGCTAGCGAAACTCTGAAGACTCTATCGGTGGCAGGCGAGCCCGAGAAGAAGGCGGTGGCGGCGGCACTGGCCGGTCTTGAAAGCAAGACCCAACCCGGGACCGACATTGGCGAAGCCCTCAGGGAGGTCAAAGCGGCTCTGGAACAGACGAAACGAAATCTTCAGCGATTGCAGCTAGTCAACGGCGAATGGGAAGTCGTTGAGGCAGGACTGCAGGACGTTTACCGCCAAAGTCGTAAACGGATGAATACCGCGCTTCAGGATGGCGGAGACGAGGCCTTTCACAAATGGCGCATCAGGGTGAAAAACCTCTTTTACGAACTCGAGTTGCTGGAGCCGGTTTGGCCCAAGGGGATGGACAAGATGACTTCGCGGCTGGCCAAGTTGCAAGACAAGATTGGTCTCGATCACGATATCGCCGTCTTGAAAGCTCTGTTGCGGAAAACGCCCGAGACTTTTGGTGGTACCGAAGCAGTCGGACGTATCATCCGCCGTTTGGACGGAGAAAGCCGAAAACTGCGTCACGCCACCGAGCCGCTCGGGGAAAAGATTTTCGCCAAAAAACCACGCCGATTCGTACGTAAGCTCAGCCGGCGCTGGAGCGACCGGAGACGGTAGGAGAGAATGCGGATTGCGGAATGTGAATTCTTCGGTAGCGGCGACTAGCCTGTCCGACATAGTCTGACGATAGGGTTGGCTTGCCTCATCAGGACGACGTCGGATCCCCGCGAAGCTAATTCGCGTTGAATACCCTCAACGGTTGCTCGGAGCCCCTGAGAGAGAATCGCCAAAAAGCGCAGTCGCCATGGGTACGCGTTGGATTTGCGTGTCGCTTTTTTCCTTGTATTCAGGAGCGATTAATCAACAAGCCAGAAACCATCCGCGCGAGGGGAAGCTGTCCGCGGGTGTATCGCCATACCCGTGCGAAAATGGTGGCGACTGCGCTTCTTGGTTTCTTTGTATCAGGAGCTCTGAGCAACCGTTGAGGTAGCACAACGCGAATTTAGCTTCGCGGGGATCCGACGTCGTCCTGATGAGGCAAGCCAACCCTGTTATCGTCAGACTATGTCGGACAGGCTCGTCGCCGCTACCGAAGAATCCGCATTCTGAAATTGAGAGCCCGGAAAGCGCTTCGAAACATTTTGGTCGGGCCGTGTGTCCTGGCAAGCATGGAGAAGATTCCTAAGACTGATTGTATCAACGCGGGATTCCCTTGCTCGCCTTCCTCCCAATGTTAGCGCTTCTGAGTGCTGGAACGGCAGTCGGGGCAGAATCCTCTGACGAGTGGGAATTAGCCTCTCCGGCAACTGTTGGATTGGATCCAGTCCTGCTACAAACCCTGGTCCAGAAGATTCGTGCCGGCGAGTTCGAGAATATTCATAGCCTCTTGATTGTTCGTAGTGGGAAGCTGGTAATCGAAGAGTACTTCAAGGGTGCGGATGACCGGCGCGGCGAACCGCTTGGCACGGTAGAATTCAGCGCCTGGAATCTCCACGATCTACGTTCGATTACGAAGAGTGTGACTTCCGCCCTGTTTGGGATCGCGCTCGCCGGCGATCCCAACCGACTGCTGCTATCGTGAGGCTGGGTAGCGGTTTTTTGTTTGGTCTCTGGCCGGCCTGGAGGATTTCGCGTGCCGACATTGGCGTGGCGCTCGAGGACACGGGCGCCCGTGGCAGCACAGCCGG
>Ga0070698_100002992_pt1 | contig 18610 bp, 19 predicted proteins | sample KBSK1502metaG_FD_65477 | JGI IMG/M metagenome (GOLD analysis project Ga0070698, IMG submission 65477) | Corn, switchgrass and miscanthus rhizosphere microbial communities from Kellogg Biological Station, Michigan, USA - KBS K1-50-2 metaG | ecosystem: Host-associated > Plants > Roots >...
CGGGTCGGGGTGATCTACCAGCAGTTCAACCTCGTGAAGCGGCTGCGGGTGCTCGACAACGTGCTGGTCGGCCGCCTGCCGCATCTGCGCGGCTGGCGGCGCGTCGCGGCGCTCGCCCGCCTCTTCGAATACCCCCAGCGCTACATCGCGCTCGCGTGCCTGGACCACGTGGGGCTCCTGGCCCGGACGTGGCAGCGCACCGACACGCTCTCCGGGGGCGAGCAGCAGCGCGTGGCCATCGCCAAGATCCTGGCCCAAGAGCCGCAGCTGATCCTGGGCGACGAGCCGGTCGCGAGCCTGGACGTGGCGAACGGGGCGCTGATCATGGAGACCCTGCGGCGGATCGCCACCGCGGCGGGGCTGACCGTGATCTCCACGCTCCACCACGTGGAGTACGCGCGGCGCTACGCCGACCGCGTGCTCGGGCTCCGCGCGGGCCACCTCGTCTTCGACGGCCCCGCCCGCGACCTCGACGAGAGCGCGATCCGCGAGATCTTCGGGTCGCGCCCCGAGACCGGCGGCCCCGACGTCGAGCTGGCCCAGCTGCCCGAGCCGGTGCTGGTGCCGAGTTGAGCGGACCCCTCGCGGGCATCCTCGGAGGCCCGCCGCCCCCGGCTCCCCCCCGCCGCTCCGATCTGGGCCGGAACCTGCTCGCCACCGTCGCCCTCGCGGTGGTGCTCGGCATGGCGGCGCGGGTGATCGAGCTGCGCCCGCTCGAGCTGGTGCGCGACGTGGGGAACATCGGGATCTTCCTCCGAGGCTACCTCCATCCGTCCTTCGGCAACATCTGCGAGTACAGCTGGCAGTGCGTGGTCACGGTGTGCATCGCGCTGTGGGGGACGCTGCTCGCCTTCTTCATCTCGGTGCCGCTCGGGCTGCTGGGCGCCCGCAACCTGAGCCCGCACCCGGTCGTGTACTTCGCGGCCCGCCGGGCGATGGACGTGCTCCGCGCGGTCAACGAGTTCGTCTTCGCGCTGATGTTCGTGACCGCGGTGGGCCTGGGGCCCTTCGCGGGCATGCTGGCCCTCGGCATCCACACCGGGGGCGTGCTCGGCAAGCTCTTGAGCGAGACCATCGAGAGCATCGATCCGGGCCAGGCCGAGGGGGTCACCGCGGTGGGGGCGAGTCGCCTCCACGTGATCGCGTTCGGGGTGGTCCCCCAGGTCCTGCCGAACTTCCTCTCCTACGTGCTCCTGCGCTTCGAGTCCGACATCCGCTCGGCCGCGGTGATCGGCATGGTCGGGGGCGGGGGCATCGGCTTCTACCTGTGGGACACGATCCGGTCCTTCAAGGACGGCGAGGCGGCGACGGTGATCCTCTTGATCGTCGCCATGGTGATGTGCACCGACGTGATCTCGGCCCGCATCCGGCGGGCCGCGATCTAGCAAGGAGAGCCCGATGCGACTGACGCGAGTCCTGGCGGCGGCGCTGCTCACGATCGCGAGCTTCGCGACGCCCTCGGCGGCGACCGATCCCAGCTGGCCCAAGGAGATCACCTTCGCGCTGCTCTCCACCGAGAACTCGTCGGAGATCACCCGGCGGTGGGGCCCGATCCTGGCCCAGCTCGAGAAGGACCTGGGGATCAAGGTGAAGGCGGTCAACGCGACCGACTATCGCGGCACCATCGAGGCACTCAAGTTCAAGAAGGCGGAGATCGGCCACCTGGGGCCGAAGTCCTACGTGGAGGCGTCGACCAACAACTACGCCAACGTGGAGCCGATCGCCCAGCTCCAGCTCGCCAACGGCTCCCTCGGCTACCGCTCCTGCCTCATCGTGCACGCGGACTCGGACATGTTCAGCCCCGAGGACATCGCGGGCAAGACCTTCGCGTTCAACGACCCGAACTCGACCTCCGGCTACCTGGTGCCGTCCGCGTTCTTCATGACCGAGATGAACGTGGATCCGAAGAAGTTCTTCTCCAAGGTGACCTTCTCCGGCTCCCACGAGGCCTCGATCCTGGCCGTCGCCAACAAGAAGGCGGAGGTGGCCTCGACCAACCTGCCGGATTTGCAACAGCTCACCCGGGAGAACAAGGTGCCGCGCAACGCCCTCCGGGTCATCTGGGTCTCCAAGCTGATCCCGAACGACCCGATCGTGGTGCGCAAGGACATGCCGGCGAGCCTGCGCGCGGCGATCACCGAGTCGCTCACCACGATGAAGGCGCGCAACCCGGAGGCGTTCAAGGAGATCGGCGCCTGGGTCGGGAACTTCGTGCCCGCCGACGACGCCAAGTACCAGGTGATCCGCGACCTCAACGACGTGGCCAAGAAGCTGGCCGCCCAGAAGTAGCCCGGACCGTGGCGGCCCCGGATGCGGCGCGGGCACGCTGGATGTCGGCCCTGGCCCAGGCCGAGCCGCCGGCGGTCGAGGCGGCGTGGGCGGCGCTGCCCGAGAAGCCGAGCTACCGGCTGCTCCGGGCGCCCGAGACCGAGCTGGTGATGGTGCAGGGCCGGGCCGGGGGCACGGGGGCTCCGTTCAACCTCGGCGAGATGACGGTGACCCGCTGCTCGGTCGAGCTCCCGGACGGCATGGTCGGGCACGCCTACGTGGCGGGGCGGGATGCCCGCCACGCCGAAACCGCGGCGGTGCTCGACGCGCTCCTGCAGGAGCCGGGCGCTCGGGCCGCCCTCGAGGAGACCGTCGTCGAGCCGCTCCTGGCCGCCCGGGAAGCCCGCAGCCGGGCCGCGCGCGCCCGCGCCGCGGCCACCCGGGTCGGGTTCTTCACCATGGTCCGCGGAGAGTAGCGGATGCGGCCGGGCCTGGCCGATCCGGTGCTGGACGGCCAGCGCATCTTCCGCGGCGTGCTGGATGCGCTGTCGCACCCGGGGCGGATCGTCTCGGTGGCGGCCGAGGAGGCGGCGCCGGGGCCGCTCCATCCCGCCACGGTGGCGATCTGCCTCGCGCTGGTCGACCTCGAGACGCCGCTCTGGCTAGACCCGGCGGGGCGCACGCCGGACGTGGTCGAGCACCTCCGCTTCCACTGCGGCTGCCCGATCGTGGAGGAGCCCGGGCGCGCGCGCTTCGCGGTGATCACCGATCCGGAGTCGATGCCGGCGCTCGAGGCGTTCGACCCCGGCACCGACGAGTATCCCGACCGCTCGGCGACGGTCATCGTGCAGGCGCGCGCTCTCGCGTCCGGCGCCGGTCGGCGACTCACCGGGCCGGGGATCGAATCGGAGAGCCGCCTCGAAGCCGCCGGCCTGCCCGAGCGGCTCTGGGCCGGGATTCGCGCCAACCACGGCCGGTTCCCTCGCGGCGTCGACGTGCTCCTGACCGCGGGCACCCGGCTCGCCGCGCTGCCGCGCACGACCCGCGTGGAGGGCTGACCCGTGTACGTGGCGGTCAAGGGGGGCGAGCGGGCCATCGACAACGCCCACCGGCTCCTCGCCGAGGAGCGCCGCGGTGATCCGGATGTGCCCGAGCTGAGCCTCGCCCAGATCGAGCAGCAGCTCGCGCTCGCGGTGGACCGGGTGATGACCGAGGGCTCGCTCCACGACCGGGAGCTGGCCGCGCTGGCCGTGAAGCAGGCGCGGGGCGACCTGATCGAGGCGATCTTCCTGCTCCGCGCCTTCCGGACCACGCTGCCGCGCCTCGGAGTGAGCCTGCCGCTCGACACCGCGGCCATGGTCGTCCATCGACGGGTGTCGGCGATCTTCAAGGACGTCCCGGGCGGCCAGATCCTCGGGCCGACCTTCGACTACACGCACCGGCTGCTCGACTTCGAGCTGGCCGCGCCCGGGAGCCTCGTGACGCCACCCGCCGGCGTGGAGAACGGCGGGGAGGGTGAGGGAGGCACCGCACCGCTGCCCCGGGTCATGGATCTGCTCGACCGCGAGGGGCTGATCGAGAGCGAGCCTCCGTCCGAGCCGGGTGCGCAGGTCGGCGACCTCACCCGGGAGCCGCTGACCTTTCCGGCCCGTCGAGACGTGCGCCTGCAGAACCTGGCGCGCGGGGACGAGGGCTTTCTCCTGGCGATGGGCTACGCCACCCAGCGGGGCTATGGGCGGAACCATCCGTTTGCCGGTGAGATCAGGCACGGCGAGGTGACGGTGAGCCTCGCGCCCGAGGAGTTTGGCTTCGCGATCGAGATCGCGACGATCTCGGTCACCGAGTGCCAGATGGTCAATCAGTTCAAGGGCTCTGCGACCATTCCAGCACAGTTCACTCGAGGCTACGGTCTCGTCTTCGGCGGCGCCGAGCGGAAGGCGATGGCGATGGCTCTGGTGGACCGGGCGCTGCGGGTGCGCGAGCTGGGGGAGGAGCCGACCTCGCCGACGCAGGACGAGGAGTTCGTCCTGAGCCACTCCGACAGCGTCGAGGCCTCGGGCTTCGTCCAGCACCTGAAGCTGCCCCACTACGTCGACTTCCAGTCCGAGCTGGTGCTGGTCCGTGATCTCCGGGCCGCCCACGGGACCCGCGCCGCCTCGGCTGCTCCCGGCGGCCGATGACGACCCGCTACAACTTCGCCTACCTCGACGAGCAGACCAAGCGGATGATCCGCCGCGCGGTGCTCAAGGCGGTGGCGGTGCCGGGCTACCAGGTGCCGTTCGGGAGCCGGGAGATGCCGCTCTCCTACGGCTGGGGCACCGGCGGCGTGCAGGTGACCGCGAGCGTGATCGGGCCCGACGACGTGCTCAAGGTGATCGACCAGGGCGCCGACGACACCACCAACGCGGTGAGCATCCGGCAGTTCTTCGCCCGCACCACCGGGGTGGCCACCACCACCCGCACCGAGGCGGCCACCCTGATCCAGACCCGCCACCGCATCCCCGAGACACCGCTCTGCGAAGGTCAGATCCTGGTGCTGCAGGTGCCGATCCCGGAGCCGCTGCGCTGGCTCGAGCCGCGCGAGGCGGAGACCCGCAAGATGCACGCGCTGGAGGAGTACGGCGTGATGCACGTGCGGCTCTACGAGGACATCACCCGGCACGGCAAGGTCGCCCAGACTTACGAGTACCCCGTGATCGTGGATGGCCGGTACCTGATGCGCCCCTCGCCGATCCCGAAGTTCGACAACCCGAAGCTCGACCGGAGCCCGGCCCTGCTCCTGTTCGGGGCGGGGCGGGAGAAGCGCATCTACGCGGTGCCGCCCTGGACGCGGGTGAGGAGCCTCGACTTCGACGACCACCCGTTCGAGGTCGAGCACTGGGACCGGGCCTGCGATCTGTGTGGAGCGCGGGGCGCGTTCCTTGACGAGCTGATCGTGGACGACAAGGGCGGCCGCCTGTTCATCTGCTCGGACACCGACTACTGCGCCCGCCGCCGTCCTGCGGGCGAGCGCATGCCCGGCGCATGAGCGGCACGGTGGACGCGCCCCCGCTCCTGAGCGTCCGCGGCCTCGGCAAGCGGTACGGCGTGCAGCTCGGCTGCCGCGACGTGGGCTTCGACCTCTGGCCGGGCGAGGTGCTGGGCGTGGTGGGCGAGTCGGGCTCGGGCAAGACCACCGTGCTCGACTGCCTCTCGGGCCGGGTCGCCGCCGACGGCGGCCGGGTGGCCTACGCGAAGGCGGACGGCACCGTGGTCGACGTGCTGCGCCTCGACGAGGCCGCCCGGCGACGATTGCTCCGCACGGAATGGGGCGTGGTGCACCAGCACGCCCGCGACGGCCTGCGGATGGGGGTGAGCGCGGGAGCCAACGTGGGCGAGCGCCTCATGGCGCTGGGAGCGCGGCACTACGGCCGGGTGCGCGGGCGCGCGCTCGACTGGCTCGCGCGGGTGGAGATCGGGGAGGATCGGATCGACGACCTGCCGGAGACGTTCTCGGGCGGCATGCAGCAGCGGCTGCAGATCGCCCGCAATCTGGTGACCGAGCCGCGGCTCGTGCTGATGGACGAGCCGACCGGCGGCCTCGACGTCTCGGTGCAGGCGCGGCTCCTCGACCTCCTGCGCGGACTGGTGGAGGATCTCGGGCTCTCCGCGGTGATCGTCACCCACGACCTGGCGGTGGCCCGGCTGCTCGCGCACCGACTGCTCGTCATGCGCGGGGGCGAGGTGGTCGAGTCCGGGCTCACCGACCAGGTGCTCGACGACCCGCAGCACCCGTACGCGCAGCTCCTGGTCTCCTCGGTGCTCCAGCCGTGAGCGGACCGGCGCTCGAGGTGCGGGGGCTCGCCAAGGCCTTCGTGCTGCACGTGCAGGGCGGGGTGCGGCTGCCGGTGCTCGACCGGGTGAGCGTGGCGGTGCACCCGGGCGAGTGCGTGGTGCTGGCGGACCCGTCGGGGGCGGGGAAGAGCACGCTGCTGCGGTCGATCTACGGCAATTATCTGGTCCGCGATGGCCAGGTCCTGGTCCGCCACCGCGAGCGCGTGGTCGACATGGTCGGGGCGCCGCCGCGGGTGGTGCTCGACGTCCGCCGCGAGAGCCTCGGCTACGTGAGCCAGTTCCTGCGCGTGATCCCCCGGGTACCCGCCGAGCTGGTGGTGGCGGGCACCCTGCGCGCCCGCGGCGTGGAGGCCGGGCCCGCGCTGGTCCGCGCCCGGGCGGTGCTCGAGCGGCTGCGCGTCCCCGAGCGGCTGTGGGCGCTCTCGCCGGTGACCTTCTCCGGCGGCGAGCAGCAGCGGGTGAACGTGGCCCGCGTGTTCGTGGCCGACTACCCCATTCTTCTGCTGGACGAGCCCACGGCCTCGCTGGACGCGGTGGGCCGCCTCGCGGTGGTCGAGCTGATCCGGGAGGCGCGCGCCCGCGGCGCGGCCGTGCTCGGGATCGTGCACGACGCCGAGGTCCGCGCGCAGGTGGCCACCCGGGTCCGCACCTTGGCCGGAACGGAGGCCGCATGACGCTCTTCACCAACGCGCGGATCGTGACGCCGGACGACGTGTTCTCCGGGTCGCTGGCGATGGAGGACGGCCTGATCGCCGCGGTGGAGCCGGGGCATCAGCCGGTCCGCTCGGGGCTCGACCTCGACGGCGACTACCTGGTGCCCGGGGTGGTCGAGCTCCACACCGACGTGCTGGAGCGCCACGCGATCCCGCGCCCGGGCGTGCAGTGGCCCGAGGTTCCCGCGGTGCTCGCCTACGACAGCCAGCTCCTCGGCGCGGGCATCACCACCGTCTTCGACAGCCTGGCCATCGGCTACCTGGTCGACACCGGGCAGCGGCCGCGGGATCCCCGCCCGCTGGTTGAGGCGATCCGGACCGCGCGCGCCGCGGGGCTCCTCCGGGCCGATCACTACCTCCACATGCGCTGCGAGGTGAGCACCGCGCTGGTGGTGCAGGACTTCATCCCGTTCGCGGACGATCCGATGGTGCGGCTCGTGTCGCTGATGGACCACGCGCCGGGCCAGCGCCAGTTCGTCGACGTGGCGAAGTACCGCGAATACAACCAGGGGCGCTACGGGCTCACCGAGGCGCAGCTCGACGCGCTGGTCGAGCGGCGGCTGGAGGAGCGGGCGCGCTACGCGGAGGAGCACCGCGCCGCGATCACCGCGCTCTGCCGCAAGCACGGGCTGCCGGTGGCGAGCCACGATGACGCCACCGTCGCGCACGTGGACGAGGCGATGCAGGCGGGCGCGGCCATCGCCGAGTTCCCCACCACCCTCGAGGCGGCCCAGGCCGCCCACGAGTACGGGCTCGCGGTGCTGGCCGGCGCCCCGAACCTGGTGCGCGGGCAATCGCACTCCGGCAACGTGCCGGCCGCCCTGCTGGCCGAGCGGGGATGGCTCGACGTGCTCTCGTCGGACTACGTGCCCGCGAGCGTGCTCCACGGGGCCTTCCTCCTCCACCTGCGCCACCGGATGTCGCTGCCGCGGGCCATCGCCACCGTGTCGGCCACCCCGGCGCGGCGCGTGGGGCTCGAGGACCGCGGGGTGCTGGCGGTGGGCCGGCGCGCGGATCTGGTGCGGGTGCGCGTGGCGGGGGACGTGGTGGTGGTGCGGGGGGTCTGGGTCGGGGGCGAGCGCGTCGCATGATGCAGCGGGAGCCTTCCGACGACGGCCCATCCCGCCTCGCCGCCGCGGCCCGGCTCGCCCGCGAGGGCGGGCGCATCGCGCTCGAGCACTGGACGCGGGCCGAGGTGTCGTGGAAGAGCGACGACTCGATGGTGACCGACGCCGATCTCGCCATCCAGGTGCACGTCGACCGGGAGATCACCGCGGCCTTCCCGGCCGACGGGGTGCTGGGGGAGGAGAACGGGGCCTCGCCGCCGCGCCGCCTCGAGGCGACCTACGTGTGGGTCGTCGACCCCATCGACGGCACCAACAACTTCGGGCGGGGGATCCCGGGCTTCTCGATCTCGGTGGGCGTGCTGCGCTACGGGCGGCCGTTCTGCGGCGCGGTCTACGACCCGCTCGCCGATCAGCTCTACCGGGGGCTCGCCGGGCACGGGGCATGGATGAACGAGCGCCCGCTCCGGCTCGGCCCGTCCCCGCTCTCGTCGCGATCGCTCTTCTGCGCCCGGACCCCGTACCGCGACGGGCCGCCCGACGTCGTGCAGCGCTGGCTCTCGCGCTACCGGCTGCGGCGCGTGGGCTCGACCGCGCTCCACCTCTGCTACGCGGCGGCGGGCGCGCTGGCTTTCGTCCACGACCAGCGCGCGACCCTGTGGGACATTGTGGGCGCGGCGCCGGTGGTGATCGAGGCGGGCGGGCTCCTGACCGACGAGCACGGCTCGCCGCTGTTCCCGCTCGATCCGGACGGCTACCACGGGGAGCCGATCGCCCTGCTGGCGGGCGACCCGCTCGCCCACGATCAGGCGCGGCGGGACGTGCTGGCGCTCGCCTGAGCGCCGCGCCGATCAGGCGCCGCGGGTCTCCGCGGCGACCAGCCCGTAGAGGCGCTCCTGCGAGCGGACCGGGAGCGCGTCGGGGGCCCGGACCCGCAGCGAGGTGCCGTCGATCTGGACCTCGCGCGCCTTGGCGGTGTCGGTGAGCTGGACCTCGAGCACCTCGCGGATCTGGGTCTGCAGCCGGGGATCCAGCACCGGGAAGGCCAGCTCCACCCGGTGATCGAGGTTGCGCGGCATCCAGTCCGCGGAGGCGAGCCAGTACTCGGAATGGCCGCCGTTGTGGAAGTAGAAGGCGCGCGCGTGCTCGAGATAGCGGTCGATGATCGAGATGACCCGGATGCGGTCGGAGAGGCCGGGGATGCCCGGGCGCAGGCAGCAGATGCCGCGCACGATCAGATCGATCCGCACCCCCGCCTGGCTCGCCGCGTAGAGCTCCTCGATGAGGGTGCGGTCCACCAGGCTGTTCATCTTGGCCACGATGCGCGCGGGCTCGCCGCGGCGAGCGTGCTCGGCCTCGCGGCGGATGCGCTGCTGGAAGGCGTCGCGCATCCCGATGGGGGCCATCAGCAGGTGGCGGAAGCGCCGCGGCCGGGTGTAGCCGGTCAGGATGTTGAACAGCTCGGTGACGTCCTCGCCGATGGACTCACGGCAGGTGAAGAGACTGAAGTCGCTGTAGATGCCGCCGGTGCGGACGTTGTAGTTGCCGGTGGCGAGGTGGCAGTAGCGGCGGATGCCGTCGGGTTCCTGGCGCACCACCAGGCAGGCCTTGCAGTGGGTCTTGTAGCCGGGGAGCCCGTAGACCACGTGGGCCCCGACCTCTTCCAGCGCCCGCGCCCACCGGATGTTGGCCTCCTCGTCGAAGCGGGCCTGCAGCTCGACCAGCACCGCCACCTCCTTGCCGTTCTCGGCCGCCCGGGTGAGGGCCTGCGCGATCGGTGAGGTGGGGCTCACGCGATAGAGGGTCATCTTGATCGCGAGCACGCGCGGGTCGTTCGCGGCGTCGCTCACGAAGCGGGTGACCGCGTCGAACGAGTGGTACGGGTGGTGGGCGAGCACGTCGCCGCCCCGGATCGCGCTCCAGATATCGGCCGCGCCCTCGAAGGCGGGCACCGGCCGCGGCGGCAGCGCGGGGTCCTTCAGGCGTGGCAGGTCGACCGCGGCGTAGAGCTGGAACAGATCGGAGAAGGCGGTGAAGCCGGTGCCCGCGTAGAGGTCGTCCGGGCTCAGCTCGAGCTCGTCGACCAGCATCGCGAGCAGCGGGGCGGGGAGATCGGCGTCGTACTGCAGGCGGACCGCGTCGCCCATCCGTCGCTCGCGCACCCCGGCCTCCACGCTGGTCAGCAGGTCGGCCGGGGTCTTGCGGGGCAGCAGGAGCTCGGCGTCGCGGGTGACCCGGATCGCGTGACAGGAGACGATCTCGTAACCGGTGTAGAGCGTGGGCAGCTGCATCCGGATCACGTCCTCGAGGAGCATGAACGCGTGCTGACCCGGGGGCGCGGGCAGGGTCACGAAGCGAGGCACCACCTGGCCCGGAGTCCGCACGACGGTCAGGGAGGCGTGCGGCAGCACGCTGGCCGCCACCGGCTTGACCGAGACGACGAGGCAGAGCGAGCGGTTCGCCAGGTGGGGGAAGGGATGGCCCGGATCGATGGCGAGCGGGGTGAGGACCGGCATCAGGGTCCGCCGGAAGTAATCCTCCAGGAACCGCTCCTGCTCGGTGGTGACCTCCTTGGGCCGGACGAGCCGGATGCCCTCCGAGGCGAGGATCGGCCCCAGCTCCTCCAGGAAGCAGCGATGCTGCGCGGCGACCAGCCGGTGGACCTGGTCCGCCACCGCGGCCAGGACCTTCGTCGGCGAGAGGCCGTCCGGGCCCGTGGTGGCGTCGCCTGCCCGGATCCGGCGCTTCAGCTCCGCGACCCGCACCATGAAGAACTCGTCGAGGTTCGAGCTGAAGATGGCCAGGAACTTCACCCGCTCGAGAAGAGGGACGCTCGAGTCCTGGGCCTCCTCCAGCACCCGACGGTTGAACTCGAGCCACGACAGCTCGCGGTTGACGAACGCGTCGGGTGGGACCGGGCTCATGGCGACCTCGATGGCGCTAGTCGGCACGGGACGGGGGGGCAAGCATTGGCCAGCAGTGTCCTCGGCCCGACCTGGGCCGTCAAATTACGGAATTGTTACGAAAGCATTTGGCGCGGGAATCGTGCCATTTCCTATTACCTGGCTACCAGCGGGGTTCATTCTACCCCGCTGGCGGGCCTCCCGCACGCCCGCAAAATACCCCCGGATGGCCGGCTTGGGCGGGTGCGTCAAGTAGCTGCCAGGACTGGCGTTTCTCCATCCGAGATAGCTCGGCTCGCGTGTCCGGGCGAGCCCGGTCACGACGTCGGTGCTACTTCGGAGACAAGGCGGCTCTGCTCCGCGAGGCCTCGTGCAAGAGGACTCCGTCACGGACCCCGCGCGTGCAGATCATCAGGCTCAGGTAGCCGCCGCTGATCATCACGTCCTCGATGACCATCGCGCCGGCGAGGATGATGTCGGCACGCTCCGCCTTGAGCCCGCGAATCCGGCGGCGGCCGCGGGAGGAGAGCGACTCGAGGCGCTCGCGGATCGCGGTGACGTCCGACTGATGAAGCACGAGCCCGTGGCGGTGCTTGCGCTCGCCGGGGTTGGCGCGGAGGTGCATGCTGCCCAGCGTGCGGACGGTGCCGCCCAGCCCGATGAGCATCTCGCCCCGGTCGGCGGGCGGCAGCGCGTCCTGGAGCAGGGTGCGGATGTCGGTGCGGAGCACGCGCAGCTCGCGGGGCGTGGGCGGATCGCGGCGCAGGTAGAGACGCGTGGTCCGGACCGCGCCGAGGGGCAGGCTCGCGCTCGAGACCACCCGGCGACGGCGCACCCGGCTGAGCTGCAGGCTCGCCCCGCCGAGGTCGACCACGACGCCCTTGGTGAAGGGTAGGCTCTCGAGCGCGGCCACCACCCCGAAGCGCGCTTCGTCCCGCCCGCTCAGCACCTGCACCTCGATGCCCTCGTTGCGCCGGAGCGGGTCGAGGAGCCGCTCCCGGTTGCGCGCGTCCCGAACCGCGGAGGTGGCGATGGCGACGATGCGGGGGCCCTGGCCCTGCGGCGAGTGGCGGGCGAAGAACCGGTGCACGGCCCGCAGCGTCCGGTCGATGGCCCGGCGGGGCAGGGTTCCCGGCGCCCCGCCGCCCAGGCGGGTGGGCACGCGGTCCTGGGCCAGGACGCGGAAGCCCGAGCGCGGGCGGATCTGGGCGAGGAGGAAGCGCACCGCGGTCGAGCCGAGGTCGACGATGGCGACCAGGTCCGAGGTCGGGCTACCGTCGCCTCGTGTGCCCTTCGTCCGTGGCACGGTTACGTCGAGCCGACCGACCTCAGGATCCGAGGCTTCACGAACCACCGCAGCTGCCCAGGCATCGAGGGGCCGTCCGGGAGGTGCACGAGCGCGGCGCCGCCCTTCTTGAACGCGAAGCGGTTGTCCCCCGAGTGCATCCCGAGCAGGTGCGCGAGCAGCCCGGACAGCGTCGGCTCGTGCCCGACCAGCGCGACGGAGGCGTCGGGCCGGTACTTCTTCAGCGCGGTGATCAAGACGTCCACGTCGTCCTGTCCCAGCGCGGGCTCGACCCGCGGCGTCACCCGCTTGAACGCGGCCGCCGCGATCAGGGCGGTGTCGCGCGCCCGCACCAGCGGGCTCGTGAGCAGGATGTCGGGGCGCTCCGTGATGCGGGCCAGCCCGCGCGCGGCCTGGCGGAAGCGCTGGCGGCCGCGGCGGGTCAGGGGACGGTCGTGGTCGCGCAGACCGGCGGTGCCGGTGCGCACCGCGGGCGCGTGGCGGATCAGGAGCACGTTCATCGCGGGCGTGGGGGCAGGCTAGGCCGCGCTCGCCCAGGCCTTCCGGCCCCGGCGCGCGAGCCGGGGCCACTCGTGGAGGAACGCGGCGCGCGTCTTCTTCCGGCGCTTGCGTTGCCGTCCGACGAGCTGATGCTCCAGCGCATGCGCGGCCTCGCGGCTGTCGATGACGTCGTGAAGATACTCTTCGATTACCACGGCGTCCTGGTGTTCTCCAAGAATGTCTTGAACCGCCTTGGCCTGCTCGATGAACTTGTCCACCCGGCGGCCGCCGCCTGCCAGCTCCGCCGCGTAGCGCGCCCGCTTGAGTCGGATGCGCACCTGGTGTAAGTCGGCCGTGCTCGGGTGACCGGGCAGGCGCTTCACCGCCCGGCGGACCTTCTTCCACTCGCCGGCCGCGGTCTCCACCAGCGAGAGCTCCGCGTGCCGGCGTGGCGCGCGTCCGAGGAGCGTCTTGAGCCGGAGCGTGAGCCGCGCGTATCGGGGGCCGTCGAGCGCGGCGTGGACGAGCTCCCACGCCCGCCCCCGGTCGGCCTCGAGGCGGCGAAGGAGCGCGCGGCCCGCCCGGCGCGTGGCGCCCTCGACCGCCTCGAGCTCGGCGGTGACCGAGGCCATGACCATGTCGAGGTCGCGCGCCCGCCCGAGGATGGTCCCGAGCCAGTCGAGCTCGCGCCGGAGCCCGTCGACCGCCTTGGGCCCGAACATCGGCCGGCCCATCCGGAGGAAGGCGCGCAGGCGCCGCACCGCGACCCGCATCCGCCGGAGCTCTTCCGGCTCCTGGCTCCCCCGCACCGCGGGCTCACGGGCGTGCATCGCGTCGAGCTGGACATGGAGCGCCCCGAGGATGGCCTCGAGCTCGGGTCCGGTGGGCGGCATGCGCTGTAATCGGTACCACGGGATCGCCCGGATCGCCAGGTCTGGGCCCATCGGAGCGGCCCTATCCCGGATGCGCCGAGCATCGGCGGAACGGATTGGGCCATTCGGGGCTCGACCCGTACCATGACGCCCGCAGCGCCATTCGCCCGCAGCGCATTCGATGATCAGGGGGGAGCCCATGGAGCGACGGGTCATTCTGAAGACGGGTCTTGGCACGGTGGTGGCGACCACGATGGGCGCCTGGGCGCGCCCGGGCGGCTCGGCGGCCGCGCCGGACGAGGTGAAGTGGCGCGCCTTCGAGGTCGTCACGCGCGCGGAGGTGGCGAATCCGACCGGCGCGACCCGGGTCTGGCTGCCGCTGCCGCTTCAGACCGACACCGACTACTTCAAGAGCCTGGGGCAGAGCTGGACCGTAACGCCGCCGTCACCCGCGTGTACCGCGACGAGCGGTACGGCGCGGGCGTGCTCTACGCGGAGTGGCCGGCCGGCGAGAGCGCGCCCGCGGTCGAGGTGACCACGCGGTTCGCCACCCGCGACCGAAACGTGGACGTGACGCGGCCCGGGTCCAATCCCGCGCCGGAGGACCGGGCGACCCTCGCGAAGTACCGCGAGTCTTCGAAGCTGGTGCGCACCGACGGCATCGTGAAGAAGACCTCGCAGATGATCACCAAGGGCGTCGACGGCGACGTGGAGAAGGCGCGCGCGATCTACGAGTGGATCGTCGACAACACCTTCCGCGACCCGAAGGTTCGGGGCTGCGGGGTCGGCGACATCCGCGCGATGCTCGAGACCGGCAACCTCGGCGGCAAGTGTGCCGACCTGAACGCGCTGTTCGTGGGGCTGGCCCGCGCGGCGGGGATTCCCGCCCGCGACGTCTACGGCGTCCGGGTCGCCGACTCCGCCGAGTTCAAGAGCCTCGGCAAGAGCGGCGACATCACCCGGGCCCAGCACTGCCGCGCCGAGTTCTACTCCGCGGGCCTCGGCTGGGCCCCGGTCGATCCGGCCGACGTGCGCAAGGTCGTGCTCGAGGAGCGGGGCGGCATCCCGCTCGACGATCCCACCACCAAGAAGGCGCGGGCCAAGCTGTTCGGCCAGTGGGAGATGAACTGGCTCGCCTACAACTACGCGCACGACGTGAAACTGCTCAACAGCAAGGACGAGCCGGTGGCGTTCCTGATGTACCCGCAGGCCGAGACCGGGGAGGGCCGCAAGGACAGCCTCGACCCCGACGCGTTCAAGTACAAGATCACCTCGCGCGAGCTCGGAGCCTGATCGCCCGCCGACCCCGCTGACCGGGCGGGGCGTCCGACCGGGCGCCCCGCCTCGCGGTTTACCCACGATTTACCCGCTCGTCATCATTCCGTAACCGCCCCCGCGCACCATGGTGCCATGACCATGACGCGGCTGAACGTGGGGGTCGACTCGATGGCGGGAAGCCGGCGGAGCGCAGCGGACAGGCCGGGGGCCGGCGCCAGCCGCGCCGCGAAGGTGCTCGTGGTCGAGGACGAGGCGGACGTGGCGGAGATGATCCGCTACAACCTCGGCAAGGAGGGCTACGACGTCCGGCTGGCCGCCAACGGCACCGACGCCCTCCGGCAGGTGCGGGAGGCGCGGCCCGACGTGATCCTGCTCGACATCATGGTGCCGCACCTGAACGGCTGGGAGATCTGCCGGCGTCTCAAGCAGGACCGCGAGACGCAGGCCATCCCGGTGATCATGGTGACCGGCCGCGTCGAGGAGGGCGACAAGGTCCTCGGCTTCGAGATGGGCGCCGACGACTACGTCACCAAGCCGTTCTCCCCGCGCGAGCTGGTCGCGCGCGTCCGGGCCGTCTCGCGGCGGGGGCGCGCCGGCAACGACACGGCCGGCCAGCCGGTGCGGGCGGGTGATCTCGAGATCGACCGCCAGCGCTTCGAGGTCAAGATGAAGGGCCGGTTGGTGGAGCTGACCCGCAAGGAGTTCGACCTGCTCTCCGCGCTGGTCCGCACGCCGGGCCGGGTCTTCGGCCGCGAGGAGCTGCTGGACCTCGTGTGGGGCCAGGACGGCTTCGTCGAGCCCCGCACCGTCGACGTGCACGTGGCCCGGCTGCGGGCCAAGTTCATCGCCGCGCGGGCCCCGGAGCCGGGCATCGAGACCGTGCGGGGGGTCGGCTACCGCTTCCGGGAGCGCGCCTGACCGCCACCCGTCGGACTGTTAACACGGATGTAACGTCCGCGTCATCGATCCGTCACCCGTTTGCAGCATACTTGCGCCCAACCATAGGGAAAAGAGACGAGAGGAGAGCTATATGACGAAGCGCTGGTGGATCGTGCCGATCCTGCTGCTGGCGATGGCGACGCTCGGGCGGCCCGGCGCCGCCGACGCCCAGATGCTGATGAACGGGGCGGGGGCCACCTTCCCGTACCCGATCTACTCGAAGTGGTTCGAGGAATATATCAAGATCGACCCGGAAGTTCGCTTCAACTATCAGTCGATCGGCAGCGGCGGCGGCATCCGGCAGATCACCGAGCGGACGGTGGACTTCGGCGCTTCCGACGGCCCGATGACCGACGAGCAGCTCAAGAAGGCGCCCGCCGAGCTCTTCCACATCCCGACCGTGATGGGCGCGGTGGTGGCGACCTACAATCTGCCCGGCAACCCGCAGCTCGCGTTCACCGGTGAGGTCCTGGCCGACATCTTCCTGGGCAAGATCACCAAGTGGAACGACCTGCGGATCAAGGCTTTGAACCCGTCGGCGACCCTGCCGGACCAGACCATCGTGGTCGTGCACCGGTCGGACGGTAGCGGGACCACCTACATCTGGGTGGACTATCTCTGCAAGATCAGCCCGGAGTGGGAGAAGGAGGTCGGCCGCGGCACCTCGGTGAAGTGGCCAGTCGGCCTGGGCGGCAAGGGCAACGAGGGCGTGGCCGGCCAGGTGAAGAACGCCCCCGGCTCGCTCGGCTACGTGGAGCTGGCCTACGCGATCACCAACAAGCTGCCCGCCGCGCGCATCAAGAACCCGGCGGGCAAGCTGGTGGAGCCGACGATCGAGAGCACGACCGCGGCCGCGGCCGGGGCGGTGAAGAACATGCCCGACGATTTCCGGGTGTCGCTCACGAACGCGCCCGGGGCCGACGCCTACCCGATCGCGAGCTTCACGTGGCTCCTGGTCTACAAGGACCAGCCCAACGAGTCCAAGGGCAAGGCCTTGGTGAAGTTCCTGTGGTGGGCGATCCACGACGGGCAGCGGCACCCCGCCGCGCTCCTCTACGCGCCCCTGCCGGCTCCGGTGGTGAAGCAGATCGAGGCCAAGATCAAGCAGATCACCTTCTCCGGCAAGCCGCTCCTGGCGGCGCAGTAGCGCTTGGCCGCCGACTCGCTCGCGGGGGTAGGGACGGCCGACGACCTGGCCCTGCCTCCGCGCGCGGTCGGCCGCAGCCGGCGCGGCGTCGGCGATCGGGTGTACCGGGGCCTCATCCTCGCCTCGGTGTGGCTGGTGCTGGCTCTCGCCGGCGGCCTGCTCCTGGCGCTCGGCTGGGAGTCGTGGGCCGCGATCCGGACCTTCGGGCTCCGCTTCCTGATCACCTCGCATTGGGATCCGGTCGCGGGCGAGTTCGGGGCTCTGCCGTTCATCTACGGCACGCTGGTGTCGTCCCTGCTCGCGCTGCTGATCGCGGTGCCGCTCTCTCTCGGCGCGGCCATCTTCCTCGCGGAGCTGGCGCCGTCCTGGGTGCGGCCGCCGGTGGCCTTCCTGATCGAGATGCTCGCGGCGGTGCCGAGCGTGGTCTACGGGCTCTGGGGCATCTTCGTTCTGGTGCCGTGGCTGCGCGACTGGGTGCAGCCCGCGCTCGCCCGGACCCTCGGCTTCCTGCCGCTCTTCCAGGGCCCACCCTACGGCATCGGGATGCTCGCCGCGGGCCTCATCCTCGCGATCATGATCGTGCCGTACATCACTTCGGTGAGCCGCGAGGTCCTGCTCGCCGTCCCGGGCTCGCAGCGCGAGGCCGCGCTCGGCCTCGGCGCCACCCGCTGGGAGACGACCCGCATCGCAGTGCTGCGCTACGGCCGGTCCGGGCTGATCGGGGCCATCCTGCTGGGGCTCGGCCGCGCGCTCGGGGAGACCATGGCGGTGACGATGGTGATCGGCAACCGGCCCGAGGTCGCCCTATCGCTGTTCGCGCCCGGCTACACGATGGCGAGCGTGCTCGCCAACGAGTTCACCGAGGCGACCTCCGACCTCTACGTCTCCGCACTGGTGGAGATCGGCCTGCTGCTCCTCGTGGTCACGGTGGCGGTCAACGGGCTCGCCCGGCTCCTGGTGTGGAGCGTGGGCGGCCCGGCCCGGGGCGGACGGGCGTGAGCCCGGCGGGGCGGCGGCTGGTCAGCACCTCGGTGAGCGCGCTCACGTGCGGCGCGGCGGTGCTGGTGGTCTGCCCGCTCCTGCTGATCTCCGGGTTCCTGCTCTACCAGGGCGTCTCGGCCATCAACGTGGACTTCTTCCTCCACCTGCCGAAGCCGGTGGGCGAGGTCGGCGGCGGCGTGGCCAACGCCATCGTGGGCAGCCTCATCATGATCGGGCTGGCGGTGCTGATCGGGCTGCCGGTCGGTATCCTGGGCGGGGTGTACCTCGCGGAGTCGCGCGACCGGCGGCTGCCGTGGGTGCTGCGCTTCGTGGCCGACGTCATGAACGGGGTGCCCTCGATCGTCTTCGGCATCTTCGCCTACACCGTGGTGGTGCTCCCGATGCGGCGGTTCTCGGCGCTGGCGGGCGGCTTCGCGCTCGGGCTGATCCTGATCCCGATCGTGCTGCGGACCAGCGAAGAGATGGTGCGCCTGGTGCCGAGTGCCCTGCGGGAGGCCGGCCTCGGGCTCGGCCTGCCGGAGTGGAAGGTGAGCCTGCGCATCGTCATCCCGGCGGCCCGCGCCGGCATCATCACCGGGGTCATGGTGGCGGTGGCCCGGATCGCGGGGGAGACCGCGCCGCTGCTCTTCACCGCGCTCGGCAACCGCTTCTGGCACCAGGGGCTCGACCAGCCCATCGCGGCGTTGCCGCTGCAGATCTACGCGTACGCCATCGCGCCCTACGACGACTGGCACCGGCAGGCCTGGGCCGGGGCGCTCGTGCTGATCACGCTGGTGTTCCTGGCGAGTCTGGCCGCGAGGCTGG
>Ga0070698_100002993_pt1 | contig 18610 bp, 17 predicted proteins | sample KBSK1502metaG_FD_65477 | JGI IMG/M metagenome (GOLD analysis project Ga0070698, IMG submission 65477) | Corn, switchgrass and miscanthus rhizosphere microbial communities from Kellogg Biological Station, Michigan, USA - KBS K1-50-2 metaG | ecosystem: Host-associated > Plants > Roots >...
TGAATCCTCGAAGTCAGTGTGTCCCTCAGTAGAATCGATTACTGTTATAATAGGAGCATATATTGTGTTTTCATTCGCTTCGTGGTCAAGTTTCGTCGGGTTATCTCGCGTCGATTGTCGTGCTTCCCTTGTAAGCTCTAGTTATCTATTCAGCTCTGACTGCCTTTTTTTTGCCTGGGCTGGGGAAATCGAGAGCTCAATATGAAGTGGAGCAGCAACTAGCACCGAGGCTATGCCCTCGTTATCCGCCTCTTGTGCCGCATGGGGAATGCTGTGAGGGTATGACTAAAAGCTGGAGCTACCTTTCCTGAGCAGTATAAGTATAGAACATTCAATAATCGTGAGGGAGTTGACGAGACGCGCATTCACTTTATCCAAATTTTTGGGGTTGGGTAGACAATTCGTTCATAAATTTTATATACTAAAAACAGTTCAACCGACCTAACGTAGTATGAACAACCATAAGGTACTTGCTACTTTCGTAGTGGCTATATTGGTTGCAAGTGCTTTCACGGCAGTGGGAATTGTTTCATTCCCGCTCCAGAAGGCAACTGCCCAAGGAGTCACTATCACTACGTCAGCAGACAGCCATGATAACTCATTTTTTGGTGAAGGAGCTCTTCAGGTTGTCGTAAACGACCCAGATGCTGACGATGATGACCTACAAGAAACAGTAACAGTAGACATTGACGCAGACCCAGACGATGGCACTGCCACTTCGAGTTCATTCACAGTCGCAGAGACCAGTGAGAGCTCTGGCAGATTCGAGTTCTTCCTAGTCCACGTTGATTCCGGACTTGTGGCTGGAGACTTTGATGCCATTAATACAAACGGCGCTGATGAACACCCAGTCTCAGGAAGTACGGCTACAGGTACAGCTCAGGCTTCAGTGATTAGATTCGGTCCAGCAGGAGACTTGGCATTAGCAACTAGCGACCTCTTCGAAGACGTCTCATTCGACATCACAGTGGGTGATGAAGAAATCTCAACAGATTACCAAGAGTCAGCCGCAGAATTGACCCTAGACAGATCAACATACGGATCTGACAGCTTTGTCTACATGAACATAATTGACCAAGACGCAAACCTTAACCCAACAGAACCAGATAGCTTTGACGCAACAGCATCAGAACTTAATACGATTCTATTCGATATTTCGGGTGCCACATTTAATGACACAGTCACATTCGAAGAAACCGGTGACAACACTGCGAAGTTTGAAGGCATCCTAGAGCTAGCTGAGACCTCAAGCGCTACTGATGACGAACTAGTATTTACAAGCGAAGCAGTAGAAGTCACGCTCAATGACGTGGCCGAGTATGTGCCACCAACAGATGTGACCGCTTCCACTGACACCTCAAGCAAATCATTTGACATTGATGACGAAGATGGCGAAATCGAAAATGTCGCTTCACTAACATTCTCCAGTGAGCTCAAGCTTACCCTGAATGACAACGACAGAAACAGAGACTCTGAAGACGACGAATCACTCGACGAGGTAGTCTCAGTCAGCGTCGACGCTACAGGTGGAGATGTTGAATTCCTTGACATGACAGAAACAGATGACAACACTGGCATATTCGTAATAGACCTTTCAAACGATGAGCTTCGAGTGACATTCCTTGAGGATGGCGACGTACCAACTGGCAACAATTCAATACTTGAACTGAGACCAGATGACATAACCGAGGACATTATAGTCGAATACACCGATGCCCAAGACGACGACAGCGCCTCCAGCGTTACATCATCACAAACAATCGCAATGACGCTCGCAACAGGCAGCGTTGACTTACCAGAGGCAGCAGGAATCAACGATGACTTTGTCTTCACCCTGACTGACGCAGACCTAAACGACAATCCAAGAACCAAGGACTCTTATGTATTCACTTTTGAAGATGTCGCGTCCACTCCACCATACAATTTGACAAGAGGTGGCGACACTATAGGTGAACTTGCTAACCTTGAAATCGAGATCGAAGGCGACCCTGTAACATTCGCCACTGCTCTTGACTACACACTCGTCGAAACGGACATCAGTTCAGGTGTATTCACAACAGAGCTTAGCATGAGCGACATCCTCGATTCAACAGGTGTTGATGCCGATGATGGCGACAACCTCGAAATAACATACAATGATTTCATGGATGACACATCAAGAGAAAGCTCTGACGAGCTAGCAATTGGTGAGGCAAATGCAGGCGTGGACTTCTCGAGGACAACAATGCCAATTCCACCAGAGACTGGTTCCGCTGTTGCAGATGAGATCGGAGAAGAGGTCTTTACTACAATCGTAGTGACCGACCCAGATGTCAACGAACTATCTGGAGCAGAAGACGAGATCGATTTCACAATAGGGACCGGTGCGCGGGAATTCGTCGTTGAAATTGAGGGTGATGGCTTTAGTGCAACAATAGACGATCCCACCGAGGTAGATGATGACTTCGAAGGTGGCACATCACTTGTCGATATCTTCCCACAGATCGGTGACGGAATCGCTGATTTCAGGCTAGCCGAAACAGGATCCTCAACGGGCGTGTTCGATGATGAGCTCGTCTTCGTGAACGGTGGTCTCGACACAGACTCGTGGCACGACCTCGAGATAACGATCACCTACACTGACGACAGTGATGAAGAAGAAAGCGCAGGCATCACATTCAGAGGAAACGACGGCACGGTCAGTGTTGACCAGAACTCTGCAAAGTCAGGCACAGTGTTGGTTATCACCGTTGAAGACCAAGACCTTAACCTTGACGACGACACGATTGAAGAGTTCAGCGGAGTAGAGGGCACACCAGCAGGCTTCCTTCTTGGCGTAGAAACCGAGGATGAAGAAGTACTGGGAGTCACAAGCGAAACCTTTAGAGAAACAGGCGCAGATACAGGTGTCTTCTCTGCATCATACACTGTAGGAACTGACATCCCAGTAACCGAACCAACAGCTGACGAAGACGAAGTCGATCAGGCAACCAACATACTCATAACATACAATGACGAAGTCGACTCGACTGGCGGAAGTGGAGATGAAATAGAAGTCGACGTGCCAGTGGTCAGCTCAACAGGTGCAATCACTGTAACTCCCGAGCTGGTAGGTCCAGGAACTGAGATAACCGTAATTGTCACAGACTCTGACCTAGATCAGGACAGCAGGAGCACAGACAACTATGACACACCCGACCCAGACACTGATGACTTCTTTGTCAGCTTTAGAAGCGACAGGACAGAAGTTGGACGTGCTAGCCCAGACCTTGAAGAAACTGGCCCGAACACAGGCGTCTTCACCTTCATGATCGAACTCATCACTGATGAGAACGCATGTGAAGATGACGACCTCTCAGAAAGCAAGTTTGACGCTTCAGGCGGCAGCGAACCAGAAATGGGTGCATGCCCTGGCGACCTCATATCCATCAACTACGACGATGAACAGGACGGCAGCGGCAGATCCACATCAGTCTCTGCTATCGTAGAGGTCAAGAGCTGGGACCCAGAGTTCTCTAGCGACAAACCGAGCTACGCACCAGGTGACAGAGTTATCGTCACTATCAGCGACCCAGACGCAAACCGCAAGCCAGACGTTGCTGACTCTTTATCAGACATCAGAGTGTTCTCTGACAGCGACAGAGTGGGAGAAGAACTATCCGCTCTGGAGACAGGCAGGGATACAGGTGTCTTTAGACTGAGCTTTGGCAGCGCATCTAGCAGTACCGGCGGTGCAATCACTGTGCGCTCAGGTGACGAAGTAACCGTGGAGTACACCGATGAATTCCCGGCAGACTTTGAAGAGGAAGAAGACGACAAGGACTTTACCTTCGTAGTGCCATTTGGCGCAACTACCACCAACCCACAGGCAACAACACCATCAGCACCAGTTGCAAAGGACGTACAGGGTGGCGCGGTTAGCCAAATCACCGTAGGCCAGCAGGTAGTCATCACAACGCAGATCACAAACAACGTCGATGACGAACTACCGTTCGTGGGCCTGATTGAAGTCCGCGACTCGGCTGGAATCACCGTCTTCTTGGCATGGCAGACCGGCGTCTTGGATGCTGGCGACAGAGCTGAAGTAGGCCTATCATGGACTCCAGAAGACGCAGGCGACTACCAGTTCAGAACATTCGTCATAAGCAACCTCCAAAACCCACAAGTCCTCTCACCAGTCGCGACGACCAACATAACTGTAAGTTAGATAGGTTAGCTTAACCTATCTCTCTTTTTCTCTTTTTTTATTAATGAATCAGGAAACTACCGACAAGAATCGATATATGAAACTCAATGAACTTGTTCATGTTTTCTCTGTAATTGCAGTTGTTCTACTTATTCTGTTAACCATTGTAACTAGCATAGTTCCTCAGTCAGAGCTGCTGAGACCTGCGATGGCAGCAAGGTTTACCCTGTTGGTTGAGGAAGACGTCTATAAGCCCGGCGAGACGACGGTAATTTATGGAGCCGGTGCACCAAACGATTCCCTAATAGTACGGATTTTTGATCCTTCCGGACTTGCGATCAAGATAGATAACGTCGTAACTGATTCTGATGGATTCTTTAGGGAGGCGATATTTCGATGGCCTGAGCCTGAAGTTTCAGTGCCATTCGGAACCTACGCGATAGAGGCAATCTCAAGCCTGGACCGTGTTGACACTCGAAGGGTAGAAGTCACTTTTGCGGAGGATATTGAGGTCGACAACGGTCCCAGACTGCCGACTACCCACACACTAGGAATAAAGTTGGATGCGCCAGCCCAAGTTTCGATAAAAGAACCATTTAGGGTATTCATCCAGGTCACGTTCGACGGTGCGCTGGTCGCGGTAGAAGAGTCTGCTGTTCCCGAACTACTCGGAACCTCGCACCTACACTCCGGCAATACAACAATCAGCCTTAAGGAAAAGCTCAAGAGACTGCACGAAGGGCTGTACTATGCAGATGTAACAATAGAAGAAGAAGGCGCATACATTATACATTCGGTGGCATTCTACAGAGGATTATTGTCGCATGATTCCAAAGTCATTACTGCAACATCAAGCAGCATCAGCACAATTCAAGAATCTGTCAGAGAGCTTGATTCACGGCTCGACTCGACAAATACGGAATTGCAAAATCTCCAGCAGGGGATACAAGAAACAAGAGAGTCACTTAATGACACCCAGTCCGCTATAACAAGTTCAGTGGAAGACGCAAGAAGGTCCATTGACTCACAAATAACAGGGATGGAGCAAGCAGCAGGTCAGATTAATTCTCTCATCCTTCCAGTGCTTGCCCTGATATCTGTGATTATCGCCCTTCAGATCTCGCTATTTGCAAGGATTCGCGCTTCATTCAGGTAGACTACAGCATGGCAAAACTTGTCAGCATTTGGTCGATCAAGCATCCTAGAACTAGCGAGCTTGCCACACCTTCATTTGCCGGCAACATTACGCGTTCTGCACACTACCTTCAAGTCGTACCTGCAGGTTGATTTGGAGTGCTGAAATTCGTCTTGCGCGTGGATGATCATGGTTTTTCCCGATTCTAGTCGGCGGAGAATCCCAAAGATTAAAAGTGGCTTTTCACGCACAAAATAGGCGTATTTAGCTATGGTGAGTAGTAACCAGATTTTAGAACTGGTAAAAAAAGCGCGCGAGTCTTCGACAAAGCGCAAGTTTACCCAGTCTGCAGAATTGACACTAGTTCTCAAGGATATCGACGTAAAGAAGGGCTTTAACCTGAACGAAGTGGTGGCTTTGCCCCACAAGCCAAGCAAGGAACCTACTATTTGCGTGATTGCTACGGGCGATATCGGCTCCAAGGTCAGAAAAGCGGGAGTTGACAGGGTTATGGAGCCGCAAGAGCTTGATAGGCTTGGCACCAACAAGCGTGAAGCTCGCAAGATTGTCAGGTCGTATGACTTTTTCCTGTCAGACACAGCCCAGATGGCTACAGTCGGCCGTTCACTGGGTCAGTTTCTGGGCCCAAAGGGCAAGATGCCTACCCCGCTTCCATATGGCGCTCCTGTGGAAGCTATTGCAAACCGATTCCGCTCTTCAGTGAGAGTCAAGGCAAAGAGCCAGCTTAACCTCTCTGCCAAGATTGGCGACGAAAAGATGGACGACAACCAGCTGGCAGAAAACGCAAATGCCGTCATTTCAGCAGTCGAGAAAAAGTTGCCGCAGGGAGACAAGAACATCAAAAACGCAATGGTAAAGTTCACGATGGGCAAGAATGCAAAACTCTCTGGCCTAGCCAAGGAGAAAAAGGCAGAGTAAACATGTCAGCCCAAGTTACCGAGCAGCGCAAACACTACCCGAAGAAAAAGCGATTAATGTACCAGGAGCTCCAGGAGCTTCCAACAAAATACAACGTAATCGCGCTTTCAAAGATGACCAAAGTCCGAGCCACCCAGCTGATGTCAATCCGCAAGAAGTTCCGAAACGAGATCAAGATCAGGATAATCAAGAACAAAGTAGCAATCAGAGCTTTTGAAAAGGTCAAGGGAGTAGTCGGTATCGAAGCCCTCAGCAAGCAGCTGGAAGGCCAGTGCGCGCTCATGTTTACAAACGTCAGCCCGTTCAAACTCAACCTCATTTTCTCGCAGAACAAGGTCTTTCTGGCGGCAAAGGGCGGGGACATCGCGTCAAAAGAAATAGTTGTCCCTGCAGGCAACACTGGAATTGCTCCCGGGCCGGTGCTATCTGAATTCAAGGTTGCAAACGTGCCAACCAAGATTGACCAGGGCACCATTTGGGTAAACAAGGACACGGTGGTAGCAAAGCCGGGCGCCGTCATTTCCATGCAACTGGCTTCGCTACTGAGCAAGCTAAACGTAAAACCCATTGAGGCGGGCATTGCGGTCAACTTTGCAGTGGCTGAAGGTCTGTTATTCAAGGAACAGGACCTCAGGATTAATCTGGAAGAGTACCGCGAAGAGTTAGTCAGGTCATTTCAGCAGGCGCTGGCGCTGGCAACAGAGGCAGGCTACATGGTTCCAGAAACTGTCAAGCCACTGCTGGTGAAAGCACAGCAGCACGCAAGGTCGCTTGCAGCCGAAGCGGGATATGTTACGCCCGAGACTGCAGACATTGTCTTGCCACATGCCCAGGCAAAAGCCCAGGCTGTTGCAGGAAAAGCGAAGGAAAAAGGCTACACAGCCCAGTAGCCACTACGTCCGGCTTATTGAATCGACCAGCTTTATCGCGTTGTCCAGCGTTTGGGCTGCCTCATAAAGCTGGCCTTCACGAGCTTGAGACTTTGCCTCGTTTGCAAGATTAGTCGCTTCTTGCAACTTGACCTCTGCTTCCTCAACGTTGATGTCGGTGGAATTGCTGCCCGTCTCCGGGTCATCGCCACTGTCAGCTTGAATCAGAATGTTCTCGCGATAGTCGGAAACCGTGACCAGCAGTTGCTCCGAGTCTTCTAGAATTACAACTAACGCACTGTCGCAATATACTTGTGTGGATCCGGCCAGCGACTCTTGAACTGCAGGGTCGTCGAACTTGCCTGATCCGGCGTCACATCCATACGCAACGAGGCCCAGAGCAGTATTGGCCATCGCACTTATTTCCTGAACCAGCTCTGGCCTCTGGCAATATTGCTCGACTAGAGTATCTGCTGCAGTCCTTGTCTCATCCGTCGCGACACCAATGCCATTTGCGATAATCGTTTCGACCTTGGGGCTGATGGCGCTGCAGTCTTGTGCGCTGGCAGGAACAACCTGTGAATTATCTTCGGGAATGGAATCATCTCCCGCCAAGTCTTGCTGGGAGGGCAAGGCGAATACTGCTGCAAGGGCGATTGCAACCACTGCTACGGGTATCGCAACGATCGCGATTTTCTTTCCCGACACTCTGTCTAGGACTCAGTCTCCCGTATATGAATAATATGGACTTCGCGCATGGAATATGAAAACCGGAAAATGATTGAAAATAGAAAAAGAGGAAGGCTTAGCCAAAGAGGGATGAAAGCCCTTCGAGAGCTTCTTCCTCTTTCTTTTCGTCCTTCTTTTCTTCAGCCTCTGCCTTTGCCGCACCACCTGCTGGTGCTGCGCCGCCTGCTGCTGGTGCTGCTGCAACTGCGACTGGGGCCGCCTTCAAGGCTTCCTCAATATTGACTTCGGAAAGTGCAGCTACCAGAGCTTTTACCCTGACATCATCCGGGGCAACTCCGGCTGCCTTTACAACGTTCTTGACACCATCTTCAGTGATATTCTGCTTTAACTTGTGTAGCAGTAATGCTGCATAGACGTACTCCATAGTGGATTGCATCATTCCAGCACCATATTAAAACCTATTGCCTTTCGCCTGTCATGTAAAATTTTCTCTTCTTTTCTGGAAGGCGTTCGATTGCATATCGGAGCATCGTCCGCGGCATTTTTGCGCGATGGCGACCTAGGAAATTTTCCAGAGCTGAGAGGTCCCGCTTGCCGACCTCCCTGAGCATCCAGCCGACAGCTTTGTGGATCAGGTCATGATCATCACCTAGTAGGATCTCGGCAATCTTTAGAGTGTCGCCAAAGTCATCGCTTCTGATAAAATAGTAGGTCGCCACAATTGCAATTCTTCTTTCCCACAGGCTTTTCGATCTTGCTAGCCTGTAAAGCAGTGATCTGCTCGTGCTGAAAAGGTGACCGCCAAGGATGATTGGCGCTGTCAGGTCTACAAGATCCCAGTTGTTCACATGCTTCAAATGCTCTAGGTAGAATTCGGCAATCCCTTTTTCTCCAGAATCGTATTTGTGGACTAGAATCAACAGGCCAACAAGCCGCTCTTCGTGTATCTTGGAATGCAAGAGTTCCCTAACGGTGTCAAGATCACAGGAATGGTGCGACTTTGCAACTTTTCTTGCCTGCGGTACAGTTGCTCCAAGAAAGACATCGCCTTCTCCGTACTCTCCGGGCCCCGTCTTGAAGAAACGCTGCATTATTGCCGCCTTTGACTGATCCGACACGGCTCTCAAGTCTTTTCTGATTCGTTCTGAGCTAGTGTTCATGTTTGTGGAAGTGGACCGGGTGGGATTCGAACCCACGACCACCTACGTGTCCTCTGCCTATGGCATGCAAGGCAGGTATTCTACCGGACTAAACTACCGGCCCACGAAATCATAGCCAAGATTTTGACAATTTAAACCTACACCTAGTAGGAATGCTTTTCGACCTTGTGCTGTCGCAAATATTTCCAGGCTGCAAAAACCTTGCCACATTTTTCGCAAGAGTATCGCGTGTGCCTTGCGGCACGTGAAGTGACGTCTTCTTCTTCGACCGTGTTGTATCGAACAAGCCTCTTTGATACCCGCACCAAGCGAAATTCTGGTTGTTGGAGGCTCTATATTGAGGTTTGTTCGGGAGCCAATGCAGAGGCTATGCCATTCTCTTTTGATCGGAAATGTCTATTATCTCGTCTCTTCCAGATCAAGCCTGATTTCTCAATATCTGCGTTAACGATGCAGGGCCACACTTAGATTAAATTACGCCGGTAATTCAAAATTGAACGGGCCGTTAGCTCAGCTTGGTGGAGCGTTCGACTGATAATCGAAAGGTCGAGGGTTCAAATCCCTTACGGCCCACTGTTAATTCATGGCTCCCTGGAACTGAGCCTATTGCCTCGAAATTGTGTGAATTCGACCAGGGACGTTCTAGTAGAATTTAGTTTAGGTATCTCTTGTTTTCTTTAACGTAATTCTTGATAAACCATCGTAAGAATGTCAGGTCTTGCATTGTGGTTTGCGACCTTTCGAGCGCATTATAATACGCATTTCTTCTTTCGTACGGGATATCTACCATAGGATAGTGCTTTTTGTTTAGGATAAAATTCATTACAAGTCTTGACACTCTTCCATTCCCGTCTCCAAATGGATGTATTGTCACAAATCTCAAATGAGCTAATGCTGCAAGCTCTACCGGATGCATTTTGTTCTTGCTTTTGTCGTACCAATGAAAAAACTCGGTCAGCATAGGGAAGACCTCGACAGGCAAAGGAGGCATGAAACTACTGCCAACTATCGCGACTTGGTATTTCCTAATCTTTCCTGCGATATCAGGCTTGGTCTGGTTGAACAGCCTCCAGTGCCAATCAAGTACAGTTTGTAAAGTAAGGTCCTTTCTGAACACCATGATCTTGTAAAAAAGATCCCTATGCGCTTCTGCTTCTTTTACATCTCTTAGAGGTCTCTTCGATGGGGTAATTTGGCGTTCAAGAAGGTCAGCAGTTTCTCTTCTGGTAAGAGTCGAGCCTTCTATCCTCTGGGTATCGTATGTGAACCGGATGGCAAAATTCAACAGCTCCTTCTCTCTGATTGACTTTGGAATCTTGCGCTGTTCCTTCGAAAAATTCTTCTTGATTCTGTCAGCGTCGAGGTACCATTTATTCCTGTAACTGTCATCCAATAACTTCTCTTTGAGTTCATTGATATTTCTCGGAATCCTGGTCCCTAGAAAGATCTCTTTCTTCTGGATTTTATTGCCCTTCCTGATACTGTGCTCTAGGTAGTAGTAATTGTGACCTTTTACTTTCTTTTTTCTTACTACAGCCATGACAATAGTTACCCCTACATACTTATATAATTATCCTAATTAGTGGTTTTGTAGGGGTAACCGTTTTACGAGACTATGCTGATTTCAAAGGCTGTCATGATTTGAAAACAACAAGCCAGCTGACATACGCTGTTCCAGGGCTGAGGCTCCAGCTTGGTGGAGTGCGACTGATAACCGAAAGGTCGAGGGTTCAAATCCCTTACGGCCCAGACTTCGTTTTTAGCTAATGTTCATGAACAGTGCTTGTAAATTTCCCGATTTTGAAGCATATCCCGCCTAGCCCATTTACAACATGGCCCTCACTCTATTTTTTCGGCGAAATCTTGACTATGCTGCCACAACCGGTTCTAGAGAGCCTGCATGTAAGCGATATCATAAAAAAGCACCGGCGGTTTTACAAGATATTGCCGTTCAAGTCATTCGAAGTCGTTGGTCACAAACATTTTAGAAAAATCTACGATCCAATGCCAGACGGCGACAAGCGCAAGAAACGGATCAAAGAGATTCGAGACGAAATGTTAAAAGACATCAACAAAGGGGAATTCATAAGGAAAAAACCATATCCACTTGCGTACAAGGATCTAGGCGTGGAAAACTTGTACGTCTATGACATATGGTCGGACAGGCTCATCTATACCATCAGGACAGACAAAGAAAAGAAAATTTATCAATATCTGGATTATCTCACACACAAAGAGTACGACGTGCTATTTGGGTATAGCACTAGCTAAATCGGCGTCGAGTCTTTTAGAGACTTTCTTGCTGCCTGGCTGTCCACAAACGTCCAGACAATGGATCCATCCTTCTCCACAATGATCTTGTTACTCCTTTCCAGATAATCTAGGATCGTCAATAGAGTTGGGTACTGCATCGCTTTTGGCAAGCTTCTCCAGAGTTGATTCTTGGATGAAAATACTTTATCGCCCTTGATAGCTTTTTCTACCATCTGGATAGTGTCCAATCGTGGCATATGTCCTACACTTCTAGTTGACGTGGATCTACTAGCTGGGACGCGGCCTTGAACTCGTGGGGCATTTCGCATATGCAAAACTTTCATAGATCCATAGGTACACGAACTATTTAAGCCTATACATATTTGTATAATGCACATATGCAAGCGTATCCCGTCTGGGGAGATCGACCTGACAAATATACGAATCTTAAACTAGATTCGGTAATTTCAAGTGAATCCGATACCGCATTGGTATCATAGAACCCACCAACTATGTAATATCAAATCCCTTACGGCCCATACTTTGTTCTTTAACAATGCTCGTCGACACTGTTTGTAATGCATGGGGTTCATGGAGAAGGAAAAAGGCCGGAGGTCATAATCGTTCGTCAATTATTAAGAGACTATTTTGGAACCGCTATTGGCACGGAACCTCAGGCTTCATTATTATACAAGGATTTGCGGCAAGAGCTAGAAATTGTGTAAAGGCATCGGCGCTAGTTCAAAGAACTCGGAATGAGGAATAATTGAAATCCTTTCCACATATTGAAACCTTGAGCGGATCAAGGTCTGAATGTGGACTGAGAGCAGTTTTACATCTGCTAGTTTCTTGTTCCCATCAGTTTCGATATGCACTTCAGCGTGTGCTATTATGCCAGCTGGCCTAAGAAATACCGACTTCACTCCTACGGCCTTACATCCGAATCTTTCTTCAACCATCTTCTTTAGAATGTCTGCCAGTGCCGGGTTATGCCATGCATCTACGAGATTGAAAGATGATTGTTTCAGCGAAACGTACGCAACTGAGAATATGTAGCCACCAATTATCATCCCGCCTATCGCATCCATCTGCAAGAAACCAAATTGAGTCGCTATAACCACGCTGATAAAACCAATGACAGATGCGGAACCATCCTTGATGGAGTTCTTGGCATCTAAATTGAGAGATATTAGGTTGTACTTCTTTGCTACACTTCTAACCCTGAATGCTCTGTGAAGTGATATGCTTCCGGCCGCGCCCAAAGTGATCATTGTTATTTCTGGATTGATGACTGTTACCGGATGCAGGATCCTCTCATATGCGTGTTAGACGATGCAAGCTCCAAGGATCACGATCACAACCGCTGCGATAAATGCGGTTGAAATTCAATCTGCGTCAGAATTTTTTCTGGCGCTGCTCATCAATCAAGTGAACGGGGGCAGTGGATCGGCTAACCTCTTGGGCTAACGCCTTCCGAAGTCTTTCTATTTCTTTATCTTTGGCCGCCAGCTTGACGTGGCAGAGCTCCAGTTCTTCAAAAAGATCTCTGTATTTGCCGGTCGGAAATCTAAGGTGCCTGCCCCTGTCTGTAAACTGCTTTTTGATCAAGATCTTGGCGGGTTCATCGGCCAGAGCCTCAGGCAACCTGCGGTAAGTATCTATTGCTGCATCGCGAGCAAGTAGATCCGCTGCATCCTGGATGGGTTCGCTATGGGTTTTGCCTCCTCTGGATAGATGTTCAAGATACTGCCAGCCTTGCTTTGAAATGCTGTATCGGTATGCAAAGCCCCTCATGACAGGCCGCGAATTCCTGGAATGAATTATCCTCTTTATCCTCTTTCGACTAATAAGACCCATTCTGTAAAGACGATCAAGGTCTCCTGATAGCCGCTTTGTCGAGAACCTCTTATGAAGCACGAGGTTCCCATAGTCCGGGCTGTTTCTCAATCCGCTCATAATCTCATCTGACCATTCACGTGAGGTAATTGACGCCGACGGACCGTAGCGTGAGAGGGCAGTTAACGCTTCGACATAATTCATTCGTCCTAATAATATGAGGACGAACAAACAATTAAGTGTTATCAAAGGCGCGTATTATGAGTCGACTGAACAAGGACTGGCAGTACCCACCATGGTTGCGGGAAGAGCAGGGGTTCCCCCACGAAACCTTTATAGCTCATCGCTTGCATGAATGTTTAGAAACCTGCTTCAAGCAGTCATATCGTTTTGGAAGCCTTACGGCTCATTTTTCTCTGGGTTCAGTACAACCATTGCAAGAATTAGATACACGTATAATGCGCAATAAATTATGATTTTCTTAGTTCATAGGGGCAACTCTGAAAATACCCAAAAGGCTTAAAGACTGTTCAGCACTTTATAGGGTCGGGTACAAGCCAGGCGAATTTTTTGGTCGACAACAATGGGACGGTCATGGTTGTGGACGATGACAGGGATATCCTGACGATTGTTAGCAAGGGATTGGTGCATGCGGGTTTTCAGGTCCACAGTTTTAGCGATCCTGTGCGCGCGATACAGCACGTTGAAGATGGCTGCCAAAAGTGCACAGTCATAGTATCCGACGTTAAAATGCCGGAAATGACTGGATTTCAGCTCGTCAGAAGGGTGAAGGATCTAAGACCTGACATCAAGATCGTCATGATGACTGCATTTGACGTCAAGACCGAATTCGAAGCAACTTTCCCATCCACGCCTGTGGACAAGGTCATGAGAAAACCGTTTGTTATTTCTCAGCTGGCAGACGCGATAAAAGAGATCTACCGTAACGATCTGCAGAAATCACAGAACTAACAACGTGCTGGTAACTTAGCTCTTCAAGGAGAACTCTCAGTAATACCTGACGATGCTGTATGTAATAGGCCTGGACATAGATTCGGATAACTGAACGACGGCAGGTACTTTTCTACGGGCAAATGTGAACGCTGTCCTAGCCGCTAGCTTTAAAGTTAGGAAATTATTCGGTTCTCACCTAGACGATATTATTGCAAACCTGAGCAACGAGGTGAGACGTTTGAAGTCGAAATACGGGAGACTATATGACGGCTCTCCCGTTATGCAACGCACCGTAGACTCGGAGGGGCGAATACTCAACTGCAACCAGACGTACGTGAAGAATCTGGGTTATTCCTCAAAAGACGAAGTCCTGGGACGCTCGGCTTTTGAACATACTGCACCTGAAAGCTTGGATGAAATGCGTAAGGCTTTGGCAGAATGGGCGAGCACTGGCTCGATCAGGAACAAGGACCTCTGGCTTAAGAGGAAGGATGGCACCGTTTTTCCTGTTCTTCTCAATGCAACAAGCCTTTATGATGACGACGGCCGGCTGATAGGCAGCAACACAGCAATAATCGACATAGTAGAGATCCACAATGCAAGGCTAATGCTAGAAAAAGCTAATCACATGAAAGACGAATTCCTCAACATTGCGGCTCACGAGCTGCGAACTCCGATTCAGCCTATTATCGGAATGGCCCAGCTTGCCAGTCAAGGCCAGATCAAGCAAGAAGATGCCTGGAAGGCCGTCCTGAAGGAAGCGCGAAGGCTTTTGCGGCTAGCGAACAACATGCTTGATGTGACCAAGATCGAAAGCGGCGTCCTCAATTACAACATTCGAAAAGTGTCGATAAACGATGTCGTAGGGGATGTTATCGACTCTGCACAGATCCCAGAAAACAGCGCGACCAAACGCCGAATAAAAATTGTCAGAAAGTTTGACGTCGATATCACATTGCTTATCGATGAAGATCGAATAAGCCAGGCACTATCCAACATAATAAACAATGCAGTAAAGTTCACAACCGGAGGGCCGGTCACCGTCGAGACAAGCGTTCTGAGCGACAAAAAGATATTTGAAATACGGATAAGTGACACTGGCCCGGGAATTCCGGCAGAAATGCTTCCAAATCTCTTTACAAAATTCTCTACGAAAACTACTGGTAATGACGCGACCAAGCACGGTACGGGGCTGGGACTTTACATAGCAAAGTCGATTATCCATGCGCACGGCGGCCATGTTTTCGCAGGGAACAACCAGGATAATGGAGTCACGTTCGTAGTCAGCCTGCCGATTAATGATATCATACCCGGCCAGCCAGCAGTATTCGATCCCATCGGCTTGCGTAAAGCTGAAGCGGCGTAGCAACTAGTTTTCTCGACCGTAAGGTCAACATGAACTAGTCTGAAACAAGAAAAAAGAGAAAAAACGGTAGTCTGGTTTGACCAGACCCGAGTCGAAATCCCGTTTATGGGATGGACCTGCTGTATAGCTTGCCTTCGAGAGCGAGCTTGTACATCTCGGCCACGTATGGGTTCTTTGCTGGTGTTTCTGCACCCAGTTCAACCAATCTGGCGTATACTCTGACCACATAAGCCAGAGCGCCCATGAATGCCACGACGACACCCATGTTAAACATCCAGTGGTTTGGAACTGAGAAGATTTCTTCGACGAACCAGAAGTGCCACATCTCGTTGACACCGATTGTGAACATCGTGGCTAGATAGCCAATGATGGTCAGCTTTAGACCGGTGTTCATCGAGTTGCCTGGACCCCTAAGGATTGGTACTCTTCTGTCGTACATTGCGACAAAACCCCAACCCAGTGGGAGGGCTACGAAGTGGCTGTATAGCCACCAGTGAGCCGGCGTAAAGGCACTATCTCTGATAGCAGTCTGGTGCAGTGAGCCGTCGACAAAGTTGTCGACTTCTACTGAGGCAGCAATGGAACCCAGCATGATGACCATGATGTAGATCTTTTTTAGTCTCTGAATTTCGACTTCCTTTGGTATCAGTGCTGGCATCTGTGCCATGAATAATCTAGGCAGTAAAGAGCTATATTAACTTGCAGTTCAAGAACATCAAGCAAAAAGCATAATGATTACATGAAACTCTAGTCTAGATACAAATCTCTATAGAATATGACTGAGTTTATTAATGAAATAATGGCATAACAACAGTGAGCATTTATGATAAGCATCTATGCTTATCATATAATAGTGTGTCCAAAAAGATTAAGGCAGCTCAGTCAAATGCCTTCTCTTCACATATCAGGATTAACTCTGAGTCTTCACTGCTGCCACCCAGAATAAGGCATATCGGACTAATTAACTAGCTACCAACTAAAAGTAATCTGCATGATCATATCGTCGGTTATGTTTGTTCCAAGAATGGCTTGTATCTCTCAACCAGCTCGTACAATGGAAAGCGCTTCTTGCCAACTATTTTGATGTCTACCCTGACACTGTTATTCTGAACATTAATGATGTTGTAGCAATTCTCAAAAAAGCCTCTAAACCTAGTCGACGACGTGGTCCCGGCGTAAGCGATGTCGAGCGTCCCGAGCTTCCACATCCACGGCCTGTGTTTGTGGCCGCAGAGCACAAGGTCTACCTTTGACTGGAGGCAAGTCCTCAGCGCGTCACCAGCATCAAGTATAATGATCTTGTCAGTCCCGGTGTCTGGTATCCCGATAAGGTGGTGGTGCATCGCAACCAGCTTAATCCTTCCCGGATACTTTGCCAGAGTCTTTTCCATCCAGAGGTTCTGCCTGTATCCCACTTCTCCTTCATCTCTGTCTGGCCTTGCAGTACCAAGAGTCAGAATTATCGCATCAGGGAATTCGTAAATCTGCTTTGTGGCAAAGAATTTCTTGAAGAGAAGATACCCGGTGTGACGGTAGTCGTGGTTGCCCGCAAGCACAATGATGTTGGGACAAGTAAAACGCTTTAGCTCATTTCTTGCCTTTTCATACTGGAACATCAGCCCATCGTCGGTTAAGTCGCCGGTTACGATTATCGCATCGGGCCCAAGTTTGTTGACCTCATCTACTACTGTATCAAATGCGGATTGGACAAAAAGGCTTCCGATGTGAATGTCTGAGAGCTGGACTATTTGCAAAGTCGAGGTACTTCAGAGCCTGCATTATATAACAATGTGGCCGCGCAAAATGTTATTAACGCCTGAGAGAGCTCATACTGCCCGGTGCCAAAGCGCAAGATAAAAGAGACGAAGCCAGCGCGGCGTCTAGGCAAAAAGGAGCTTTTGATTGCGCCTGTTGCAATGGGCGCGGCAACGCTTGTGGCACTTGTGATAATACCCGCGATTGCACCGCCGCCAGATCCAACTGGTGTATGCCTGAAGGCACACAACATTGAAACCTTTCAGCTGTACCCGCAGGTACAAGTCATAGTCGACGGGCAGCAGATGATGCTTCCTGATGGTGTCGGAAAAGAACCCAACAGCAAGGGAGAGGAATGCCTGCGGCCGATTCACACCGATGCAATTGGCAACGTCGTCCACATCGAGTACATACGCCCCATCCAGTTCAACATGGGTCACTTTATGAAAATCTACTCGTTTGACAACAGTACTATTTCTGTAGTCGACAGCTCTTCCGGTGCAAACTTGACTCGCACTCTCAATCTCACAAATTACGATGTCGAGTACTCGTATTTTACAGGAGTCGGGCCAGAGGAGAAATGGGAAATAAGAGAACCTTCAGAATTCCCATCATTTCCAGCCGACAACAAGATGCTTGCCAGAATAGAGCTAACCAGCAAATAGGAATAAATACCGAAAAAAGGCGCGTGCCTTCTGGATTTAAATTGTCAAAGACCGCTGCAGTAATCAGGGGCGATGGCACCGGGCCTGAGCTGGTCGACGCAATGACCCAAGTCTTGAAGGCTTGCAATTCCAGAATCGAGCTCGTACCGTGTGATGCAGGTTCAGAGTGGTGGGAAAAAAAAGGCGGCAGCTCGTACATTTCTCCAGAGGTGTGGAAGCTTCTTGAGGAATCGGACGCGTGCTTCAAGGGTCCAACTACGACCGTGCCTGTTCCAAATGCTCCGAGAAGCGTTGCAGTGAGCATCAGGCAAAAGTTTGAGCTATTTGCTAATATCAGGCCTATCAAAACTTACAAGAACGCAGAAAAACAGCTCGACTTTGTCTGCGTGCGCGAGGCCACAGAAGGACTCTACGCGGGGATAGAGTTCAAGACGAGCGACGACTCTGCGATAGCTATCCGCAAGACAACACGAAAGGGTTGCGAGCGAGTCTCCATCAAAGGGTTCCAGGTAGCGAAGGACAGGGGTTTTCGTAAAGTTTTTGCAGTTACAAAGCGAAACATCCTGAAAGAAACCGACGGAATATTTTGGGCATCAGTTGAAAAGGCTCAGAAGCAGTTCAACGGGATTGAGGTTGAGGAATACTATATCGACAACATGACGCAGCAGCTCGTCAAAAACCCCGAGAGGTTTAACGCAAGCGTACTTTTGAGCACCAACCTTTTCATGGACATAATTTCAGAATGCGCGTCAGGCCACGTCGGCTCCATCGGCAACGTTTATTCTGGCAACTATGGCGAAAAATATGCAATGTTTGAACCGGC
>Ga0070698_100002995_pt1 | contig 18603 bp, 17 predicted proteins | sample KBSK1502metaG_FD_65477 | JGI IMG/M metagenome (GOLD analysis project Ga0070698, IMG submission 65477) | Corn, switchgrass and miscanthus rhizosphere microbial communities from Kellogg Biological Station, Michigan, USA - KBS K1-50-2 metaG | ecosystem: Host-associated > Plants > Roots >...
ATGGGCGTCCACCGGAGGCTCAGCCGCTCCGTCGTATCGGACGCACCCGAGAGGGCGGCGCGGATGGCGAACAGGGCCGACTGCATCTGGCGCGCCGTCTCGTAACGCTCCTCCGGCACCTTGATCAGCGCCTTAAACACCACGCGCTCCAGCACCGCCGGGATGGATGGCACGGTGGTGCGGAGCGGCTTGGGGTCGGTCGTGAGCACCTGGTACAGCACCCCGTGCACGGTTTCTCCCTCGAACGGCTTGCGATAGGTGAGGAGCTCGTACAGGAGGCAGCCGACCGCGAACACGTCGGTGGCGGGCGTAATGGCGCCGTTGGTGATCTGTTCGGGGGCCATGTAGGTCGGCGTCCCGACGATCGCGCCAGAGCCGGTGACGTCGGCCGACTGCAGGCGTGCGATCCCGAAGTCCATGATCTTGACGGAGCCGTCGGAGGCGATCCGCACGTTGGACGGCTTGATGTCGCGGTGAATGACACCGCGCTCGTGCGCGTACGAGAGTCCCTGCAGCACTTCGATCACGAGATCCAGCTTGCGCTCGAGCGGGAGCGGCTCGCTCAGCGCGATCAACGTGCTCAGGTCACGTCCGTCGACCAGCTCCATGGCGATGAACAGTTGCCCATCCGCTTCGCCCAGGTCGTAGATGGTGACGATGTTGGGATGCTGCAGGGCGCCGGCGGCGCGGGCCTCGCGCAGCAGCCGCTCGCGCGCGTCCGCCGACCGGCCCGCCCGCGAGAGCAGCTTGAGCGCGACGTAGCGGCGGATGACGGAGTCGTACGCCCGCCAGACCTCGCCCATCGCCCCTTCGCCGATGAGCTCGTGCAGCTCGAACTTGCCGACCCGCCGGTATTGCTCGGTCTGCGCCATGCCGCTCGTGTGAGTGGAGTCGTGCAATTTGTGCAGCGGAGGTGCCGGCCGCAACGCGCGGCGGTCACCCCGTGGCCCAATCGTACATCCGCCCCAGCATGCCGCGCAGCGCGGCGTCCACCGCGACGTCGCGCCGTGGCAAGACGCGCTCGGCGACGCTGAGAAAGCCGTCGCGGCTCATCCGTGGCCCGCCCCCGCCCGACGCCCCCCACGCGAACGGCGCGACGTACTTGGGCGGTCGCACCGCGTCGAACACGCTGGCCCCCGTGCCGATGACCGTGCCCGTCGCGAGCAGAGTCCCGATCGCGGTCTTGGCGTGGTCGCCGATGAGACTGCCCAGGAACTGGAGACCCGTCTCGATCGGCGTGCCCGCGACCTCGAGCCGCACGCGCCCGTACGTGTTCTTCAGGTTCGACGTGATCGTGCCGGCGCCGATGTTCGCCCAGCGGCCGATCACCGAGTGGCCCACGAAGCCGTCGTGGGCCTTGTTGGCATACCCCAGAAAGACGCAGTTCGACACTTCGCCCCGGACATTGCAGCGCGGGCCGATCGCCGTCACGCGCACGGACCCGCCCAGCACGTGCGTGTTGGCGCCCACCCACAGCGGGCCCTCGAGTCGCGTACCTGAACGGACCTCGGCCCCGCTCTCGAGGACCACGGGGCCGCCGCGCACGTCGAACACCACACCCGGCTCGACCACCGCGTCGTGCAGCGCGACGGCCGCGGGGTCGCCCAGCACGATGCTCCCCGCGGGGATCGGGTCGGCGTCGCCCAGCAGGGCGCGCACGTCGGCGTGGAGCAGCCGCTCGAGCGTGGCGACCAGGTCGTACACGCCGTGCAGCACGGCGCCCGCCACCTCGATCGTCCGCGCGTGCGGCTGGGGCCGGTCCCACGTCGCTCCCGTCCCCACACCCCAGCCCACCGTGATGCCCCCGCACGTGAGTCGGAATGCGCCGTCGGGGAGCGCGGGCGCGAGGCCGCGGGGAGCGAAGGTCGAGGACCCGATCACGGCAGGTCCCGTCACGGGACGCCGCGGCGTCACGGCCGGCACGCCCGGCTCGGTGAAGCCCACGAGGTGGGGCAGCGCAAAGATTCCCGCGGCCTCCGCGCCCACGAACGCCTCCCACCGCTCGCGGATGAGGTGGGCGCCGGCGCGCAGCTCGCACAGCGGACGCGCGCCCAGGAACGGCGCCCACGCCGCACCGGGCTCGGGATCGAGCAGATAGAGCGCGTGGGTCACAGGCGCTGCACGAGTTGCTTGAGCCGCTCGGATCGCCCCGTCGGCATGACGAGGGTGTGGCCGTTGGCCCGCACCACCACCATGTCCTCCAGGCCGATCACGGCGAGATGCTCGCTGTCGGACCAGACGACCGAGCGGCGGACGTCGTCGGCCAGAGTGACGTTCCCGACCACGACGTTGCCGCGCGCGTCGGGCTTGCGGATGCGCAGCAGGGCGTCCCACGAGCCGATGTCGTCCCAGCGAAACGTGCCCGCGACCACGGCGAGACGCTTGGTCCGTTCCAACACGGCGACGTCCACGGCCACCGGGCGCACCGCGCCGAAGAAGCCCGCGACGTCGCCCGCCGCCAGCGCCGGCCACCCCGGCTTGAGCTCGCGCGCGTAGGCGCCGGCCTCGCCGAGAAAACGCGCCACGCCCCACGCAAACAGCCCCGTGTTCCAGAGCGCCCCGCGCTGGCGCAGTAGCGCGGCGCGCGCCGGCGAAGGCTTCTCGACGAAGCGCCGCACCCCGCGCGCGCCGCCGAGCGGCTTTCCGGGGACGATGTAGCCGTACCCCGTCTCGTTGCGGGTCGGCTTGACGCCCACCGTCACCAGCACGTCGTACTCGCCGGCCACGGCGAGCGCCTGCCGTGCGGCGGCGCGGAAGGCGCGATCGTCTTCGACCGCCCAGTCGGCGTGCAGCGACAGCAGCTGCGCGCCGGAGTCGCGCTCGGAGATCCAGTGCGCCGCCCACACCAGCGCGGGCGCGGTCGACGCCGCCCGCGGCTCCGCCAGCACCTGCGCCCTCGGAATCTGCGGGACCGTGCGGGCCACCTGGTCCACGAGAAACGGTCCGGTGAGGATGAGGATGCGCTCGGGCGGCACCAGCCCATCGAGCCGCTCCACGGCCTGCTGCAGCAGGGGGCGGTCGCCGGCCAGCGGCAGCAGCTGCTTCGGGCGCTCGGGCGTCGAGAGCGGCCAGAACCGGGTCCCGGACCCGCCGGCGAGGATCGCGGCCCAGACGCTCACCGGGGGTCCTCGGGGGCGGGGGTGGGGGCGGGCCCATCGTCCAACATGGCCGCGATGCGCGCCGTGAGCTTGCTGGGGCTGAACGGCTTGGTGAGGAGCGCGGCACCCAGCTCCTCCACCTCGCCCAGGACGCGCTCGTCGCCTTCGGCGGTGAGCACGATCACGGGGAGACGACGCGTGGCGCCGGCGTCGCGCAGCTCCCGCAGCAGGTCGAGTCCGGAGCCGTCGGGGAGATGGAGATCGAGCAGGATCGTGTCGAGCGGAGCGTGGCGGTCCTCCAGCGCCGCGCGCGCCTCGGCCAACGTGCGCGCGAGGCTCACCCGGTAGCCGAGCCGCTCGAGATGGGGGCGCAGCAGGAGCCCGATGTGCGGCTCGTCGTCGACGACGAGGAGGTGCCGGCGGGTGGGCGACAACGCGGCCGCCTCCCGCTCAGAGCAGGCCGGCGATCGCGGAGCGGTGGCGGCGCAGGTCGTAGAGCAGCGCGCCCACGTTGGTGGACGGTTGCACCAGCACCACCAGCAGCGCGTCGGCGTTGAGGACCGAGACCAGCGCGAGGCCGGCGCCGAACTCGAGCACGCCGGCGCCGAAGTCCCCACGCCCGCCCGCCTCCCCGAGCTGCGTCATGCCGTTGATGACCGACGGGAGAAGCGCGGCGACGCTTTCGGCGTCGACGCCGTTGGCGGTGCGGGAATCGATCGGCAGCCCGTCGCGTCCGACGACGACGACCGCGTCCACACCGGTGCGGCGGCTCAGCGCCTCGACCACTTCGCGGATCGTCGCCATACGGCGGCCAAGCTAGGAATGGAGTCTGGCGAAGTCAAGCAGCGATCGCGGGTTGACCCACTCGGACGCCGCTCGGTATCTTCTCCGGCACCGCATGACTCCGCCCCGCCGACTCGTCGCCGTGACCACCGCCGTCACCGGTCTCGCGCTCCTCGCTGCCGCGTGCAGCAACACGACGGGCCTGCCGGCCCCGGTGTACGCGAACGCGGTGGACACGGTGTCGCTGTACGCGTTGCGCCGCACCGCCATCACGCTTCCGTCCGCCTATTCGATCCAGGACCGGCTCACCGTGCGCACCGACACGACGGTGAACCTGGATTTCGCGTTCGACTTCGACTCGGTCGGCAAGCCCAGGCTGTATCCCACCGCAGCCCTCCATCTCGGCACGGCGTCCGGGCTGCAGCCGACGAGCACGGCGTTCGCGGCCATCACGTTGGCGCTGACCGGTGGCTACATCCGTGACACGGCCGTCACGGCCGACACGGGGAAGGTCTTCTACGTCGTGTCGCGTCTCGTCACCTGTTTGATCGGCTCCGTACCGTTGTACGCCAAGCTTCACGTCCTGACCGTGGACACCACGGCGCGCCGTGTGGACTTCGAGATTCTCGCCGATCAGAATTGCGGCTACCGCGGCCTCGCCCCGGGACTGCCCAAGCAGTAGCTCCGTGATCGACCTCAAGCTGCTTCGCGCCTCGCCTCAGCAGGTGCGCGCTGCGCTCGCCCGGCGCGGCGACCCGAGCCTCACGCGCCTGCTCGACGAGCTGGAGGCGCTCGACATGCGCCGCCGGGCGCTCACCGGCCAGCTCGATCAGCTCAAAGGAGAGCGCAACGAGGTCGCGAAGGCCGACGCACGCCTAATGAAGGAAAAGGGCGAACTCCCGGCGGCCGTGCGTGAGGCGCGCCGCACGCTGGGCCTCCGCATCGATACCCTGGAGGCCGAGCTGCGCGGCGTCGAAGCCGCGGTCGAGGAAAAGCTACTCTACGTTCCGAACCTGCCGCTCCCCGACGTCCCGGACGGCGACGAATCGCACAACACCGTGGTCCGCACCTGGGGCGAGCCCGCGCCCCGGGGCGGCAAACCCCACTGGGAGCTCGGCGAGACGCTCGGAATCCTGGACCTCGCGCGCGGAGCGAAGCTGGCGGGCTCGGGTTTTCCGGTATTCGTGGGTGCCGGGTCGAAGCTGGTGCGGGGCCTGATCAATCTCATGCTCGATCTTCACACCCGCGAGCATGGGTACGTGGAGGTCGAGCCGCCGTTCGTGGTGCGTCGGGAGAGCATGGTCGGCACCGGCCAGCTGCCGAAGTTTGAAGACGACGCCTACAAGACGACGCCGGACGATCTCTTCCTGGTGCCGACGGCCGAGGTCCCGGTCACAAACCTGCATCGCGACGAGATTCTGGACGGGGCGGCGCTGCCGCTTGCCTACACGGCCTACACGCCCTGCTTTCGGCGCGAGGCGGGCGCCGCCGGCAAGGACACCCGCGGGCTGTTGCGGGTGCATCAGTTCGACAAAGTCGAGCTGGTGCGCTTCTGCCGGCCGGCCGACTCGCCGGCCGAGCACGAGCGGTTGACCGCGCACGCGGAGGCCGTGCTCCAGCGGCTCGAACTGCCGTACCGCGTGGTGCTGATGGCGATCGCGGACTTGGGCTTCGCCGCGGCCAAGAAGTACGACCTCGAGGTCTGGGCGCCCGGCGTGGGGCAATGGCTCGAGGTCTCGAGCTCAAGCAGCTTCACGGATTTTCAGGCGCGGCGCGCCAACATCCGCCACCGGTCCGGGGCGGGGGCGAAGCCCGAGTTCGTCCATACGCTCAACGCCTCGGGCGTGGCGCTGCCGCGCACCATCGCCGCCCTGCTCGAAACGCATCAGCAGGCCGACGGGTCGGTGACCGTTCCGCCGGCGCTCGTCCCCTACCTCGGGACAGAGCGCTTCGTGCCATCCGGTGGCGCGTAACGGCGCGCTGCGCCGCGCGGGTCCTCCCGTCGTCGTCGGGCTGGCGCTGATTCTCGGGGGGATCACGGTCGGATACGGGTGGATCGTGGCGCGACATCTGCGCGATGACGCGCGCCAGACCAGCGGGCTCCTGGGGCGCGTGTTCGCCGGCCTGAACGATCCCGGCCCGGATGCCGTCACGGATGCGCTGCTCGATCTGGCCCGTCAGGTGCGCTCGCTCGGCATCCCCATCGTCGTGACCGACACGGCGGGACGCATCACGGCGTTGGACAACGCGCCGCCCACCGTGGGCGCCGACACCGCGCGGCTGCGGGCCTGGATCGCCCAGCTCGACGCCGAGAATGCGCCGGTGGTGCAGCCCGGGGTCGGCACGATCCACTATGGGGCGGGCCCGACGGCGCGCACCCTGACGGGGCTCGCGGCGCTGGAGGGGACGGTGCTCGTGTGCCTCGCGCTGCTCGCGGCGTGGGCGTACCGCTCGCAGGTCGCGGGAGCGCGGGACCGGCTGTGGGTGGCCATGGCACGGGAGTCGGCGCATCAGCTCGGGACGCCGCTCATGAGCCTCACGGGATGGATTGCGTACCTGCGGGAAAATCCGGATACCACCGGCGTCGAGCTGGCCGATCATCTTCAGGCGGATGCGGAGCGGCTCGAGCGGGTGGCCAAGCGATTCGAGCGCATCGGCCGCCCGGCCCGGCGCGAGCCGGTGGGACTGGGGGCGGTGGCGGAGCGTGTCGTGAGCTACTTCCGGCCGCGGCTCCCCACGCTGGCGAGCCCGGTGGCCCTGGCGCTGCGCGCCACCGGGCCGGGCCCCACCGCGCTGGGGGATCCGGTGCTGGTGGAATGGGCGCTCGAGGCGGTGATCAAGAACGCCATCGACGCACTCTCCGGGCGCGGCGGCAGGATCGACGTCACGGTCGACGCGGCTCCCCGCACGGCCCGCATCTCGGTGTGCGACGACGGGCCCGGCGTCGCCCCCGAGGTGCGCGCGAACCTGTTCGAGCCGGGCGTCTCCACCAAACCGGGCGGGTGGGGCATCGGCCTGGCGCTGGCGCGCCGCATCGTGGAGCAGCAGCACGGCGGGCGGCTGCTGTATCGCCCGGCACCGGGCGGGGAGGGGACCGAGTTCGTGCTGGAGTTTCCGCTGGTTCAAGAGGGGGGCGGGGGACGGGGGAGGGGGGACGCGTGACGCTCTCCCTCAATCCGGCTCAAGCGGCTGCGGTCCGCCATCCCGGGGGCCCGCTGCTCGTGCTCGCGGGGGCGGGGTCGGGCAAGACACGCGTGTTGACGGCGCGCATCGCCCACCTGATCCAGGAGCGCGGCGTGGCGCCCTCGCGCATCTTCGCGGTCACCTTTACCAACAAGGCGGCGGGCGAGATGCGGGCCCGGGTCGCCGCGCTGCTCGGTGCCGATCCGCGCGGCCTGTGGATCGGGACGTTCCACTCGCTTTCGGCCCGGCTGCTGCGGCGCGAGGCGCCCCTCCTCGGCTTCGGGCCCAACTTCACGATCTACGACCAGGACGATTCCGAAGCGCTGGTCAAACGGCTGCTCGAGCAGCGCGGCCATTCGCCCAAGGCGAATCCGCCCCGCGCGATCCACGCCATCATTTCCGGCGCGAAGAACCGCATGCTCCTCCCCGAAGAGCTGGGCGCGAGCGCCGAAAGCCCGCTGGAGCGGGTGGCGGCGGAGATCTACGCCTCCATCGGCCCCGCCCTGAAGCAGGCCAACGCGATGGATTTCGACGACCTGCTCCTCTTTCCGCTCACGCTCTTTGCCGAGCACCCGGAGCGGCTCGCGTACTGGCGCCGGCGCTTCGACCATGTCCTGGTGGACGAGTTCCAGGACACCAACGCGGCGCAGTATCGACTGGTCCGACAGCTGGCGGCGGAGCACACGAACCTCTGTGTCGTCGGCGACGACGACCAGGCGATCTACGGCTGGCGCGGAGCGGACGTGCGGCACATGCTCTCGTTCCAGCGCGACTTCCCCGGGGCCACCCTGATCAAGCTGGAGCAGAACTACCGCTCCACCCAGGTGATCCTCGACGCCGCGAACGGGGTCATCGCCGAGAACGCGCGCCGGCTGGGCAAGACGCTGTTCACCGCGAAGCAGGGCGGCGAGCCGGTCACGCTGCTCACCGCCGCCGACGAGCGCGACGAGGCGGAGTGGCTGGCCGCGGAGCTGGCGCGGCGCGCCGCCGACGACGACATCCCGTATGAAGGAATGGCCGTGCTGTACCGCACCAACGCCCAGTCGCGCCCGCTCGAGGAGGCGTTCCGGTTCCGGGGGATCCCCTACCGCCTGGTGGGTGCCGTGAGCTTCTACGAGCGCCGCGAGGTGAAGGACGTGCTAGCCTATCTGCGACTCGTCGCCAACCCCGCGGACGACCAGGCCTTCCTGCGCGTGGTGAACGTCCCGCGCCGGGGGATCGGCGACGCGTCGCTCGCGCCCCTGGTGCGCGCCGCGACGCAATGGAGACAATCGCTGCTCCAGACCGCCGGTGCGGCGGGCCGGATCCCCGACCTGCGGCCCGACAAGCGGGACGCGTTCCTGGGACTCGCCCACCTGCTCGAGGACCTGCGGGCCCGCTACGGGCAGGCGGATCCGGCCACCGCGTTGGAGCAGGCGATCGCGGCCGTGGGCTATCCGCAGTACCTCGCGGAAGAGGGTCCCGAGGGGATCGAGCGGCTGGAGAACGTGGAGGAGCTGATCGCGGGCGCCGCGGCGTGGGCGGAGACGGCGACCGACGACGGGGATGAAGCCGGGGATGAGGCCGGGGAAGGGGGAAGCGAGACGGGGTCCACGCTCATCGAGCGCTATCTCACGCAGGCGGCGCTCGTGACGTCCGCGGATCAGGGCAGCGGCGACCCGACCGGCGTGACCCTGATGACCGTCCACATGGCGAAGGGTCTCGAGTGGCCGGTGGTGACGCTCGGGGGTCTCGAAGACGGACTGTTCCCGCTCGCCCGCGCGGCGGGTGAGCCGGGGGGGCTCGAGGAGGAGCGACGACTGTGCTACGTGGGGCTCACGCGGGCGCGCGAAAAATTGTATCTCTCATGGGCGCGCACCCGCTACCGGAACGGCCGGCTCGAGCTGTCGGAGCCGTCCCGTTTTCTCGAGGCGGTTCCAGCGGGCGCGCTGGAGGAGCGCAGCACGACGCCGCTGTGGGACCGCGGCGAGCGGACGGCGCGTCGAGCGGGCGCGCGAGCGCGCGGTGCCGCGCCGGCTGACTTGGACTGGGAGGTCGAGGCGTCGCAGGACGCCCCGCGCTACACCGCGGGCGAGCGGGTGCGACATCGCAAGTTCGGGAGCGGCGTGGTGCGCGCCGTCTCGGGCGCGGGTCGGGATCTGAAGGTCACCGTGGAGTTCGACGATCGTGAGATCGGCACCAAGCAATTGCTCGTCGCCTACGCAGGGCTCGAGCGCGAGTGGGAGAGCGCATGAGCGTCACACACGACGAAGTGCTGAAGATCGCGCGCCTCGCGGAGCTCGAGGTCAGTGAGGAAGCGCTGCCGCTCCTGGCCGAGCAGATGTCGCGGATTCTCGAATACGTCGCCCAGATCAACGCCGTGCCCGCGAGCGAAGGTGTGAAGCCGTTCGTGCCCGGACCGGACGCCCTGCGTTTCCGGGCCGACGAAGTGAAGCCCATACCCCTCGCCTTCGGTCCCGAGACCCTGGCGCCCGCCTTCAAGGACGGCTTCTTCCTGGTGCCGAAGCTCGGCGCGTTCGAGGGTGCCGACTTGTGAGCGATCCGAGCGAAGCGCTCGCCAGCGCCAAGGCCGCGGCCGATCGCCTCGTCAAGGCCAAGCGCCTCAACGCCTGCCTGACGCCCGTGCGGGAGCTCCGCAAGGCGCTGGTCACGCAAGCCCAGGCCGCCCACCCGTCCGGGGTTCTCTACGGCATGCCGGTGGCCGTGAAGGACAACATTTGCACCCTCGAGTTCACCACGACCTGCGGGTCGAAGATCCTCGAGGCCTATCGGTCCCCGTACGAGGCGACCGCCGTCGCGAAGTTGAAAGCGGCGGGCGCCCTCATCGCGGGCAAGACGAACTGCGACGAGTTCGCCATGGGCTCGTCCACGGAGCACTCCGCCTACGGGCGAACCCTGCATCCGTTCGACAAGACGCGGGTCCCCGGCGGCTCCTCCGGGGGCTCGGCCGCCCTGGTGGCGGCGGGCGCCGTGCCCGCGGCCCTCGGCTCCGAGACGGGCGGCTCGGTGCGCCAGCCGGCGTCGCTGTGTGGCGTGGTGGGGATCAAGCCGACCTACGGGCGCGTCTCGCGCTGGGGGCTCGTGGCGTTCGGCTCCTCGCTCGACCAGATCGGCGTGCTGGGCCGCAGCGTGCACGACGCGGCACGCGTGCTCTCGGTGATCAGCGGCCGCGATCCGAAGGACTCGACCTGTGAGGACCGCGACCCGTTGCGCCTGCCCAACGTGCCCGAATCGCTGCAGGGGTTCGTGATCGGCATCCCGAAGGAATACTTCCCGGCCGACCTGGACCCCGCCGTCCGGCGGGGGTGCGACCGCGCCGTCCGGCTGTTCAAGGAACTGGGGGCGGCGGTGCGCGAGGTGGCGTTGCCCCACACCCCGTACGCGGTGCCGACCTACTACATCCTGGCGCCGGCCGAAGCGTCGTCCAACCTGGCGCGCTACGACGGCGCTCGCTACGGTCCCCGCTTCGACGGCACGACGGACGTGCGGGCCTTGTATCGCACGACGCGTGGCGAGGGGTTCGGCGCGGAGGTGCGGCGCCGCATCTTGCTCGGCACCTACGTGCTGTCGTCGGGCTACTACGACGCGTACTACCGCAAGGCCCAGCAGATGCGGGCGTTGATCGCCCAAGACTTCCGCAACGCGTTCGACCGCGGCGTCGACCTGCTGTTCACGCCGACGACGCCCAGCCCGGCCTTCAAGGCCGGCGAGAAGCTCAACGACCCGGTCGCCATGTATCTGTCCGACATCTTCACCGTGACGGCGAACCTCGCCGGCCTGCCGGCGATCTCGATTCCCATCGGACGCATCAAGGGTCTGCCGATCGGCGGGCAGTTCATCGGCCAGGCGTTCCTCGAGGACGAGATGCTCGAGGCGGCCTACGCGCTGGAGCGGGTCGTGCCGGCGACCGAGGAGGCCTGATGGGGGGGCCGGGGTCCGGGTGGGAGACGGTCATCGGGCTCGAGACGCACGTGCAGCTGCGGACCGTGTCCAAGATGTTCTGCGGCTGCTCGGCGGCGTTCGGCGCGCCCCCCAACACGAACGTCTGTCCGGTGTGTCTGGGCCTGCCGGGGGCGCTCCCCATGGCGAACGGGCTGGCGTTGCAGCTCGCGGTCCGCGCGGCCCTCGCGCTGGGATGCACGGTGCACCCGCGCAGCGTGCTCGCGCGCAAGAACTACTTCTATCCCGACCTGCCCAAGGGCTACCAGATCTCGCAGTTCGAGCAGCCACTCTCGACCGAGGGGTCGCTCTCGTACCTGTCGCCGGACCGGGGCATCGCCATCGCCACCATTCAGCGACTGCACGTGGAGGAGGACGCCGGCAAGTCGCTGCACGACCGGTTTCCCAAGCAGACGGCCATCGATCTGAACCGCTGCGGTGTGCCACTCATCGAGATCGTGACCGGGCCCGACTTCCGCTCTCCCCAGGAGGCGCGCGCCTACCTGCTGACGCTGAAGCAGGTGCTCGAGTACGCCGGCGCCTCCGACTGCGACATGGAAAAAGGCAGCTTGCGCGTGGACGCGAATGTGTCGGTGCGCCGGGTTGGTGAGGCCGTCTTGGGGACAAAAACCGAAGTCAAGAACATCAACTCGTTCGCCTACGTCGAGAAAGCGCTCACCGTGGAGCGCGACCGCCAGATCGCCTTGCTCGAAGCCGGGGGGAAGGTCGAGCAGCAGACGCTGTTGTACGACGCGAAGACGAATGGCGTGCGCCCGCAGCGGGCCAAAGAAGAAAGCCACGACTACCGCTACTTTCCGGACCCCGACCTGCCGCCCCTCGTGCTGGGCGAGGAGTTCATCGCGGAGCAGCAGGCGCTCCTGCCCGAGCTGCCGGCGAGGAAGCGCGAGCGCTTCGTCGAGAAGTACCAGCTCAGCGTCACGGACGCGGCGGTGCTCACCGCCGATCGCACGGTGGCGGACTACTACGAAGCGGTCGTGCACGCCGGCTCGGGCGCCGACGCCAAGGTGGCGGCCAACTGGGTCATGACGGAGGTCCTCGCGGACGCGAAGGCGCACGGCGACGGGTTGCGCGTGCCGGCGGGGGCTCTGGCCAACCTCATCGGCCTGGTGCGGGGCGGCACGTTGAGTCATCAGGCGGCGAAGCGCGTGTTCGGCGAGGTGGCCGACCACGGGGGAGAGCCGCGCAACGTGGCGGAGGCGTTGGGCCTCATCCAGGTGGGCGATACCGGGGTCGTCACCGGCTGGGTGAGCGACGTGCTGGGGGCGCATCCCGCCGAAGTCGCGCGCTACAAGAGCGGTGAGACCAAGCTGCTGCAGTTCTTCTTGGGACAGGTGATGAAGCTGTCGCGCGGCAAAGCCGACCCGAAGCTGGCGCAGCGGGTGCTCGAGGAGAGGCTGGCGGCCTAGTCGCTCCGCTCGCGGTCGCGCCACGGCCGCTGCGACTGCGATTGCCCCCAGTAGGCGAGCGGCGGCGTGGGCAGCCCGAAGTGATGCTCTGCCGTCTCGAGCATCCGTTCGGGGTCCTCGCGGCCACCCTCCTGCAGGGCCTGGCGTCGCATCTGTTTGGCGAGGCGGAGCGCCTGATCGCCGGCGGGATCGAGCCGCCGCGCTGCCGCGTCGCGCTCGCCCAGCATTTCCATCACGTACTCGAACGCCACGGCCATGTGCCGCTCCACGTCGTCGTCGGGCAGGTCCCAGCGAGTGTTCTCGAGCAGCAGCTGGAACGCCCAGCGCCAGCTCTCGCTCTCGGTGAGATGCACCATGCCCCGGAACAGCCGGCGGTTGGTGCCCATGCTGAAGAGCGTGGGCGAGATGATGGAGTCGAGATGCGCGTCGCTGGGCGCGTGGTCCCGGAGGATGACCTCCTTGGCCTCCTTGGCGTACGCGTCACCGAGGTGCGTTTCGAACCGGCTCTCCCAATAGCTGTGGCCCAGCGCCGTAGTGCCGGAGGTGAGCAGCAGCTGACGGGGCACGAAGAAATTGTGCGCCACCGAGTCGGCCGCGAGGTGTGAGAGGTAGCCGAGGCCGAACGCCTTGAGCGGGTCCGTGGGCGCCAGGTCGAAGATCTCCTGTCCCACGTGCCAGGCGTGACAATGCCGTCCCACGGGGGCGTACTTTTTCGCGATCGACGTGTCCGCGGCGATGTTGCCGTACAGGAAGTCGTACGGGAAGGCGCGCAGCAGATCGGCCACCAGACCCGGGAGCTGGTGCAGGTTCGCGAGCACCGATTCGCCCAGGTACACGTGGGTGCCCGGTGTCCAGGCATGCGCCACGGCGGGAAACAGCGCCACGCCGGCGAGGGCGGCGGCCGCCGCGGCGAGGAGGCGCCGCCCTCCCACCCTCAGTGCTTCCTCCCGCGTTTCAGCGCCCGCCGGCCCCAGTCGACCAGCGAGAGGCCGCGGCGCACCATGCGAACGCTGGCCGCGGCGTCGAGGACGGTGCTCTCGACTTCCTCCTGCACCACCTCGAACAGGGCATCGAGGTCGGCGAGACGCGTCTGCGCCGCGTCCGCTGCCTTCACGATGCGCTCCCGCAGCTCGCGCGACGTGCCGACCAGGCTTTCCGCCTCGCCGCGGATCGTCCCCACCAGTTGGCGCACGTCCCCCACGGCGGGGCCCGCGAGGTCGCGCAGCCCGCGCAGGAAGGCCCGCACACCGAGGGCCGCCGCCACGGACGAGACCGCGATGGCGATCGCGGAGAGCGCGAGAATGGCGAGCGAAATCCCCGCCACCACCGCCACCCAAGTCGGGATCATCGTGAACTAAGCTCGGCTGTCTCTGCCGCAGGTGTCAACCGCGGGGGACCGGCTCGGAGCGCGACGGTGACGAGCGCCGGCGCAGCCAGCTGCGCGGCGGCCACGCCCCCCACCACGGTGGCGAGCACCGCGGCGCCTCCCGCCACATCGGTCCCGTGACCACCGTACGTCATAAAGAAGGTGACGCCCAGGGCGATGGCGGTCGTGCCCTGCGCCACCGTGGCGAGTCCCACGTGGGGCGGGACGTCGTGCAATCGCAGGGCGTCGCGCCCGAGGCGTACGGCGGCCCACTGGGCGGCCACGCGGACCAGCGCCAGGAGTGGCGCGGCGACGAGAATCCACGCCGTCGGGAGGGTGAGCAGCGCGCCCGTCACGATCAGGCAGACGGCGGTGAGGGGGTGCGCCCCATCGGCGAGCGCCTGGCGGGCCACGTGCCGTCGGGGCGAGACGTTGACGATCAGCGCCGCCCCGAGCGCGCAGACCACGAAGGGCGAGAGGTCGGCGGCATACCCCAGCCCCGCACCGAACACCAGCGTGGCGAGGAGCGTGAAGCCCAGGCCGGCAGGCGCCGGCCGCAGCCGGCTGATGGACAAGAACGCCATCCCGACGAGCGCGCCGCTGCCCACGGCGAAGACGAGCGAGGCCAGCCATCCGAGCTCGGCGCCGCCCGCGCTGCTGTCCGGATGGGGGCGGTGCAACCAGAGCGGCAGGGTGATGGCGAGCGCGCCGGCCGCGGTCTCGAGCACGGCCACCCGCGCGATGCGGCGGGCGACAAGCTCGCCGAGCCCCAGGGTCCGGGCCACGAGCGTGACGGCGCCGGGTCCCGACACGGCCGCGACGGCCGCCAGGGTCAGGACCGCCGGCAGCCGCGGCGTCCAGGCCGCGCCGAGTGCTGGGACGAGCCGGGCGAGCAGCGCGGCGGCGAGCGCCACCGCGGCGAAGGCGCTCGCGGTCGACAGCCCGGCGACCAGCCAGACGTCGCGCGGAATGCGCCGCATGTAGCGCCATTCGAACCGAGCGCCGAGTGCCGCGCCGATCCAGCCGAGCGCGAGCGCCGTGACCGGCGCGAGCGCGCGCAACAGCGCCGGACTCACGAAGCCGATGCCCGGGCCCAGCACCAGGCCGACGACGACGAGCGGACCGCCCGCCGCGACCACCGGGTCCAGGCTCGTCACCCGACGCCACGGTGGGCGCGGCAGCCGGGTTGCGAGCAGGCCGATCGCGGCGAGTCCCGCGAGCGCGAGCACGGGACTCACGTTCACGCGCGAACGTTCGCGCGCGCTTGACGCCGGCGCAAGCCGCCGCATAGCTTGCCTCACCAATGCCTCCGTCCTTCTCGGTCACGGGCGGCCGACCGCTCAAAGGCACCATCCGTCCGGCGGGCAACAAGAACGCGGCACTCCCCATCCTCGCGGCGACCCTGCTCGCCGACGGCCCCTGCCGCATCGAGAACGTGCCGCACATTCGCGACGTGGAGACGATGCTGGAGCTGCTCGCCCACCTCGGCGCCACCGTCGCGTGGACGGGACCGAACAGCGTGGAGGTGGACGCCGCGCGGGCCGAGCCGCGCGAGCTCGATCCCGCGCTGGGCGCGCGCATCCGCGCCTCGATCCTGCTCGCGGGACCGATGCTCGCCCGCTTCGGGCGGGTGAGCCTGCCCCCGCCGGGTGGGGACGTCATCGGGCGGCGCCGCGTCGACACGCACTTCCTGGCCCTCGAGCAGCTCGGCGCGGCGGTGACCGTCGGGGCCACCTACCAGGTCGAGGCCAAGCGGCTCGTCGGCACCGACATCTTTCTGGACGAGCCGAGCGTCACCGCCACCGAAAACGCGCTGATGGCCGCGGTCGCGGCCCGCGGTCGGACGACGCTGCGCAACGCCGCCTGCGAGCCTCACGTCCAGGATCTCGCCCGCTTTCTCGCGAGCTTGGGCGCCGACGTGCACGGCGTCGGGACCAACACCCTCACGGTGGAGGGCGGCCGCCCGCTCAAAGGCGCGACGTTCGCGCTGGGGCCCGATCACATCGAGATCGGCTCGTTCATCGGGCTCGCCGCCGTCACCAACGGCGCGATCACGATCGAGGGCGTCCGCGCCGACGACCTCCGCGCCACACTGCTGGCGTTCGAGCGCCTGGGGGTGCGACCGCGGCTCGACGGCACGACGCTCGTGGTAGACGCAGGTCAGGAGCGGCGCATCCGTCCCGACCTGGGAGGGCACGTTCCCAAGCTCGAGGACGGCCCCTGGCCGGCGTTCCCCGCCGACCTGATGTCGATCGCGATCGTGGTCGCGTCGCAATGTGAGGGGCTGCTGCTGGTGTTCGAAAAGCTGTTCGAGTCGCGGCTCTTCTTCGTGGACAAGCTCATCGGGATGGGGGCGCGCATCGTCCTGTGCGACCCGCATCGCGCCGTGATCGCCGGGCCCTCGTCGCTGCGGGGCGGCGTGGTCGAAAGCCCCGACATCCGGGCCGGGATGGCGATGCTGCTCGCGGCCCTCGCGGCCCAAGGCGAGTCGGTGATCCACAACATCGGGCAAATCGAGCGCGGCTACGAGCGGATCGACGAGCGGCTGCGGGCCCTGGGGGCGCAGATCGAGCGAGGAGACGGGACCCGATGACCCTCCCGTCCTCCACTGCCCTCCACCGCCCTCCACCGCCGGTGTTGCGCGAGGTCCCCGTCGGCGACTCCGCCGTCCCCCGCATGGAGCTGCGCGAATGGGCCGAGCGCCATGGCGTCGTGGCCGGCATCACGACGCGCGGGCGCGGCTTTTCGTTGGGGTTGTGGAGCGAGGAGAACGTGGGACAGGTGATGACGCGCTGGCGCGCTGTGCGCGCGGCGTTCGGCTCCCGCTTCCCGGGGCTGGTGCTCGCGCACCAGATCCACGGCACGGCCGTCGCTTGGCACCGGGCGCCCACCTCCGGCTGGCTCATCCTGGACGGCATCGACGGCCACGCGACGGGTGCTGCAGGGCTGCTCCTCACCATCACGGTCGCCGACTGCATCCCGGTGTACCTCGCGGCGCCCGCCAAGCGCGTGGTCGCGCTGCTGCACGCCGGGTGGCGCGGGACGGTGGGGCGGATTCTGGAGCGCGGCGTGGAGCTCGTGAAGCGGGAGGCGTTCGTGCGGGCGAGCGATATTGTAATGCATTGTGGCCCAGGCATTTGTGGCTCGTGCTATGAAGTAGGTTCTGAAGTGCTCGCGCAGCTCTCTGGTCGCGCCGAGACCGAGCCGGGGCGGGTGGATCTGCGCCACGTGCTGGTGGAGCAGGGGCGCGCGTTGGGGCTCGGGGACATCAGCACGTCTCCCTGGTGCAGTGCCCACGACCGCGAGCACTTTTTTTCGCACCGCGCCTCGGGCGGGCGCGACGGACGCATGATCGCCTATGTGGGGCTGCCCCTGACCGCAGCTTGACAGCCGCATGCCGGCGGCTAGATTCCGCCTCTGAAGCGGGCGAAGTTCGGCCCGCGCTTTTTTTTGCGTTTGGTCATGCTCTCCGACAGCCTCGTCGAGTCATTCCGGTCCCGACTGGAAGTCTTGGGTCTCGAGTTGGCCGACCTCCGCATCGGCGGCACGTCGCAGCGGCCCCTGGTTCACGTGCGCATCGAGTGGCCACCGGACGGCGAGTCCCGGCGCGTGACGGTCGCCGACTGCGCCACGGCGAGCCGCCTGTTGGAGGCCTGGCTCGACGCGGACGGGCCGCTGGGCCCCCGCTACGTGCTCGAGGTGTCGAGCCCGGGCGTCGAGCGCCCGCTGCGCTGGCACCGACATTGGGTGCGGTTCGTGGGACGAACCGTGCAGGCGACGGTGGCGGGGCTCGGCCGCGTGCGGGCGCGGATCGTGGCCGTGCCGGACGAGGCGACGGTGGTGTTGCAGCAGGAGGGCGCGGAGGCGCAGCCGATACCGCTCGCGCGGATCCGCGACGCGCGGTTGGCGGTGGATTGGTGACGAGGAACTCATGACGACGAATACCAGCGACGTAGTCTCCGCGATCCGCGAGCTGACCACCACCAAGCAGCTCGAGCGGACGGAGCTGCTCGACCTCTTGAAGGACGGGCTCCATGCCGCCCTGGTGAAGCGCTACGGCCCCAACGTGCGGGCCGAGATCGGCATCGACGAGCTCAAGGGTACGATCCGGATCGTGGTCCTGCGCACCGTGGTCGAGGCGGTGGAAGACCCGGGCTCCCAGGTCACGCTCGAGGAAGCGCGTTTCGAAGACGAGAACTTCCAGGTGGGCGATGTGCTGGAGGAGGAGGTGCCGTTCGAGGCGTTCGGCCGCACCGCGGTGCAGGCCGCCAAGCAGCGCATCATCCAGCGGGTGCGCGAGGGCGAGCGAGCCCGGATTCGGGAAGAGTTCGCCGACAAGGTGGGAGAGCTGCTGTCGGGCGAGGTGCAGCAGATCGAGCGCGGCAAGATCGTCGTCATGCTCGCGAAGTTCCGCGAGGCCGAGGCGATCATCCCCTACCGCGAGCAGAATCACCGCGAGCACTTTCATCAGGGCGACACGATCCGGGCGGTGCTGAAGCGGATCGAAGAGACGCCGAAAGGCCCGCGGCTCATCCTGTCGCGCGCCGATCCGCTGTTCGTCAAGGCGCTGTTCAAGCTCGAGGTGCCGGAGATCCAGCAGCAGATCGTGGAAATCCGCGCCACCGCCCGCGAGGCGGGCAGCCGGACCAAGATCGCCGTGTCCTCGCGCGACGACTCGATCGATCCCGTGGGCGCGTGCGTGGGGCTCAAGGGCTCGCGCGTCCAGGCCGTGGTGAACGAGCTCAACGGCGAGCGCATCGACATCGTGCCGTGGTCGCCCGATCCGGAGCGGTTCGCCAAACTGTCG
>Ga0070698_100002996_pt1 | contig 18596 bp, 15 predicted proteins | sample KBSK1502metaG_FD_65477 | JGI IMG/M metagenome (GOLD analysis project Ga0070698, IMG submission 65477) | Corn, switchgrass and miscanthus rhizosphere microbial communities from Kellogg Biological Station, Michigan, USA - KBS K1-50-2 metaG | ecosystem: Host-associated > Plants > Roots >...
ACTGCAGCAGCGTCCCATAAGCCACTGCCTGCGAGTCCGGCCCGGTTCTCCCCATGCCCGATGCCGAGATATAGATGAGATCCGGGTTCACGGCCTTCAGCGCCTCCGCCCCCAGACCGAGCCTGTCCATGACGCCGGTGGCGTAATTTTCGATCAGGATGTCGGACTTCGCGGCCAGCGCCCGCGCAATCTCGACAGCTTGCGCCTTCTTCAGGTCGAGCACGATGCTCTTCTTCGCTTGCCCAAGCACCGTATGCAGTTCCGATCCGCGCCCCGGGTCGCCTCGGCCGGGCGCTTCGACCTTGATGACCTCCGCCCCCATCGCGGCAAGGTAGCGAGTCGTCGTCGGACCCGCGATCACCCAGCTGAAATCAAGCACGCGTATACCGGACAACGGCATCGGACCATTCGGCGTTCGCCGTTTGCGGCCCGACGCGACGACACTCAATCCAAACGGCGTGCTGGGCACCCGAATTGTTTTTCCGGCAAGATCGTGCGGCCCATAGTACCGGCGATGCCGCATCTGCGGCGTGTCCAGATGCTCCGAGACTTCGCGCAAGGGAAAGCTCGGTACATGCGCGCGCTGCGCCGCATCCGCGATCGATTGCTTGTCGCGTTGCCGGCTCCAGTGCGACATCAGCGCATGCAGGGCATCCCAGTTCTTTACCCGATTGGCCTTGGAAACAAAGCGCGGGTCGGCGCCCCAGACGGGTGATCCCATCGCTTTCAGCCACGATGTCCACTGTTTCTCTTCGCGCGGGGAAATCGCGGCATAACCGTCGCTCGCCGGCAGGATCGTCACCGTTGCGCCATTGCCGTCGCCCAGGCGCTTGCGTTCCCAGCTCCTGTGGCCCAAGCCCGCGCGGGCGAGTTCGGTCATGGCGAGTGTCGCCAAGGCTTCGTGGATCGACACATCGATGGACGCACCGGACTGATTGCCCTGCGAGGCATGCATGCCGGCACAAGCTGCAGCCAATCCGCCGATGAACGCCGATTGCTCGCCCACAGGACGTATCGGCGCCTCCGATAGATCGTCCACTTGCCCAGTCAGCTGGCGAGAAATGCCGCTGGCAAAAAACAGGGTCAGGTCGGTGGCCGGATCGTTTGCCTGAGAACCGGTCTCGCCATACGGAGAGATCGTGACGACAATCGCCGACGCATTGATCCTCCGTAGCTGAGGCAAGTCGTAGGGACTCGCCAACCAATCTTTCGGCTGTCCCTCACGCACAATCAAATGTGCTGCTGCCACGCCCTCGCGCCGTTCTGTTGCGGTCGCAGCAACGGCTTTGCCATGATTCAGGTAGGCCAACAGCGTTGTGCCGGCGCCAGGATCAATGCAGATCACTTGCGCGCCGACGTCGGTCAGCAGTCGACCGCAAACCGCGGCAGCCGAACCGCCGCCAATCTGAACCACCTTGAATCCGGTCAACAGCGCCATGCCGGTCTTCCTCATGGGAGCCTTAGATCCACCCAAAGAATTCGCGTCAGGATTATCTGCAACACATCCGTTTGGTCAGTGAATAATGTAAGCTTTCCACCGAGTCGCGACCAATGCGGGCGCGACCAACGACAGAAAAGGAAAAGGGCTGATGTCTGAAACCCCGACCTTCGGCCGCTACGCCGAAATCCCGTACGACAAAATGACTCCGGAACAACAGGAGGGCTACAACGCGATGATCGAGGCGCGCGGCCGCTTGCCGGGCCCGACGAAGATCTGGGTGCACAATCCGAAGCTCGCGAAAGTCGCCGGCCCGTTCGGCGCGCATTTCCAGCCAGGCCGCTACTCCCTGACCGAGCGCGAGCGCGAGATCGCCGTCTGCGTCATCACCAGCCGCTGGCACTCGGCCTATCCGACGGCCGCGCACGAACGGCACGCGAAAGAGGTCGGGTTGGCGGCCGCCAAGGTCGAGGCGATCATCGGCGGGATGCCGACCGCGTTCGACGACGAACGGGAACAGATCGTCTACGAGATGGCGATGGTGCTGGCCAACGCGCGGTGGGTGCCGCGCGGGCTCCACGACCGTGCCGTCAAGGCGCTCGGACACGTCGGAATCACCGATGTCATCACGTTGATGGGGCATTACACCAGCGTCGCGATGACCCTGGCCTTCTACGACGTCCCGGACGGGGCGACGGGCATGACGCGCTGAAATAGGCTCTACTTCCAGGTCCTGAGGAACAGGCCGCCAAGGAGGCGCCGATGGCTACAGCCGTTCTCATCATTCGGGCAAGACTGATCAACCTGGCCGATCGGCAGCGATTCGACAGTTGGTACCGGGACGAACAACTTCCGAGCAGCGTAAGGCAATTCAAGGCTCAACGAGCATGGCGCTGCTGGAGCAGGACCAACCCTCTTGTTCACATCGCCCTCTATGAGTTCCCAAGTGTCGAAGAGGCCGAGAGCATCCTGGATTCGGCAGCGCTGGCGGCGCAAAGCGCAGAGTTCGATCGCGTCTGGGGAACGGGCATAACGCGAACGCGCGAAGTCGTAGAGGTGGCGGAGGAACATTTCATGCCATCCGACAGGTAGTCCCCATGCCCGCCCCCGACCTCGACGGCCGCATCGCGCTCATTACCGGCGCCGCCGGCGGCATCGGCCACTAAGGAGCGCGTGATGGAATACAGGCCCCTCGGAAAGACCGGCCTCACGGTCAGCGTCGCCGGGCTGGGTTGCGGCGGCAACAGCCGTCTGGGCCTCGGCCGCGGCGCCAGCTTCGACGACTGCGTGGCGGTCGTGCGTACAGCCGTCGATCTGGGCGTCAACTTACTCGACACCGCTGAGGCCTATGGAACCGAGGAGATCGTCGGCGCGGCCGCCCGGTCCTATGACCGGGACAGGCTGGTGATTTCGACCAAGGCCATCTTCAAGGCCGGCGAGGATACAGGCGAAACGGTGACTCGCCGCGTGGAGGCAGGGCTGCGACGGCTAGGCCTCGATTACGTGGACATATTCCATTTCCACGCCGTCGCTCCAGCGGCCTATGACTATCATCGCGATGTCCTGGCACCCGCGCTCATCAAGCTCAAGGAACAGGGCAAGGTCCGCCATATCGGCATCACCGAGACCAGCCCCAACGATCCGGAGCAGAAAATGCTCGCCCGGGCGATCCAGGAAGCCCCCTGGGAAGTCACCATGCTGGCCTACAGCCTCATGAACCAGGGAGCGCGTCACAGGATCTTTCCGGTAACGCGGCGTCGCGGGGTCGGCACACTCCTGATGTTCGTCGTCCGCAACATATTCAGCAAGGCCGCCTATCGTCACGACATCTTCGCCGGGCTGGTCGAACAAGGTCATCTTGACGCGTCGATCCTCGCCGACGGCGATCCGCTCGGGTTCCTCGTTGCCGAAGGTGCTGCGGAAAGCATCACGGATGCAGCGTATCGCTACGCGCGTCACGAGCAGGGGGTCGACGTCGTCCTGTTCGGGACCGGCGACAAGGCCCATGTCGAGGACAACGTCGCCTCGATCCTCCGTCCACCGTTGCCGCCACCGATCCTCTCGCGGCTTCACGCCTCGTTCGGACATCTGACCGGCGTTGGGCTCGACCGACCCGGCCCTGTCAAAAAGTGACATGACCTGAGTACGCTCCCGGAATCAGTGGCGATGATCTCCGGCTTAGGCACCTGCGTCTCTCTAGGCCCTGCAAAATTAAGGGACTCGCCCGCCTCAGGCTTTCTTGGCCTTGAGCTCGTCGAGCTGCATCCGCGCACCGGCGATCATGCACGACAGATCCGACGTCAGCATCACCATGTCGAAGCCGCGCTTTACCGCGCCCGCCGCGAACGCCGCGCCGGCGCAGTGCATGACGCACTTGATGCCGGCCTTATGCGCCGCCGCCAGGATCTTGTCGCAAGTGGCGAGATGGAGCGGGTCCGGGTTGTCGCCGCGCGGGGCCAGCCCCAAGGCGAACGACAGGTCGGCTGGCCCGATGTAGACGGCGTCGAGGCCGGGCGTGGCGCAGATGGCGTCGAGGTTGGCGAGGCCCTCCTTCGTCTCGATCATGGCCATGACGACGATCTCGTCGTTGGCATGGGCCACGTAGTCGGCGCCGCCGTAGTGCACGGCCCGCACGGGCCCGGACGAGCGCATGCCAACGGGCGGATAGCGGCACGCGGCTACCGCCATCGCGGCCTCCTCGGCGGTATTCACCAGCGGCACGATGATGCCGTAGGCGCCGAGGTCCAGGGCCTTCATGATGGTCTGCGGCTCGTTCCAGGCGACCCGCACGACCGGAACCGTGTCGGTCTGCGAGATCGCCTGCAGCATCGGCCCGACGTCCTTCATCTCGGCCGTGCCGTGCTGCAGGTCGACGCACAGCGCATCGAAGCCCTGCCGCGCCATGACCTCGGCGGTGAATCCGTGCGACACGGAAAGCCAGCCAAGCGTCACGCATTTGCCGTCACGCCACATCTGCTTGATTTTGTTTGGCCGCATGGTCGCCCCTCTCCCCAATTCGTCGATCTTGCGAACGAGTTGGCCTCCATCAAACTCAAACCGTGCCGTGAATCAAGGGCCACCACGACGGCCGGGAGATCCAGGGTCGCCTTGACCCTTATCCGCTTTGGGATAACGCAATAACTCAGTCGGCCGTGCTCCAGAACCGATCGAGCGCGGCTGCGTCGCCGTTGAACAAGTTGCGATCGCAGTGGCTGACACCCCGCACGATGCTGGTCTGGCCGTAGGCGGGGCGGCCCGCACTCTCGTCGCCGGCATATTGCCAGAGCCGCCAGCCCGTTGCCGCCCAGGCCAGCGGGATCTCGGGCGAATCGTGGTAGTCGGCGACCCACAGGCCGCAGCGCGCGAGGATCGACTCCGGCGTGATCCGGGCGCCGAAGCTGAGGCCGGAGACCGGCAGGGGCTCGCCATTGGCCCAGGTCGGATGCACGTAGACCACCGGCAGCCGGCCCGTCGCCTCGGCCACCGCCTGCACGAAGGCCTCGGCCTGGTCGAGCCGCATGGAGTTCGACGGATTGTTTTCGTTGGCCTCGAGGTCGAGGGCCAGGAGGGTCCTGGGGCCCGGCCGTGAAACGCGCAGGAAGAACGCCGCCTGCTGCGCGCCCGACGATTGCCCGGTGCCGAAATGATAGGTGCCCCACAGCAATCCCGCCGCCTCGGCCTGGGGCCGTCTCGCGGCGCACGCCGCGTCGGCATAGTCGCCGCCTTCGGTCGCCTTGTGGACGACGCCCAGGATGTTGCTCTGACGCACCTGGCGGAAGTCGGTGACGGTCACGAACCGGCTGAGGTCGATCACCGCGTCCAGTCCCAGCGTCGCACGATCCGGCGGCGGCGGCGCGATCGGATACTGATAGGGCGCCAAAGGCGCCTGGCGGGCGCTGCATCCTGCCGCGGTTGAAGCCACCAGGCCCGAGAGAACGTTCCTGCGAGAAATCATGCACCGACAGTAAGACGTTCAACGCGCGCGGCAAAGGCGAAGGACTAGTCCGGCTTGAGGCCAATCTCCTTCAGCACGGCCAGCATCACCTCGCCCTTCCCGGAAATCAGGAATTGGCGCCGCCGGCGCCGGCCCTGCAAAATTGAGGGACTCGACGACCTCAGGCGCCAACGGCCGCGGCAGCGAGGCGCGCGACGGCGAGATCGAGATCGGCCGGCTCGCCGTCGGCCAGATGCCACGAAGCGGACAGGCCGGCGATCGCCAACGTCCAGCCGAGCAGCCGGTGCCGATCGAGCGAGGCCGCGGCGGCCAGCACGTCGACCTGACGTTGGAACCGACCCGGCGTCAGCGCGGTCACGGCATCGGGATTGCGCAGGATGTTGACGAAATCGAAGGCGCGCTCGCCTAGAAGTCCCTTGGGGTCGATGGCGAGCCAGCCTCGATTGCCCGCGTCCAGTACGTTGCCATGATGGATGTCGCCATGCAGCACCACGACATTGCGCGATGAAGCCAGCAGCTTTTTGGCCGCCGCATCGGCCTCGGCCAGAATCCCGCCCTGGGCACGCGCGACCGGAGCCAGCGCCTCGAACCAGCGCGACAGCGGCACGAGGTCCGGTAGCGGCCCGCGCCGCGGTGCATGCAGGCGAGCGGCGACGGCGCACAGAATGCGGCTCGCCTCGTCGTCGTTACCGGCGGCAACCATCGCCGCCAACGTGCGTGGGCCCGTGGCACGCTCCAGCAGGAGTGCATGGTCGTCGTGCGCCAGCACCCGCGCCGCGCCGTCGCCGTCCCACCACACCATGACCCGGCCGCCACGCCGCTCTTCTTCCTCGCGCGGGATCTTCAGCAGAGCGAGTTCGGCGCCGCGGCGCACCGGCAGCAGGAGGCTCGACGGCGTGCTGACCGGCTCGCCGTCCGCGACGAGGTTCCAGCGCGCCAAATAGCGGTCGGGCGTCAATCCCCGCCGTTGCCGCCCAGCACGACGACGCTGAGCTTCTCCGGCAGTTCCTCGCGCACGACCTCGATGGTGCGGCGGTCGGGCCAGACGAAGTCGGCGTCGAGCGACTGCATCAGGCCCTGGAAGCGCTCGACCTGCGAGCGTCCCCAATAGTGCATGGGCAGCACGATCTTGGGCTGGATCTGCTTGATGACGTCGACCATCAGCGGCTGGCCCATGGTGTAGGAGCCGTCGATCGGCACCATCAGCACGTCGATGCGGCCGAGCTCGTCGAGATGCTCCTTGGTCAGGCGGTGGTGCAGATGGCCCAAATGGGCGATGCAGAGATCGGCGATGGCGAAGATGAAGATCGAGTTGCCGTTGATGCGCGCGGCATTGGTGCCCCAGTCGCGGGCGTTGGTCGGCACGTTCCACACCTTCATGTCCTTCAAGGTGACATCGTGCTTGGCCTCGGTCTCGCCGGGCTTGGAGGGCCAGCCGCGCAGCACGTAGGCGATGCCGTCCTCGGGATCGTCGGTGAAATGCGTGGAATGGGCGTTGTTCATGGTCACGATGTCGGGCTTGCGACCGAAACCGTTGTAGCCGTTGTAGTCGGTGATTGCCCGCACGCCCTGCGGCGTGTCGATCTGGTAGCTGGCGTGGCCGACGAAGGTGATGACGGCCCGGCTCGGCGAGTTGCCGGCGGCCAGGGCGAGGCCGTCGCGCGAGGCCAGCTGCAGGCCCGGCGGCAGGCCGGCAACGTTCTGCGAGCAGCGCGCCAGCACCGGTCCGGCCACCAGAGTGACGACAGCGGCGAGCAGTGCGGCGAAGGGAAGTCGCACGGTCATCGGGCCTCCTTTACGCGGTAAGCGGTGTGATGTCGGCAAGGATGCGCCGCTCATTGCGGCGGCGGACAGTCTCGAGATCATGATCTGCCTGGAGATTGATCCAGAAAGACGCCCGGGTGCCAAGATATCGCTCCAGACGCAGTGCGGTGTCCGGCGTGATCGCTCGTTTGCCGGCGACAATGGCAGTGATGCGATTGAGCGGCACCTTGATGTCCTTGGCCAAGCGATAGGGTGTGACGCCGAGCGGCTTCAGATAGTGCTGCGCAAGCATCGTACCGGGATGGGTGAGGTCGGCATCGATGTCTTATGCCCGTCCACCGGAGCGCAATTATTCTTCGGCCAACGATCCGGTTGGCGATGACAGCAGTGCTGATTTTCCGGAACGTCATTACTAGTGGCTACTTCATATCGCGGACTGGCGCGGTCATTTGCCCAAGTAATAGTAGGAGAAAAGGCCTAACCCCAGCGCCGGTGCTTGCTTATTCGAGTTCGAGCAAAGCCAATGCCTGCATTGACTCTCGTCCTTCGAATGACTAGAACAAAAGAAGAACATTCACCGTCAACGCGTTCGGACTTCGAGGGGACGATGCCCGTCATTTCCCCAAGCGCCTTTGCTCCCCCTATCGCTTCCCGGGCCGCCAACGATGCGGCAGCCCCGCTCGCGGCCGATCTGCGCGAAAAAATCCGCCGGCTGGAGCGCGCCCATAGCGCCCAGCGGGTGGGCCAGGCCGCCGTGCCGCTCGGCGTGCCGGCGATCGATTCCCTGCTGCCCGAAGGCGGCCTGCTGACCGGCGCCCTGCACGAGATCGAGGCGGGTCCCGCTCCTTCCGGCCGCGTCGCCTCCCACGATGGCGCGGCGCTGGGATTTGCCGCTCATCTGCTGGGCCGCTTCGGAGCGAGCTCCTCAGGCACCCTGCTGTGGTGCCGCCGCCCGTCGGGCGCGTCCGACGCGCCGCCCTATGCTCCGGCGCTGTCGGCCTGGTTCGATCCGGCGCGCCTGCTGATGGTCACGGCGCGGCGCGACAAGGATCTGTTCTGGGCGATGGAAGAGGGCCTGCGCTGCCCCGGCATCGCCGCCGTCCTAGGGGAGACGCGCGCCGCCGACCCCACCGCCGGCCGGCGCCTGTCGCTGGCCGCCGAGAAGAGCGGCGTGCCCGCCCTGCTGCTGCGTGGGCAGCCGGCGCCAACGCAAAGCGTGTGCACGACGCGCTGGCGCATCGCCTCGGCGCCGTCGCATTCGACACCCGGCCTCACCGACATCGGCGCTCCGCGCTGGCAGATCGAACTCAGGCGCAACCGCTTCGGCGCGCCGTCGGCTGCGGAAATTCCGTCCTGGTTCGTGGAGTGGAACGATGAAACGCATTGTCTCGCTGTGGTTCCCCAAGCTTTCCACGGATCGACTCGCGAGAGCTGGGCGCGACTGGTCGGCTAGAGCAGCGGCCACCGTCGTCTGGCGCGACGGCTGTCCGCGGCTGGCCGCCGTCAATCCCCATGCCCGCACCGCCGGCCTGCGCCCTCACATGCGGCTGGCCGATTCGCGCACCCTGGTGCCGGACCTGATCACGACCGCCGGCGAGCCGCAGGCCGACCGCCGCCTGATCGAGACTCTCGCCAATTGGTGCGACCGCTACACGCCCTGGGTAGCGATCGACCCGCTGGGCGGCGCCATCGCCGAGGAAGGAACGGAAGCCTGCAGCGCCGGCGGCTTCGGCGGCGATGCCGGCCTGCTGCTCGACGTGAGCGGCTGCGCCCATCTCTTCGGCCAGGACGACGCGGGCGAACGCGCCCTGCTGGCCGACCTGGTCGAGCGCCTCTCGCGCCACGACCTCGCCTGTCGCGCCGCCATGGCCGACAGCGCGGGCGCCGCCTGGGCGCTGGCGCGCTTTGCCGAGCGCCAGGCCGATCTCTTCTGCCTAACCCATGGCCAGCGCGCCGCCCTCGCGGCGCTGCCGGTCGAGGGGCTGCGGCTCGACGCGCCGATCCTGGAAACCTTCCTGAAGCTCGGGCTGCGCCGCATCGGCGATCTCTATCCCCTGCCGCGCGCGCCGCTGGCGCGGCGCTTCGGCGAGCAGCCGCTCACCCGTCTCGACCAGGCGCTGGGCACGCTTGCCGAGCCGATCGAGCCGCGCCGGCCGGCGCCCGCCTTCCGCACGCGGCTGGCCTTCGTCGAGCCGATCGGCCGGTCCGAGGACATCGCCGCCGCGACCAGCCGCCTGCTGGCCGCCCTCTGCCGGCAGTTCGAGCAGGCGGGCGTCGGCGCGCGCCGGCTGGAAATCGCCCTCTACCGGGTCGACGGCTCGGTCGACCGCACGGCAATCGGCACCAGCCGGCCCAACCGCGACAATCCCAAGCTGATGAAGCTGTTCGAGGAGAGACTGGGCGAGCTCGATCCCGGCTTCGGCGTCGAGCTGATGATCCTGGCCGCGCCGGAGGTCGAGACTTTCAGCGGCACGCAGGATGCGCTGCCACAGTCGGGGGTCGATTCGGGCGCCATCGCCGTCTCCGTGGGAGAGGATGGCACGATCGACCTCGCCGACCGGCTGGCCTTGCGGCTGGGGGCGGAGAACGTGATGCGGCTGTTGCCGCGCGACAGCCACCTGCCCGAGCGGGTGCAGACGACCGGCGTCCCGGCCAGGCTCGCCGCAGCCGGCGCCTGGCGGCGTCTGGCGGCGTTCAAGGGCGCGCGGCCGACGCGGCTCTTGCAGCGGCCCGAGCCGGTCAATGTCATGGCGCCCATCCCCGACGATCCGCCGCGCCATTTTCAATGGCGCCAGCACACCCATCGCATCGTGCGCGCCGAGGGGCCCGAGCGCCTGGCCGACGAATGGTGGCGGCCCCGGCCCGACGGCAGCCGGCCGCCGGCCAATATGGTGCCGCCGTTCCGCGACTATTACCGGGTCGAGGACGACGATGGCGGCCGCTTCTGGCTGTTTCGCGACGGGCCTTACACCAAAGCCGCCAACGGCCAGCCGACGGCCCGCTGGTTCCTCCATGGTTTCTGCGCATGAAGAAGAATCGTCGAATCAGGCTCCTCTCCCCCGCTAGGGGGAGAGGACGGGTGAGGGGGATGCGCACGTCGTTGCCCCCTCACCTAGCCTCTCCCCCTAGCGGGGGAGAGGAATTTGAGTTTTGAGCTTGAGAGGTCGGAACCATGTACGCCGAGCTGCAGGTCACGACCAATTACAGCTTCCTGCGCAGCGGCTCGCATCCGGGCGAGCTCGTATTGCAGGCGATCGACCTCGGCCACACCGCCATCGGCATCGCCGACCGCAACACGCTGGCCGGCGTGGTGCGGGCCTACGCGGCGATCAAGGAATATTACGAGGAGCATCCAACACCGCCGGAAAAGCAGATCAAGCTGCTGGTCGGCGCCCATCTTGAGACGCGCGACGGCTATTCGCTGCTCGCCTATCCCACCGACCTCGAAGCCTATAAGCGGCTGTCGCGCCTGCTGACGGTCGGCAACCGCCGCGCGGCCAAGGGCGAATGCGATCTCACCTTCGACGACCTCGCAGCCCATGCCGAGGGCATTTTAGCCATCGTCCTGCCGCCGCGCCGGCCCGACGAGCCCGTCTTCCGCGAGCGCCTGCGCGCCCTCGCCCGCCTGTTCGAAGACCGCTGCTATCTCGCCGGCACCATGCTGTTTCGCGGCGATGATGCGCGTCGCCTGGCCGAGCTCGACAATCTCGCCACCGAGATGGGCGTCGGCCTGGTCGCCACCAACGACGTGCATTATCACGTGCCCGACCGGCGGGCGCTGCAGGACGTGGTGACCGCCATCCGGCTGGGCTGCACCGTCGACGGGCTGGGCTTCCGCCGTTTCGCCAGTGCCGAGCGGCACCTCAAGGAACCCGAGGAGATGGCGCGGCTGTTCCGCCGCCATCCACGCGCCATCGAGCGCACGCAGGAGATCGCGAGACGCTGCACCTTCAGGCTCGACCAGCTCACTTATCAGTATCCCGTCCTGTACGAGGGCGGCGAGACTCCCCAGAGCAAGCTCGCCCGACTCACCTGGGAAGGCGCGGCCTGGCGCTATCCGGATGGCATCCCTTCCGACGTGGTCAATACGATCCGCCACGAGTTCGAGCTGATCGAGCGCAAGAAGATCGCGCCCTACTTCCTGACCGTGCACGAGATCGTCTGGAAGGCGCGCGAGATGGGCATCCTGTGCCAGGGCCGCGGTTCGGCCGCCAACTCCGCCGTGTGCTACTGCCTTGGTGTCACGTCGGTGGATCCCAAGAAGGTCACGGTCCTCTTCGAGCGCTTCCTGTCCAACGAGCGCAACGAGCCGCCCGACATCGACGTCGATTTCGAGCACGAACGGCGCGAAGACATCATCCAGTGGATCTACAACGAGAAAGGCCGCTCGCGCGCGGCCCTGGCGGCCACGGTGATCGCCTACCGAAGTCGCAGCGCCATCCGCGAGGTCGGCAAGGCGCTCGGTCTATCGCCCGACACGGTGGGCGTGATGGCCGACACGGTATGGGGCATGGGATCGGGCGGCGTCGATGTCGACCATGTGCGCGAGGCCGGCCTCGATCCTACGGATCCACGTCTCATGTTGGCGCTTGAACTGTCGGCCACCCTGTGCGGCTTTCCGCGCCACCTCTCGCAGCATGTCGGCGGCTTTGTCCTGACCGAGGGCCGGCTCGACGAACTGGTGCCGATCCAGAACGCGGCCATGGACGACCGCACCGTCGTCGAATGGGACAAGGACGATCTCGACGTCCTGAAGATCTACAAGGTCGATGTGCTGGGGCTCGGCATGCTGACCTGCCTGCGCAAGAGCTTCGAGCTGATCGAGAAGCACTACGGCGAGAAACACACCATCGGCATGGATGCGACGGATCCCGCTGTCTATGAAATGCTGGGCAGGGCCGATTCGATCGGCGTGTTCCAGGTCGAGAGCCGGGCGCAGATGTCAATGCTGCCGCGTCTGAAGCCCCGGACCTATTACGACCTCGTCGTCGAGGTGGCGATCGTGCGGCCCGGGCCGATCCAGGGCGGCATGGTCCATCCCTATTTGAAGAACCGGGAGAAGGACCCTTCGGAAATCCACTATCCGGGAAAGCTCAGGAACATCCTGGAAAGGACGCGCGGCGTACCCTTGTTCCAGGAACAGGCGATGCAGATCGCCATCGACGCGGCGGGCTTCAAGCCGGAGAAGGCCGACAAGCTGCGTCGCGCCATGGCGACGTTCCGCCGAGCCGGCACGATCCACAAGCTCAAGGATGAATTCATCGAGGGCATGGTCGCCAACAAGTATGACCGCGACTTTGCCGAACGCTGCTTCAAGCAGATCGAAGGTTTCGGCGAATACGGCTTCCCCGAAAGCCATGCCGCGAGCTTCGCCATCCTGGTCTACGACTCCTCATGGGTGAAGAACTACTACCCCGAGGTCTTCGCCGCCGCCCTACTCAACTCCCAACCGATGGGCTTTTATGCCCCGGCCCAGCTCGTGCGCGACGCGCGTGAGCACAAAGTCGAAGTGCGGCCACCCGACGTCAATGCCAGCGACTGGGATTGCACCTTGGAGCCGGGCCGCAACAACCGTTGTGCCCTGCGCCTCGGCCTGCGCCAGGTCACCGGTCTTGCCGAAGAAGACGTCAAGCGCATGGTCGAGCGCCGCATAGAACCCTATCGCGACCCAGCCGACCTGTGGCGGCGTTCCGGTCTCACCAAGCGCCAGATCGTGGCACTGGCCCGCGCCGACGCTTTTGCCTCGCTGGGGCTCTCACGCCGAGATGTGTTGTGGGCCGTGCGCGGCTTCTCCGATGCGCCTCTGCCGCTGCTCGACGGCCCGACCGAAGTGCGGGACCTCGAGCCCGCCGTAACCTTGCCTTCGCTCACCTTAGGCGAGCAGGTGATGGACGACTATGGGTCGATCTCGATGTCATTGCGCTCCCACCCGTTGGCGCTGCTGCGGCCGCGGCTTTCCGACCGCGGCGTGGCGCCGACCGCCGTGCTGGCCAGCTCCAAGAACGACGATCTCTTCACCCTGGCCGGACTGGTCCTGGTGCGCCAGCGACCGGGCACCGCCTCGGGCGTGGTGTTCGTCACCATCGAGGACGAGCACGGCATCGCCAACCTCGTGGTCTGGCCCAGGGTGTTCGAGGCCCACCGCCGCATCGTCATGGGTTCACGCCTCTTGGGCGTGCGCGGCCGCGTCCAGCGCGAGGGGCTGGTGATCCATCTCGTCGCCGAGCAGCTCTGGGACTGGTCGGCCGAGCTCGACTCCATCTCCGAGATCGACGACTTCCATCTGACCCACGGCCGTGGAGATGAAGTCCGTACTGATCCAGGCGATCGCCGTATGACGGTGCCCGAAGCCAACGCCACCCGTCATCGTTCGCGCAAGGGTCCGCCGTCCAAGCCCGCCTACGACCGCAGCCGCATCGTGCTCGACCGGCCAAAAATCAAAATTGCCTCGCGCGATTTCCACTGACTTTGACCCAGGTCAAAGCAGCGCTCCGGGCGGCCGGCCACGCTGGGCCGTCCTCAACGGAGCCTGCCATGCAAAGCAACGAGTTCTATTTCGCCGTCACGGTGTTTGGCGCCTTTGCCGTCTTCGGCCTGGCCCTTGCCATCAACTACGTTCAATACCGGCGCTGGCTGAAGCAGCCCGACAGCCACCGCTAACGCGTCCATTCATTCGCCTCCCCCGTTTTACGGGGGAGGTGGCCCGCAGGGCCGGAGGGGAAAGCCACACTCGAAGTGCCTGCGGATTTCCGATCAGGATCTTCAAAATCATCTGCGGGGCCTTCCCCCTTGCCCGGACGAAGCTAATCAAGCCGCTTTGCGTTCGCCCGAATACAATTTCTTGACCTTGAAACGCGACGCCCGCCGCGAGGCATGCCACAAATCGTATTCCATCTGCATGCCGAGCCAGGTCTCGGGCTCACTGCCAAAGGCTTTGAAAAGGCGGATCGCCATCTCCGGCGAAATCCCGGAGTGGCCGTTGATCAATTCCGAAAGTGCTTTGCGCGTAACGCCCAGCGCTCGAGCTGCCGCCGTCACGCTCAACCCGAGCGGAGTGAGGCATTCTTCGCGAACCAATTCGCCGGGATGTGGCGGATTATGCATGCGCATGACTGTTGCTCCTCACCTACTCAATGATAATCCACGAGATCGACGTCGACCGCATCTTCCCCTTCGAAACGGAAGACGATTCGCCAATTGCCAGACACCGAAACTGCCCACTGTCCTCTCCGCTCTCCTTTCAACGGATGCAGGCGGAAAGATCCTTCAAGGCAGTCTTGTCGCCTCGTCGATCAGCTCCTGGGCGGCGATGTCCAGAAGCTCGTCCTCGGCGGTGCCGTCGAGCACCCGTTCCTTGCCGATCTCCAGCAGGATCGGCACGGCGAGCGGCGAGATGCGGTCGAGGCGGCGGTAGTCGATGCGGCCCTTGGCGCGGCGCAGCAGATCGCCCAGGCGTCTGAGGTCGGCGAGCTGCCAGGCGGCGTCCTGGCGGGTGGCGCGCAGCAGGATGTGGTCGGGCTCGTGCTTGCGCAGCGCGTCGTAGATCAGGTCGGAGCTGAAGGTGACCTGGCGGCGCGACTTCTCCTCGCCGGGAAAACGCCGCTCGATCAGGCCGGCGATCACCGCGACGTTGCGGAACGAGCGACGCAGCATGCTCGATTCGTCCATCCAGGCCTCGAGATCGTCGCCCAGCATGTCCTCATCGAACAGCTGGTCGAGCTCGGCCTTGGTCGGCGGACGCAAGCCCCAGATGCCCAGCACATAGTCGGTAGCGACGAAGCCCAGCGGCTTCAGCCCCATGCGCTCCATGCGGCGGGTCAGCAGCATGCCGAGCGTCTGATGCGCGTTCCGGCCCTCGAAGCAGTAGGCGACGATGAACTGTTTGCTGCCGCGGGGGAATCCTTCGATCAGCAGGCGGTTGGCCGCCGGCAGGGTCGAGCGGATGCGCTGGATGCGCAGCCATTCCCGCACCTCGGCCGGCAGCTTGGGATGCCGCGTCGGATCCTGCAGGATGCCGCGCACCCGCTCGGCCAAAAAGGTCGAGAGCGGCAGGCGGCCGCCGCCATAGGCCGGGATCTTGGGATCGCCGCCGGTCGCGGGCGAGCATTGCGCCACCAATTCCTTCACGCCGTCGAAGCGCAACAGCCGACCGGCGAAGACGAACGTATCGCCCGGCACCAGTCCCTGGATGAAGGCCTCTTCGACTTCGCCCAGGATCGGCCCGCGCCGCATCTTCACCTTGATCAGCGGCAACTCGACGATGGTGCCGACATTCATGCGGAACTGGCGCGCCACCATCGGCGAGGCCAGCATCCAGCGCCCGTCGGGCAGCTTTTTAAGCCGATGCCAGCGGTCGTAGGCCGCCAGCGCATAGCCGCCGGTGGCGACGAAATCGAAGGTGTCGTCGAAATCCTGGCGCGGCAGGTCGCGATAGGGCTGGGTGGTGCGCACCTCGTCGTATAAATCGTCGCGGTCGATCGGCTGGGCGCAGGCGGTGCCGACGATGTGCTGGGCCAGCACGTCGAGGCAGGCTGGCCGCGGCGGATCGCCGTCGAGCTCGCGCGCCTCGATCGCCTCCAGCGCCGCCAGCGATTCCAGCACCTCGAAGCGATTGGCCGGCGCGATCATGGCGCGGCTGGGCTCGTCCAGCCGGTGGTTGGCGCGGCCGATCCTCTGCATCAAGCGGCTCACGCCTTTGGGTGCGCCCATCTGGATCACCAGATCGACGTCGCCCCAGTCGATGCCGAGATCGAGCGAGGAGGTCGCCACCACGGCGCGCAGCTTGCCCGCCGCCATCGCCGCCTCGACCTTGCGGCGCTGCTCGACCGCCAGCGAGCCGTGATGCAGCCCGATCGCCAGATTGTCCTCGTTGATGCGCCACAACGTGTCGAAGACGAGCTCGGCCTGCGCGCGCGTATTCACGAAGATGATCGAGGTCTTGTGCTGACGGATGATGTTGTAGACCTCGGGCACGGCATGATGGCCCATATGGCCGCCCCACGGCAGGCGCTCGTGGGCGTCGATGATGCTGACGACGGGCTGAGCGCCAGGCTCGCCCCGAACGATCTCGACCTCGTCTTTCACCGCGAGGAACTCCGCCAGCTCGGGCGGATTGGCGACCGTCGCCGACAGGCCGACGAAGCGCACCTGCGGCGCCAGCGACGCCACGCGGGCCAGACAAAGCGCCAGGTGATGGCCGCGCTTGCTGGTGGCGAAGGAATGCAGCTCGTCCACGATCACGCATTTCAGGCTGGCGAAGAAGCGCGCGGCGTCGGGATATGAAAGCAGCAGCGCCATCGATTCGGGCGTCGTCATCAAGAGGTCGGGCGGCCGCTCGCGCTGGCGCAGCCGGCGGCTCTGCGGCGTGTCGCCGGTGCGGCTTTCGGCGCGCACCGGCAGCTTCATCTCGGCGATCGGTATCTCGAGGTTGCGGCGGATGTCGGTTGCCAGCGCCTTCAAGGGCGAGATGTAAAGCGTGTGCAGCTCGCCCTTGCCCTTCTTGTGCGCGAGATCCTCGCCTCGCTGCCGGCGCTCGGTGAGCTCGATCAGTGACGGCAGGAAGCCCGCCAGGGTCTTGCCGCCGCCGGTCGGCGCGATCAGCAGCGCGCTCTTGGCCCTTTGCGCCAGCGCGATCAGCGCCAGCTGATGCGCGCGCGGCGTCCATCCACGGCTTTCGAACCAGCGTGAAAACAGGTCGGGAAGCCCCATATCTTCCGCGTAGGATCCAGCACGCTCAATGACCGTCGACACCCTCAATCCCCGTTCCTGGCTCTATCCGACACCGCGCGGCCTCTACTGCAAGCCTGGCGACTTCTATGTCGACCCGGCCGTCGCCGTGCCGCGCGCGGTGATCACCCACGGCCACGGCGACCATGCTCGCCCCGGCCATCGCGCGGCGCTGGCCACGCCCGAGACCCTGGCGATCATGCGCGCCCGCTTCGAGGATATGCCCGATACCAGCCAGCAGCCGCTGAAATATGGCGAAAGCGTGCGGGTTGGCGAGGTCAATGTGCAGCTGGTACCAGCGGGTCATATCCTGGGATCGGCGCAGGCGGTGCTCGAATACAAGGGCCAGCGCATCGTCGTCTCGGGCGACTTCAAGCGCCGGCCCGATCCGACCTGCCCGCCGTTCGAGCCGGTGCCGTGCGACGTCTTCATCACCGAGGCGACCTTCGCGTTGCCGGTCTTTCACCATCCCTCCGACATGGGCGAGATCGGCAAGCTTTTGCGCTCGGTTGCGACCTTTCCCGACCACACGCATCTGGTGGGCGCCTACGCCCTCGGCAAGTGCCAGCGGGTCATCAAGCTGTTGCGCGCGGCTGGCTGGGATCAGCGGATCTGGCTGCATGGCAGCCTGCTGTCGCTTTGCAAGCTCTACCAAGACCATGGCGTCGATCTCGGCGACACCGCCCACGTATCCGATGCGATCCTCGAGACTTTCAAAGGCGCCATCGTGCTGTGTCCGCCGTCGGCCATCGCCGACCGCTGGTCGCGGCGTTTCGCCGAGCCCGTGCCGGCGGTCTGTTCGGGCTGGATGCGGGTGCGCGCCCGTGCCCGGCAAAGCGGCGCGGAGTTGCCGCTGGTCATCTCCGACCATGCCGACTGGGCCGAGCTCACCCAGACGCTCAGGGACGTCGGCGCACCCAAGGTCTGGGTGACGCATGGCCGCGAGGAAGCGCTGGTGCACTACGCGCGCTCGATCGGCATCGATGCCGAGGCGCTCCACCTGGCCGGCCGCGAGGAAGAGGGCGCCTAGTGCAGGCCTTCGCCGCACTCCTCGATGCGCTCTCCTACCAGCCGGCGCGCAACGCCAAGCTCCGGCTGATCGAGACCTATCTGCGCGAGACACCCGATCCCGACCGCGGCTGGGCGCTGGCCGCACTGACCGGCGGATTGGATTTCCCGGCGGCCAAGCCTGCGTTGCTGCGCGGTTTCGGCGAGGACAAGATCGGCGCCGAACTCTTCCACCTCTCCCATGACTATGTCGGCGACCTGGCCGAGACCCTGGCGCTGATCTGGGAGACCGATCCCGCCGCCGGCCCGCCGCCGTCGCTCGGCGAGGTCGTCGAAACCCTGCAGCGCGCCACGAAAATGCAGACGCCGGCGATCCTGAAGCGCTGGCTGGACGCGCTCGATTCGACGGGCCGCTGGGCACTCCTGAAACTGCTGACCGGCGCGCTGCGGGTCGGCGTGTCGGCGCGGCTCGCCAAGCAGGCCGCCGCCAACATCGGCAGCCAGCCGGTCGATTCAGTGGAGGAGGTCTGGCACGGCCTTTCCGCGCCTTACCGGCCGCTGTTCGACTGGCTGCTCCGGGGCGCCCCCAAGCCCAGCGGCAACGCCGGCGGCGCCTTTCTGCCGCCGATGCTGGCCAATCCCATCGACCGCGCCGAGCTCGATTCGCTCGACCCCGCCCACTTCCGCGCCGAATGGAAATGGGAC
>Ga0070698_100002997_pt1 | contig 18594 bp, 18 predicted proteins | sample KBSK1502metaG_FD_65477 | JGI IMG/M metagenome (GOLD analysis project Ga0070698, IMG submission 65477) | Corn, switchgrass and miscanthus rhizosphere microbial communities from Kellogg Biological Station, Michigan, USA - KBS K1-50-2 metaG | ecosystem: Host-associated > Plants > Roots >...
TCGCCTCGATCAGCGACTGCGGGCCGAGCATGGCGACCACCCGTTTCAGATTGTAGGCCAGGACATGGAGGCTCATTTCCGTTCTGACCTTGTCGAGGGTCCGGGTCTTGAAGTGGGTTGCTCCCATCCAGGCCTTGATCGTGCCGAAGGGGTGTTCGACGGTGGCACGGCGGATGCGCATGGCGTGGGGCGTGCGGTCGAGCCGCTCCTGCATGGCATCGATCACGGCTTCATGCTCCCAACGCTTGATGCGGCGCTCCTTGCCGGTCGTGCATTGGGGCTTCAGTGGACAGTCGCCGCACTTGGTCGTCCAGTAGATGTGCAGGGTCATCCCGTCTTCCACCGAAGTGGAGCGACGGGTCAGACTTTCGCCGGCCGGGCAGCGATAGACGTCGTCGTCAGCGACGTAGACGAAGTCCTGCTTGCCGAACCGGCCCTTGTCGTCCAGGAACTCGGGAAGCAGGACGCCCTGCCGGCGGTCCTCGCCTTCGACGAAGCGCTTCATCTCCAACTCCGAAGCAGTGTCGTCGAGATTCTAACTCAGCCAGCGTTTTCACACAGCCTCGGCCATAAGCGGACGCAAACCGACGTCCTATCAGCTCCAAGGCCTGTCAGGATCTGCCAGCGGATGCATCGTGTTTGCTTCCTTTCCGCTGCCAGGCGCGCACGCCATCAGTTACACGTTCGTGGAAGTTCTCCGGGCCCACTGCAGCCTCAACTCCCTCGAGCCGCATTCGCTCTCGCACCTGATCGCGCACACGAGCGAGGGCGAGGGTTATGCCTTGGTCTTCTAACTCCTTAACGACGTTCAGCAGCTCGTCCAGGGCGGTGGTGTCGACCAAGTTCACCGATTCGGCATCAAGAAGGACATGCCTCGCCGGCGGATAGCTCGCGGCCAGCGCGGCCTTCATCCCAAGCCCGACATGACCAATGCTGGCGAAGAACAGATCACCGCCAGGGCGCCAGATCAGTAATCCGGGGAAGGTGATCGCGTTCGGATGTAGTTCAACGTCGCGGTAGGCCTCCGTGCCGGGGAGCTGACCCAGCACCGCGCCCTGCGGGTGGGTGGTTTGATAGATCAACATCATCAGCGACAGCACGACGCCAAGGGCAATGCCATGCAGGACGCCCAGCGTAAGCTCGCCGGCAAAGACGATCGTGGCGATACCAAACTCCCATCGACTGCGGACGAACAGGTCGCGCAGATAACCGGGCTTCGAGAGGTGCAGCATTGCCGCGACGACGATGGCGGCAAGCGCGGGGTCCGGCATGCCCCGGAACAGCGGCGTCAGGAAGACCAGGGTGAGGAAGCAGAAGACCGCGGCGACGAGATTGGCGACCTGAGTACGGGCGCCGGCGGACATGGCCACCGAGGTCTTGGACAGGCTGCCAACGACGAGGAAGCCGCCGAAGAGGCCGCTCAGGATGTTGGCGGGCCCGTGCGCAATAAGTTCCTGGTTCGGATCGATGTTGCCGCCGCCCTGCAGCGCCGCGGCCTTCGCTCCGCCGAGCGCCTCGGCATAGCCAACCAGCACAATGGCGAGCGCGCCGGGGACAAGTTCCAGCAGGACTGCGGGGTCGAGGTTGGGCAGGCTGAGGTGAGGCAGGCCGGATGGGAGATTGCCAACCACGCTGATACCAGCTGCTTCGCCGCCGAGCAGGCCGACCAGGACGGTGGCCCCGACCACGACGACCAGCGCCGCCGGGATGCGAGGCGCCAGGTAGCGGAGCAACTGCATGGCGATGAGGCTGAACAGGCCCGTTAACATCGGCGCGAGCGAAACATCGGACAGATGCTGCAGCACGGACCAGAGCTTGGCGAAGAAGCTGCCGGACGCGCCGCTGATGCCCAGCAGATGCGGCACTTGCCCGATGATCGTGACGCAGACGAGACCTTCGATGAATCCGCGCATCACCGGCGTGGGGATGAAGGCTGCCACCCAGCCCATGCGCAGTGTCCCGAACAGCAAGAAGAAGGCGCCGATCAGGATGGCGAGGGTGGAAGTGAGCGTATTGAATTCGGCAGTGCCCTGCGCTGCGATAGCGCCCACGGTCAGGGCGGAGATCAGGCCGGTCGCGGTGTCCGGGCCGACGACTAGCAGACGCGAGGTGCCGAGCAGCGCGTAGGCAATCAACGGCGGAACGATGGTGTAGAGCCCCATGATCGGCGGGACGCCGACGATGGCGGCGTAGGCCATGCCCTCCGGCACCATGACCGCCCAGACGGCAAGGCCTGCCAGAACGTCCGGCAGCAGCCACGCGCGCCGGTAGGCAGGAAGCCACCCGAGGACAGGCAGCAGCCGCCGCAGGATGGGGGGTGAGTGGGCCGAGACAGGCATCTTCCTTCATCCACCGACGGCGACGAAGACCATTAAACACCCGAGCAGCATCGCTGTCAGCCCAACCCGCCAGGGAGGGGCGTCCGTGTAGTGGGCCACCAGTATCCGACATCCGCAAGCAATAGAGGCAGGATCACGTCTGGAAGAGCCGTGGCCTATACCGGGGCAAAGACAGTGAAAGAGGAAATATCAAATTCTGCCGCGCAGGCCTGGGCGGCGGGCGTGGCGTGGCTGCAGATGATTTTGTAGACACTGTCGGTGTAAGAAGCCAGCCAACCCCAAGATAGTCGAATTGATCAATTGGAAAGCTGGGCGTGGGGTCTACAGCAGACATTTTCGAACCCGGTCGGCACTTCGCATTTGTGCCAGGAGCGAACATATCTTCCGCTGAATTTCACAACTAGGATATCCCGGTTGCCGCCGGTTCCTCGGGGACAGGAGCCTGCATTTCGGCGGGATGGCGCATGGCAGCAGGCAGTCTTCGATTTCTTCTTGGCGTCGGTACGGCCGTGATCGGCGCCATCGCCGCCGCTTCGTCGGAGGCCCAGCTCCGTGCATGCCAGCCACCCCAGGCGATGCGCGAGGGCTGGAAGACTTCCTTCGTTGCCAGCTGCACCGACCGGAACGGAAAGGTCGCCGGCGGCAGCCAGATCATCCATCTCGTGACGCACAAGGGCAGGCTCTACGCAGCCAACGGCTACTGGAAGGACGCTCGCAACATCTGGTACGGCGGAGGCGATCCGAACGCCGGCTGGGGACAGGTCCTGCAGCTTTCCGGACCGGACGAACCGTGGGTCGTCGATCTCGATCTCGGTCCGCGCCATCTGCGCACCGAACTTCTGAAGTCGGTCACCTTCACGCAGGACGCGAATGGCCGGCCGCTCGCCGCACCCGACACGCTCCTGCTCGCATCGACCTTCGATGGACCGGGCACCGCCGGCGTAACCCTGTTCGTGCGGAACGACGAAACCGGTTCATGGACCCGGTCCAAGATCATCGCCGGCAACACGGGCAAGAAGGGAGAGGACAACTCGGTGCGCGCCGCCGCGGTCTATCGCGATCGTGTCACCGGTCGGGAACAGCTCTTCATCTCGGTCGGCGTGCTCGGCGTCTTCACCGGCCAGTACGACCCGGCGCGGCGCGGTACCTTCACGTGGTCCCAGGCGCCCGAGTCCGGTCCGACGGGAACGCGTACCCTTTCCATCGTCGAGGCGAACGACAGCCTGTTCTTCTCGGAGGGGGCCAGAATACTGCGCCGCATCGACGGTCAGACACCGCGCTACGCTGTCGTCGCGGACCTGTCGAACGAGGTCGATGCCGGCACCGCCCGGGGGGCGTTCCAGAGCATCGGCGGCATCAGGGGGCTCAGCGCCATCGACGGGCCGGTGCCGAACAGGAAATCGCTCATCTTCGTCTGGACCTCGGGCAAGAAATCGCAGGGCTGCGTCATTCGCCTCGATCCCCAGCCGGACGGTTCATATACGCGGGTCCGCGAGGCCTGCATGGCCGACCTGGTCAGTCGGCATCTCGACAACGCGACCGTCAACTTCGTGCTGGCAGCCTACAATAGCTTCATGCCCCTGCGTGATCCGCAGTCGAACGAGCGGCTTCACCTGATCGGCATGGAGTCCTACGTTTCCGGCAGGACACGGATAACGGCGCACAAGATGAGCAGCAGTTCAGGCGGCTTTTACGCCGGGGCGATGTACGCACTGCGCGACGCGCAAGGCCGCTGGCGGGTCGGTGAAGCAAACGGCAAGTATCACTCCAGCCAACCGGAGCTGGTTTCAATCTATACGACCGCCGTGTCGCCCTTCGCGGAGGCCGGTGGCCGCACGATCTATGTCGGCGGCTACGACCCCAATGATTTCCCATCATCCGACACGGCATGGGTGTTCAGCACCGACCTCGCGAAGCTGGTGGGGAGATGATGCAAGGGGAGCAAATGTGAGGTCCGCTGTGGGTCAAACGCGTCGGTTTTGGGATATCCGCGATAAGTCCGGTCTACCCCAAACAGCAGACATTTTCGGACGCGGTCGGCACTTCGCATTTGTGCCAATAGCGCACGTGGCTGTGTCATTCGAGTCAGCCTCATTCTTGGTTCCGAAAGAGCCCCGAATATCGGGAAGCGTGGCGCCGAGGACCTTGGAGTGGCGCGTACCGCTCCGCTCAGATATGACCTTTCGACTTCGCGGGCGACCTCTACGGCACACCCTGCGCGTGGCGCTCGTCGACTACATCCGGCCCGAAATGAAATTCTCAAGGCCCAGATCGCCGCCGACGGCGGCGCGGCGCGTGAGCTTCTAAAGGCTCAGCCAAAATAGCATCCTTCTCTCCCCCGTTAGGGGGAGAGAAGGATGACGATTGGGCGCGCTGGATCCTGCGCAGCCTGCGGACGGATACGCGTCTCTTGTATATCCTTCCGTCCGCTATGATCAGCGCAGGGGCACTCGAGACCATCGACCTGTCACTACGCGGCGCGTCCATGGCGCTCTTTCTTGTGATCGCCGTGGGGGTGCTGCGGCAGGGCGCTGCACGTCCGGTGGCCTGGTTGGGCGCGCTCTTGTCGGTGGGGGCGGCGGCCTATGCGTCCTGTTCGGCGCCGGGACACCCCATCGATCGCTCGGCGTGGCTCGCGCCCATGCTCGCTCTTTGCGCCGGCAACGTCGCGGTATTCTGGCTGTTCACGCGGGCGGCCTTTGACGATTCCTTTCGACCCAGACCGTGGCATGCGCTGATCTGGCTGGCGCTGGTCCTCTGGCCCGTTGCCGGCCTACTCGGCGCCCCCTTCGCCGCCAGCCGGCCGGTCGAGGTCGTCCTGCGCCTCGCCCCGGTCGCGCTCGTCCTGCTGGCCTTGGCCCAGACTGTGAAGGACTGGCGCGGCGACCTGGTCGAAGGCCGGCGCAAGCTGCGCCTGTTCATCGTCGCCGTCGTGGCACTGCATGCGACACTTTCGGGCGTGGTTGATCTGTGGATCGGGCCCGCTCAGGTGCCGGCGAGCCTGCATCTGGTGAATGCCGTTGCGCTCGCGGCGATCGCTGGCGTGATTGCCGTCTCGCTCCTGAAGGCCGACGTCGATACGATATTTCCCGCACCCGTGCTGGTGTCCGCCCCGCCGGCAGTCGTGGCGCCGCGCGAGGAGCCGGTTGATACCAACCTGCTGGCCGAGCTCGAGCGGCTGATGAGAGTCGAGCGTCTCTATCGCCAGGAGGGCCTCACGATCGGCGCCCTGGCCGCCCGGCTGGGTCTCAGCGAGCAACGGCTGCGTCGGACAATCAACCGCGGCCTGGGGTACCGGAACTTCAACGAGTACCTCAACCGGCACCGTCTGGCCGACGCCAAGCAGGCGCTGGCCGATCCGACGCAGGTCGAGGTGCCGATCCTGACCATTGCCCTCGATTCGGGATTCCAGTCACTCGGTCCCTTCAACCGCGCCTTCAAGGTGGAAACCGGCATGACGCCGAGCGAATTCCGCCGGTCCGCCATCAGCCGTGCCAGCGTCTGATTCCTCGCCGATTTCGGAATCGGCGAGCCGATTCCCGGCTTCGGCGCGATCTTTTCCGTTCCCTCTTGCAGTTTGGCCCGGCGCCGACACGGAGGGGGCGACCGATGAGCGAATTATTGCAAACCTACATCTCCGCGTGGCCTGGAATATGGCTGGTGGACACGGGCCGCTATCTGCTGGCCGCCGGGCTGATGGCCGCCATCCTGGCCCTCTTCTGGCGGGTCGGACTGGCCCGACGTAAATTGCAGGCCCGCCGCGCGACGTCGCGGGACGTCCGGCGGGAAATCCTGGCCTCGCTGCGATCGGCGCTGGTGTTCTCACTGCTGGGCACAGCGGTGTTTGTCGCGGCGCGCCAAGGGTGGGTCACCCTCTACAAGGGCTTCGACCGGGCGGGGCCCCTCTATTTCGTGCTGTCGCTCGCTGTCATGCTGGTTGCGCACGACACCTATTTCTACTGGACGCACCGCGCCATGCATCACCGGCGCCTGTTCAGGTTCTTCCACCGGACGCATCATCTGTCGCGCACGCCCACACCGTGGGCCGCCTATTCCTTCTCTGTGCCCGAGGCGATCGTGCAGGGCGCCTTCGTGCCGCTGTTCGTCGCCTTCGTGCCCATGCACGCCCTGGCGATTTTCGTATTCGTTGTCATTCAGATCATGCGCAACGTCATGGGCCACGCCGGCAGCGAGGTGCATCCCGCCGGCTTCGGGCCCGGCCGCTGGCTGGGCTGGAACAACACGACGACCCATCACGACCTGCATCACGAGACTGGCCGCTACAACTACGGCCTCTATTTCCGCTGGTGGGACAAGTTCATGGGTACTGAGCACCCCGACTACCGCCGCAAGTTCGAAGCCGTCGTCGCGCCGGCGCAGCCGGTGGCCGCGGAGGTGCGGTCGTGAGCCCAGCGCGGAGCATGGCCGTCGCGGCGGCCCTGTTGCTCGCGTTGGCCCGACCGGCATCGGCGGATGACAGCCTCCTCGGCCGCTGGGTGACGCCAGGAGCGAGCGCCGTCGTTGAGTTGGCGCGCTGTGCCGACGCCTCGACGATCTGCGGCACCGTCCGCTGGCTGTGGGAGGCGGCGGACGACAGGGGCCGGCCACGGCTCGATTCGCAGAACGCCGACGCCAAGCTGCGCACACGGCCATTGCTGGGACTGACCATCCTGTCCGGCCTCGTGCCGCGGGCAGGCGGCGGCTGGGAAGGGAGCATCTACAATCCCGAGGACGGCCAGACCTATCGCGCCATCCTCGGCCGGCGCGGCGCCGACTCGCTCGTCGTGGAGGGCTGTGTGCTGTTCGTCTGTCGCAAGCAGATCTGGCGCAAGGCGAGCGTGTTGGTCGAGGCGCTGCGGTAAAGTGGGCCGCCTCGAGCTCGCGGAAATGCCCCCGCACACCCCTCGAGTGCTATGGGCAGCGTATGGAAAAAATCGAGGGCGGCTGTCTCTGCGGCGCGGTGCGATTCGCCGCCACCGGTCAGCCCAAATCAGTCTTCTGGTGCCATTGCCAAAGCTGCCGAAGGCACAGCGGCGCACCGGTTTCTGTGTTCGTTGGCTTCGATCACGGCGCCTATGTCGTGACGAGCGGCGAGATCACCAAGTTCGCTTCGTCTCCCGGCACGGTGCGCGGTTTCTGCAGCAAGTGCGGCTCCACGCTGACGTGCGAAGTCGCGGCTCTGCCATCCGAGACGCATTTCCACGTCGGAGCTTTCGACGCTCCCGAACGGCTGCAGCCCACCAGGCACTTTTTTCGCAACGAACAGCTGCCGTGGCTGCACCTGTCCTAGCGCGCGCGAGCTGGGGCAGCGACCCGCCTAAATGGCATTTGGTAAGTATTGACTTACTGTAAGCCTAGGCTTACGCTTGTCTGATGGCTCAGGCGCTGGTGATCGCGATTCGACTCGACAAGGCTTTCCATGCGTTCGCCGACCCCACGCGCCGGCGCGTGTTCGAGCGGCTGCGTCGCCGCACGCGCTCGGTGCGCGAGATCGCCCAGGGGATGGACGTCAGCCGCCCGGCGGTATCTCAGCATCTGAAGGTGCTGCAGGAGGCCGGGTTGGTGCGGGTACGCAGCGAGGGCACGCGGCGGCTCTATTCGGTGGAGCCGCGCGGTCTCGAGGCGGTGCGCGACTGGCTGGATGGTTTCTGGGACGAGGCTCTGAGCGCCTTCAAAGCGGCTGCCGAACGGGAAGCCGCCCGGGAGAGGAAACAATGACGACCGCGCCCGACAAGCCCGGCATCGACGACCCCAACAGCGTGCGCAAGACAGTGACCGTCCAGGCCCCGCTCGCGGTGGCATGGAAGGTGTTCACGGAGAAGATGGGAACGTGGTGGCCTTTGGCCGTCTACAAGATCGGCAAGGCCAATGCGGTGGATGCGATCATCGAACCGCATGTCGGCGGTCGCTGGTACGAGCGCGGTGACGACGGCAGCACCTGCCAATGGGGCAGCGTGCTCTCCTGGGAGCCGCCGTCTCGGCTGGTGCTGTCCTGGGACATCGATGCCAACTGGCAATACGATCCGGACTTGAAGACGGAAATCGAGGTGCGCTTCATCGCCCAAGGCAGCGCTTCGACACGCGTCGAGCTGGAACATCGCAAGCTCGATCGCTTCGGCGCCCGTCGCGACGAGATGCGCCGCATCTTCGAAACCGAGGGCGACTGGGGCCGCCTTCTCGCGGCGTTTGCCGCTCGCGCCGCGGAAGAAGCGGGTCCATGACGACGGCTCCGCACCCGCCCATCAAGCTCTTCCAGTTCCCGCGCCTGTTCGGGATCCCGAACCTCAGCCCATTCTGCTGCAAGCTCGAGACGTGGTTGCGTATCGTCGGGCTTCCCTACGAGATCGTCGACACGCCCAATCCCCGCAAGGGACCGAAGGGCAAGTTGCCCTTCATCGAGGACGGCGGGGTGCGCATTGCCGATACGTCGCGCATCATCGAGCACCTGGTGAAGACGCGCGGCGTCGGTCCGGATGGGCATCTCGATCGGACGCAGCGCGCCACCGCGCTCCTCGTCCAGCGTACGCTGGAGGAGCACTACGCCTTCGTTCTGGCCTATACGCATCTCGTCAGCGATGAAGGCATGCGACACGCGGACGAACGGTTCGCAGCCTTGCCGGCGATCGCGCGCCCGCTCGTCGCGCGCCTGTTGCGCCGGGCCGTCAAGGGCATGCTGTGGAAGCAAGGTATTTTGCGTCTCGCGCCCGAGGAGATCGTCGAGGCGGCCGTGCGCGACTGGCAGGCGGTGCTGGCCTTCAAGTCGGATGGCCCGTTTTTCTACGGCGACAAGGCGAGCGGAACCGATGCAATCGTCTTTGGTGCGTTGGCGACGACCGTGCTGACGCCGATCGAGACGCCGATTCGCGACTTTCTCAGGGCGCAGCCGGATTGCGTCGCCTATGCCGAACGCATGATGGCGCGGTTCTATCCGGAGTTCCCTAGATTATGAGCGGGCGCAGCCTTTGGCGGGCGGCGCGCAGCGATTCTTCGACCTCAACGGCCTCGCTGCCTTCGGCGAACAGGAAGCCGAGATAGCGATCGCCCCACGGCAGGGGCCGAACCTTCTCGCCCATCGGGATCGTGATCGAAAGACCGGTGATGCCGGGAACAGCCAGGGCCTCCTCCCGCCCGCCGACGCTTTCCAGCACGCCGTCGCGCTCCACCGGCAGCATGAGGACACCGGCGGCGCCGGGGGGCGGGGAGGCCACGACAGTGCCGCCCAGGGCATTGAGGAGAATTGTCATCTCGAGGCTCATGTCGCCGAGGAAGCGGAGCGAGCGCGAGCAGAGGCCGCCGATCGAGCGGGCAGCAAGCTCCAGCATAATGGGCCTTGCCTGTCCCGCCCGGCCGTCGAGGCGGAGCTCGGCGTGGATCGGGCCGTGATGCAGCCCGAGAGTCCGGGCCGCGCGCTCCGCAAGGTCCGTGGCCAGCGCAAGCGTCGACTCGGGCAGTCGGGACGGTGTCACCAGCAGTGTCTCCTCGAAGGTCGGGCCTTCCGGTGTATCGGGCTTGTCGAAGACCGCGGTGACTGCCAGCGAGCCGTCGGTGAGGAGACCATCGATGCTCACTTCCCATCCGGGCACGTATTCTTCGAGCAGGACTGGCTCTTGATCGCCGCCGCTGGTTTGGGCAAGGATGGCGCGGATCTCCCTCACCGCGGCCAACAGGCCGGCGTCATCGTCGACGCGCAGGACACCCCTGCTGGCGCTGAGCGAGACCGGCTTGGCGATGCACGGGAAGCCCAATGCTCGCGCCGCTTCGATCAGGTGCGGTTCGCCTGCATCCGCGGCCATGATGTGAAAGCGCGGCTGGGCCACGCCGGCCTCGGCCCACAGATGCCGTTGGATCGCCTTGTCGGCAGCCGCGATGACGGCGTCGACGCTGTTGTGGGCAAGCCCGAGTTCGCCTGCCAGCCGCGCCGCCAGCGGCAGCATCTGCGCATCGACGCCGACCACCGCATCCACCCGGCCGACCGTCGCCAGAAGGCGGCGGACGCTGCCGCCCGGATCGGCCGCGTCGATCGGCACCACCGGCTTGCCGCCCAGGGGCAGCGCGCCATCGCTGCCGATGACGACATCGAGCTCGAGCCGGTTGGCCGCGGTCACGAAGTCGGTCGCCCTGTAGGTGACCGGCGGAACCAGCAGCAGGACGCGCCGGCCTTTGACGTCGATCATCGCTTCGCTGCCGAATAGAAGGGCTCCCGGCCGGCCTGGTGATCGGTGACGTCCACCAGCCCGACGATGCCTGGCACGCGTGCCCGCAGCATCGGCTCGATGCCCTGGCGCAGCGTCACCTCCGCCAGGCTGCAGCCCTGGCACCCGCCCTCGAGGCGAAGGCGGACCCAGCCTTCCTCCACCGCCACCAGACTCGCATGCCCGCGATGGGCGGCAATGACGGGATTGACCTCGCGATCGAGCACGGTGCGCACGAGGTCCTCGAAGTCGCCCGCGGCGCCCCCTGCCGGCGGCTCGGCGCCGGGACCGACCATCCGCACGGCCGCCACCTCGGGAACGGCATGGCGGATCAGCGCTTCGATGCGCGCGCGGAGCGGCAGCGCGGCGCCGGGCGAGCCGGTCATCTCGAGGATCACCGTGCCGTTGTCGATGCCCAGCACGCGGATCTCGCCGCCGCGCGCGACCACCGACGGCAGCACGCTCGCCTGCAGCGCGGCGGCGACCCTGCGAGCCAGGTCCCTGTCAGCTAGGTCCACGGGAACGGCCCTCGCGCTGGCCAGCATCGAGCACTGCCTCCAGGTCGGCAATGAGATCCGCGGGGGCCTCGATTCCGACCGACAAGCGCAGCAGGTCGTCGGGGACCGGCGAAGAGGGTCCCTCCATGCTGCTGCGGTGCTCGATCAGGCTTTCCACGCCGCCGAGCGAGGTCGCGCGCTTGAACACTTTGACGGCGGCGAGCACGGCCCGCGCCCGATCGGCGCCGCCCGCCACCCGCAGCGACAGCATGCCGCCGAACCCGCCGTTCATCTGACGCGCCGCGATCGCATGACCGGGGTGCGATGGCAGGCCGGGATAGAGCACGGCGCGCAGGGCCGGATGCCTCTCGAAGTGCCGGGCGATCGCCAGCGCCGTCTCCGACGACCGCCGCACGCGCAGGAACAGGGTCCGCATGCCGCGTAGCAGCAGCCAGGCCTCGAACGGGCCCGGCACGGCGCCGGCCGTCCGACGCCACGACCGAATCCGCTGCCAGAACGGATCGTCGCGCGCGCTCAGCACCGCACCGGCAAGGACGTCGCTGTGGCCGTTGAGATACTTGGTGGCGGAGTGGACGACGAGGTCGGCGCCGAGCTCCATCGGCCGCGTCAGCACGGGCGTCGGCACCGTATTGTCGACGGCGACCCGCGCGCCGGCGGCATGCGCCAGTTCGCACACGGCCGCGACATCGGTGACGTCCCAGGTCGGGTTTGCCGGCGTCTCCACCCAGACTAGCCGCGTCGACCCCGGGCGGATGGCCGCCGCCACGGCGCGGAGATCGCCGGTGTCCACGAACTCGACATCGAGGCCCCAGGAAAGGCCGAACTCGGCCAGCCATTTGCGGACGCCCCAATAGAGCACCCGTGCCACGACGACATGGTCGCCGGGCAGCAGCGACTGGAAGACTGCGATGGCCGCGGCCATGCCGGAGGCGAACAGGATGCAGTTATTGCCGCCTTCGAGCGTCGCCAGCATCCGCTCGGCCTGCTCGTAGGTCGGATTGTCGGCCCGTGTATAGACCCGGCCCTGATGGTAGGAACCGTCGGACGCCTGCTCGTAGGTGGTCGAAAGGCTAATGGATGGCGTCAGGGCGCCGGATACCGGATCGACCTCGCCCAGCGCCTGCGCCACCAAAGTCTCCGGCGATAGTTGCGAGCCCTTCATCGCGTCGCTCCGTTCAAGCTTCGGCCGCAATCTTACGCCAATGGCTGACGCAGACGGTCCAGGATGGGGGATCTAGCCCGAGTTGGCCGAACCGACCGGCAAGCCCGCCGCCTTCCATTCCGGGAAGCCGTCCTCGAGCCGCCGCGCGTCGTAGCCCTTTGCCCGCAGCGCCGCGACGGCCTCGAAGGACAGCACGCAGTAGGGACCGCGGCAGTAGGCGACGATCTGCGTCCGCTTGGGCAGTTTCGACAACCGCTTGCCGAGCTGCGCCAAGGGAATGTTGAGCGCGCCCGGCAGATGGCCCTGTGCGAACTCGTCCTCGGGCCGCACGTCGAGCAGCAGCACGCTCTTGTCCTTCAGCCGCTTGACGAGCTCCTTGCGCGACACCGGCTCCAGCGAATCGAGCCGCCCGAAATAGTCGGCGACGATGGCGTTCAGCCCGGCGCGGCTGTGCTCGGCGTAGCGTCGCAAGGCGGCCAGCAACTCGATCACCGGACCATCGCCCAGCCGGTAGAGCACCTGCTTGCCGTCGCGCCGTGCGCGCACGAGAGCCGCCCGCCGCAGCACCTGGAGGTGCTGCGAGGCGTTGGCCACCGACAAGCCGGTGAGCTGGGCCAGCCGCTCGACCGGCCGTTCGCCTTGGGCGACATGCTCGAGCAATTCCAGGCGGTTGGCCTGGCCCAGCACGCGGGCCAGCTCGGCGAACTGCTCGAACACTTCGGTTTTTGGACTCGTCATTCAATTGATAGATTGACTGTTTGAAGGATTCGCGTCAAGGGTCCGCGGAGAGATTTCCCCCAGGGCGCGCCGTGCCGACCGAAACGATCATCCGACTTGCCTTCTTCCTGGGCGTGCTGGGCCTCATTGCGGCCTGGGAGGCGCTCGCGCCGCGCCGCCGCCGGGCGCTCGGGCGCTGGACGCGCTGGCCGAGCAATCTTGCCATCACGGCCCTGAACGCGGCGCTGATACGCCTCGCCGTCCCGGTCACGGCCACGGGCTTCGCCCTTCTCTGCGAGCAACGCGGTTGGGGCTTGCTCAACGCGCTCGACCTGCCGCGCTGGCTGGCGATCGCGCTCGGCGTGCTCGCCCTCGACCTGGTGATCTATCTGCAGCACGTGCTGTTCCACGCCGTGCCGGCGCTGTGGCGCCTGCATCGCATGCATCACGCCGACCTCGATATCGACGTCACCACCGGTGGCCGCTTCCATCCTGTCGAGATCGTGGCGTCGCTGGCGATCAAACTCGCCGCCATCGCCGCCCTTGGCGCGCCGATGGAGGCCGTGCTGGCGTTCGAGATCCTCCTCAACGCGACCTCGATGTTCAACCACGGCAACATCCGCCTGCCGTCGGGTCTCGATCGCGTGCTGCGATGGATCGTTGTCACGCCCGACATACATCGCGTGCACCATTCGATCGTGCCGCGGGAAACCAACAGCAACTTCGGGTTCAACATGCCGTGGTGGGACCGGCTTTTCGGCACCTATCGCGCCCAGCCCGAGGCCGGCCACGAAGCCATAACCATCGGCATCTCGCAATTCCGCTCGCCGCGCGAGCAGTGGCTCGACCGCATGCTCACCCAGCCCTTCCGGGAGCATGCCCTCGAGCGGACATCGATCATGAGTCCGGATTTATGAGGACACGCCCTGGCGCATCGGGGGTTGACAAAAATACTAAGCATGCTTATTATCTCATTGCTTATTGTCTTCGTCATTCCCCCTTGTGAACGATGGCCGCTGATCCTGCCGACGATCTGCTGATTCTCCTGGTCGACGTCGCCCGTCATTTCCGGACGTACGGCGACCAGGTCGCGCAGAGCCTTGGCGTGACGCGCGCCCAGCTCAGCATTCTGGCGCGGCTCGACGGCAACCCCGATTTGACGCAAAAGGAGCTTGCGGCCATCGCCGAGGTCAGCCCGATGACGATCGGTCGCTTGATCGATTGCCTCGAGCGCCATGGTCTGGTCGAGCGCTGCAGCGATGCCTCCGATCGCCGCATTTGGCGACTGCGCCTGACGCCGAAGGCCGCGCCCCTGCTGCGCGAGATCAAGCGCATTCGCACCAAGCTGCACAGTGTCACGACCAAGGGCATCGAGCCCACTGTCCTTGACGCGATGACCCTTGGACTGCGGCAAATGAAGGACAACGTGGTCAGTCGCCGCTTAACCGAAGCAAGCTCATAGGGACATTCGTGAGATGGGAAACCAAGCCATGCACCGGGGAGCACTCTCTGATCTGACGACCTTCATCACCGTGGCCGATTCGCTCAGCTTTCGCGGTGCAGGCGAGCGGCTGGGAGTGACGCCGTCGGCGCTCAGCCATTCGATGAAGCAGCTCGAGGAACGCCTTGGCACGAGGCTCTTGAACCGCACCACGCGCAGCGTTTCGCTGACCGATGCGGGCGTGCGCCTGCTGGAGCGTCTGCGGCCCGCCTTCGACCAGATCACCGATGCCATGGAAGACCTGAATGAAGCGCGCGGCCGGCCGGTCGGCAACCTCCGGGTCTACATCAGCGGCACCCCCGCGGCAGACGTCGTTGCGCCGATCTGGAAATGTTTCCTTTCGACCTATCCGGAGGTCAACCTCGAGGTCGAGGTCGGCCAGACGCCGATCGATATCGTGGCCAAGGGATTCGATGCCGGGATCGGACCCAGGAACCACAGCGCCATCGATATGATCGCCGTTCGCGTGACAGATCCGAGGAAGATCGCGGTGGTGGCGACGCCGTCCTATTTCGCGCAACACGGTCCGCCGCAAACGCCTGACGATCTTCTCCATCACGGCTGCATCCAGTATCGGGTCAGCAACGGCAGGCTCTTCGATTGGATGTTCGAGCGCAATGGCGAGAGCACGACCCTTGCCGTCAATGGGCGGGTCATCGTGAACTCCTGCGAGCTCGCCTTGCGCGCGGCAGCCGACGGATTGGGGCTGGCGTACGTCATCGAAAGCGAGGCGGATCCGCTCTTGCGCTCGGGCCAGCTGGCCCGCGTGCTGGAGGATTGGTCGCCTGCGTTCGAGGGACTTTATCTCTACCATCCGAGTCACCGGCAGAGGCCCGCCGCGCTGGGTGCGCTGATAGAGATGCTGCACGCGGCCAGGAGAACCCGTCACTGACCTTTCGCGGATCGGGAAACCCCGGCGTCCGAGACGGGGGAAGGACGCCGGGGCCCAAGCTCATTCCGCCGGGTGGGGAATGCGGAATGAGCCACCGTCGGACAAGTCAACCAACGCACTCGTCCGGAGGATTGGAACATGCCGCCAATGGCTGCTCGCTCATGTCCGCGAGCAGCCAAACCCAGCAATTGGCAAACAGCTCCTGCTCGCGGACGACGACCGTCATGCGCTTCGCCATCCATTCGTTGCACAAGCTCGCAGCCTGCGGTGCCGTCCTGGCCGACATCAGCTTGGCGCTGTAGTCGACCTCGAGATGCCGGATTTCCTGCGCGTTCTTGAGCCATTCGCGGTGCATGAGGCGCATGCGCTCGAACAAATGAGCGTTGAACCGCGCGCCTGGTCCGTTTGCTTGCGCTTGGACGTGATTCACTGGCGAAACTCCTGTTTCAAGTCGAGGCACAGACAATAGGGCTTGCTGAATTCTGGTGTGCTGAGTTGTCTTCAAGACGGTGCTGAGGGGCATGCGGTGGTGGAAGGGCCACCACGTTCCTAGTTCTCGCATTCGATGACCCAGGCGTCCTTCAGCACAGGCCCATTCATCGCGGCGTTCGCCATCGCGGCCGCCGCAGTCTCAATCTCCTCGCCTGCCGCTGCGCAGCCTTCGCCAGGGCCGCCGGCCGTCGGCGTGGTCGAGGTGACGAAGCGGCCGATCACCGAGTCGACCGAGTTCCTTGGCCGCATCGAGGGAGTCAACCGGGTCAATGTCACTGCCCGCGTCACTGCGTTCCTGGAGAAGCGGCTGTTCACCCAAGGTGCGGAGGTCAAGGCGGACGATCCGCTCTATCGCCTGGAACGCGGGCCGTTCGAGGCCGATCTGAAGGCCAGGAAAGCGCTGGTGGCGCAGCTCGAAGCGACGCTCGCCAATGCACGGATCACGACGGACCGCCAGCGCACGCTGCTGAACGGTCCGGCCGGCCTGCAGTCGAGCTACGATTCGGCGATCGCGAGCCAGAAGAGCCTGGAAGCCCAGATTCAGGCGGCGCAGGCCCAGGTGAGCCTGGCGGAGATCAATCTGGGCTACACCGACATCCGCTCGCCAATCGACGGAAAGATCGGCCGCACCTCCGTCACCGAAGGCAATGTCGTGGGTCCCGCCTCGGGAACGCTGACGACCATCGTCAGCCAGGATCCGATGTACGTGACCTTTCCCATCTCCGTGCGAGAGGTCCTGGCACTGCGCGAGAGATACGCCAACAAAGGCGGACGCGATGCGGTGGTGATCCGTCTCCGGCTGCCGGATGGCCGCCTGTACGGCCAGACCGGACGCCTGGACTTCTCGAGCAACAGCATCACCCAGACCACCGACACCCTGCTGCTGCGCGGCACCATTCCCAATCCGGCAATCTATGCGGCGCCCACTGCGGTGCGCGAGCTTACCGACGGCGAGCTGGTGACCGTGATGCTGGAGGGCGCGCAACCGGTCGAAGTGCCGTCGATTCCCAGGGCGGCCGTGCTGTCGGATCAGCAGGGCAACTACGTCCTTGCCGTCGGCGCCGGCAACAAGGTCGAACAGCGCCGCATTCAGCTCGGTCAATCCACGACGACCGTCGCCACGATCACGACCGGCCTGTCGCTTGGCGACGAGGTGATCGTCGAGGGGATTCAGCACGTGAAGGCGGGCCAGGTGGTCGCCCCGGGACCGGCCAGTGACGGTGTCCGGACGCTCATGCAGGGGCGCGACGGAGGGCAACGCCAATGATCTCCTCCGTCTTCGTCAACCGCCCGCGCCTGGCGATCGTGATCGCCTTCGTCATGACGATCGCGGGCCTGCTGGCGCTGACGCAAATCCCGGTCGCGCAGTTCCCCGACATCGTGCCGCCGCAGGTGACGGTAAGCGCCACGTTCCCCGGCGCGTCCGCCTCCGTGGTGGAGACCAGCGTGGCCCAGCCGCTCGAGGCCCAGGTCATCGGCGTCGACAAGATGCTCTACATGAAGTCGACCAGCGGCAACGACGGCTCCTACACGCTGACCACGAGCTTCGCGCTCGGCTCCGACCCCGACATCGACACGGTGAACGTCAACAACCGCGTGCAGGCGGCGCTGGCGCAGCTGCCGCCGGAGGTCCAGCTCCAGGGCGTGACGGTGCAGAAGAAGTCTTCGGCAATCCTGCAATTCATCATTCTCTACAGCGAGACGGGTGCCCTGGACCCGGTGTTCATCACCAACTACGCGGTGGTCAACCTGCTCGATACGATCTCGCGCGTTCCCGGCGTCGGCCAGGCGACCTTGTTCGGCAAAATGAACTATTCGATGAGGATCTGGTTCGATACCCAACGCCTGACCAGCCTCAATCTCGCGCCGTCCGATGTCGTCAACGTGATCCGCGCCCAGAGCGTCCAGGCGCCGGTCGGACGGCTCGGCGCGCGACCGATCGGCGACCACCAACAGTTCCAGCTCAATCTGCAGACGCAAGGGCGACTCAGCACGCCGGAGGAATTCGGCAACATCGTCCTGCGCGCCAACACGGACGGCTCGCTGCTGCACGTCAGCGACGTCGCCCGCGTCGAGATCGGCGCACAAAATCTCGACAACGAGTCGCACATCGACGGGCAGCCGGGTGTCGGCATCGCCATCTATCTCGCACCGGGCGCCAACGCGGTGACGACGGCCGCCGGCGTTCAACGGACCCTGAAAGAGGCGGCCGTCCGCTTTCCGCCCGGGCTGAAACATCTCGTCCAATTCGACACCACCACCTTCGTGACCGACACGATCAACGAGGTGCTGCGCACCTTGGCCGAGGCGTTCGTCCTGGTCGTCGTCGTGGTCTTCCTGTTCTTGGGCAGCCTTCGCGCGACGATCATTCCCACGGTTGCGGTTCCGGTCAGCCTGATCGCCACCTTCGCGGTCCTGCTGGCGATGGGCTACTCGGCGAACACGGTGTCGTTGCTCGCCATGGTTCTGGCGATCGGCATCGTGGTCGACGACGCGATCGTCGTGGTCGAGAACGTCGAACGTGTTCTCGAGGAAGAGCCAAGCCTGACGCCGGCGGAAGCAACCAAGAAGGCCATGGCGCAGATCACCGCGCCCATCATCGCCATCACGCTGGTGCTGCTCTCGGTCTTCGTGCCGACGGCCTTCATCCCCGGCATCAGCGGCCAGCTCTACAAGCAGTTCGCCGTCGCCGTTTCCGTCTCGATGGTGATCTCGGCGATCAATGCGCTGTCGCTGTCGCCGGCGCTCTGCTCGCTGATCCTGCGCCACCGCAAGAAGCCG
>Ga0070698_100002999_pt1 | contig 18592 bp, 17 predicted proteins | sample KBSK1502metaG_FD_65477 | JGI IMG/M metagenome (GOLD analysis project Ga0070698, IMG submission 65477) | Corn, switchgrass and miscanthus rhizosphere microbial communities from Kellogg Biological Station, Michigan, USA - KBS K1-50-2 metaG | ecosystem: Host-associated > Plants > Roots >...
GCTCCGCATCGCCGCTCCGTCCCTGCTGAGCGCGGGCCAAGGCCAGGTTCAGGTGGGCCTCGGGGAAGTCGGGCTTGAGCCGGAGCGCCCGCTCGGAGTATTGCACCGCCTCGTCGAGCCGCCCTCGAGCGCGGAGGGCCGATCCGAGGTTGGACGCCGCCGACGGAGATTCGGGATCGAGCCGGAGCGCGCGGCGCCAGAGGCTCTCATCGTCACGCCAGATCTGGACCTGAGCCCACGTGACGAGGGCCACCGCCACCGTTGACGCCACGATCACGACGCCCAGCCCGGCGGACAGCACCCGCCGGTCGTGCCGTGGAGCCCGCATGCCCGCGAACACGACGGGCAGCCCGGCTCCGACCAGCAAGGCAAACCCAAGCCCCGACAGGTAGCTGTAGCGGTCGGGCGCCAGGTCCGCCCCCAGGCGGAGCGCGAGGCTGGTCGGCGCGAGCATGATCACCGAGAACGCCCACACGGCCAGTCCGGCCGGCCAGCGGCGGCGCAGGAAGATCAAGGTCGCCGACACCAGCACGAAGCCCAGGACGGCGAGGCCGAATCGGGGCTCCGACAGGTCGATCCGAGCCGGCATCTCGTAGAGAGGCGAGAGGGCAGCAGGCCAGACGAACCGGAGCGGGTACACGCAGAAGCTGTAGGCCGCGACCGCCACCCGGGCGGCCACACCGTATTCCTCCGACCGCGTCAGCAATGCCCCGTGCCGGACGGCGTATATCACGACGACCGAGCCCATCAACGACACCAGGAAGAGGAGGATCTTCTCTCGCAGCAGCGTCCAGGCGGCGGCCCGGGTCAGTCGACGGAGCGGGTAGACATCGAGGAGCAGCAGGGCCACCGGCAGCGGCAGGGCCGCTCCTTTGGAGAGAATCGCCGCGGCGAGGGCGACGCCGGTTACCGCGATCCAGCGGGGTCGGGCCGGCTCGGCGCCGTCGACCGCACAGAGGTACGCCCAGGTCGCCGCGAGCACGAAGGTGCCGCAGAGCACGTCGGCGCGGCCCGTGATCCACGCCACCGGCTCCGCCCGCAGCGGATGGAGCCCGAAGACGAGGGCCGCGACCGCTCCCCCGACGGAGAGATCGAGCCGCGTGCGAGCCGTCTGCACTCCTCGGTCGACCGCGGCGGCGAGCAACCGGCGGGCCACGAAGTAGAGCAGCAGGGCGTTGCCCGCGTGGAGGAGCACGTTCACCAGGTGATAGCCCCACGGGTTCATCCCGCCGAGGGCATAGTTGAGGCTCCAGCTCAGGCGGGTGACGGGAATGTAGTGCCCGAAGAGGGTGCTGGTGAGCGCGCCCCAGATCCGACCCGACCCTCGGAACGTCGGGTTCTCCTGGAAGTTGACGTTGTCATCCCAGTTGAGGAACGACCCGGAGAGCGCGGGAAGGAAGCCGGCGATGGTCAACAGGACGACGGCGACCGGGATCAGTGCCACTCCTTCAAATCTCCCATGGCGACCCCTCAGGACCAAGCGGAAAGGGCCCGCAGGCTATCGGAATGATTGACTCTGCGGGCCCTGCCGCGTATAACGAGTGATGGATGGCTAACCCGGTCTCTCCGGTCGGCGGGACCCTGACACCCGATGATCCGGCCACCCTCAGCGCCATTCGCCGCTACGAGGAGCGGCTGGCCCGGGATCCGACGTCGCTGGCGTTCGCGCCCCTGGCCGATGCGTACCGAAAGACCGGCCGGGTCCGGGACGCCATCCGGCTCTGCCGGGAAGGACTCGATCGCTTTCCGCACTACGTCACGGCGCGGCTCATCCTGGCGAAGGCGCTGCTCGACGACGGCGACCCGGACACGGCCCTGAGCGAGGTGCGGGCCATTCTGGAGGCGAGCCCTCACGAGGCCCAGGCCCATCGGCTGGCGGGTGAGCTCTATCGCCGCTCGGGCGCGCTGGCCGACGCGGTCGGCCATCTCGAGCAGGCGGTCCGGCTCGACCCGGGCGACCGCGAGTCGCGCGCGCTCCTCGACGTGCTCGGCGCGGGCGGCACCGTCTCCGACAACTCGGCGCTGAAGCAGCTGCTGGCCGACGATACGTTCGTGACGATGAGCTTCGGCCGGGTCTGCCTCGAGCAGGGCCTGATCGACGAGGCGGCGCAGATCTTCCTGCGTCTCCTCGGCCGCGATCTGCGACACGCGGGGGCCCGCGGAGGCCTGGAAGAGGCGCTTCGACTGAAGACTCAACGACGGAAGGGGTCATGATCTCATGCAGGTGTCGACGGCCGAATTCAAGAAGGGTCTGAAGATCCGTTTCGACGGTGAGCCGTACAGCATCGTCGATTTCCAGCACGTCAAGCCGGGCAAGGGCGGCGCGTTCGTGCGCACCAAGCTCAAGCACATGCGGCTCGGGCGGGTGATCGACAACACGTTCCGCGCGGGCGAGAAGGTGGAGCTGGTCGACTTCGAGGACAAACGGATGCAGTACCTCTACCACGACGACCGCTTTCACTTCATGGACCTGGACACCTACGACCAGATCTCCCTGTCGGCCGAGGAGGTCGGCGACGCGCGGGACTTCCTCAAGGAGAACATCGAGGTGGAGATCCTGTTCATCAACGACAGTCCGGTGACCGTCGAGCTGCCGAATTTCATCGAGCTGCAGATCGCCAAGACCGACCCCGGCATTCGCGGCGACACCGCGTCGGGCGGCTCGAAGCCCGCGACCCTGGAGACCGGCGCGGTGGTGCAGGTGCCGCTCTTCCTCAACGAGGGCGACGTAGTGAAGGTGGACACGCGCAGCGGGGAATACCTCGGCCGCGTGGCGACGGCCGGCTAGTGGCCGCGCGACGACCGGCTCGCGCCCCGTCGGGACCTGGACCCGTGACGCTCGACCAGGTCGTCGAGCTCGCGGTGCGCCACAATCTGGCCGAAGTCGAGGTGGAGGTGGCGGGCACCCGCATCCGCGTCGTGCGCGAGCACGCGCCCGCGGCGGGAGCCGCCCGGGGGGAGACGACCCCCGCGGCCTTGCCCCAGCCGCAGCCCATCGCGGCGGAGCAACTGGAGTCCGCCGCGCACCTGGTCGCGGTGGAGGCGCCGATGGTCGGCACCTTCTACCGCGCGCCGAAACCCGACGCTCCTCCATTCGTCGCCGAGGGTGACGTGGTGAAGGAAGGCCAGGTGCTCTGCATCGTCGAAGCGATGAAGCTGATGAACGAGATCGAGGCCAAGGTGTCGGGCCGCATCGTCAAGGTGGTGGTGGAGAACGGCCAGCCCGTCGAGTTCGGGCAATCGCTCTTCCTGATGGAGCCGCTTCGCTGACCCGGGGCTGATGTTCCACAAGATCCTCATCGCCAACCGGGGCGAGATCGCGCTCCGCATCATCCGGGCCTGCCGCGAGATGGGAATCCGCACCGTGATCGCCCACTCGACGGCCGACGCGTCTTCCCTGCCGGTGCGCATGGCCGACGAGTCGGTCTGCATCGGGCCGCCCGAGGCGCGCGCGAGCTATCTCAACATCCCGAGCATCATCTCCGCCGCCGCCATCACCGACAGCGAGGCGATCCACCCGGGTTACGGGCTGCTCTCGGAGAACCCGGCCTTCGCGGAGATCTGCCGCGCGTGCGGCATCACCTTCATCGGCCCCTCCCCGGAAGCCATCCGCCTCATGGGCGACAAAGCCCAGGCCCGGGAGATGGCCAAGCAGGCGGGCGCCCCGGTGGTGCCCGGCAGCGAGGGCCCCCTCGACGGGGTGGACGAGGCCCAGGCCCTCGCCGACTCGATGGGCTATCCGGTCATCGTCAAGGCCGCCGCGGGAGGTGGCGGCCGCGGCATGAGGATCGTCCGCGAGCGGGAGGACCTGGCCCGCGCCTACGCCACCTGCCAGGCCGAGGCCGCCGCCGCGTTCGGCTCCTCCGAGCTGTACCTCGAGAAGTTCGTGGAGGAGGCGCGGCACGTCGAGGTGCAGGTGCTCGGCGACAAGAACGGCATGCGCCTGCACCTGGGCGAGCGGGACTGCTCGGTGCAGCGCCGACACCAGAAGCTCCTCGAGGAGTCGCCCGCGCCGGCCCTCGCGCCCGAGACGAAAGCCGGGCTCTACAAGTCGGCCCTCGCGGTGGCCAACGCGGTCAACTACATGTCGGCCGGCACGGTGGAGTTCCTCGTCGACCGGAGCGAGCAGTTCTACTTCATCGAGATGAACACACGGGTCCAGGTCGAGCACCCGGTCACCGAGATGATCACCGGGATCGACATCGTGCGAGAGCAGATCCGCCTCGCCACCGGTGAGGCGCTCGGCTACCGACAGAGTGCGGTGCACTTTACCGGTCACGCGATCGAGTGCCGCATCAACGCGGAGGATCCGGAGCACTTCGTCCCCTCCCCCGGCCGCGTCACCACCTGGATCGCCCCGGGCGGGCCGGGGGTCCGGGTGGACAGCCACCTGATGGCGGGCTACGTGGTGCCGCCCTACTACGATTCGCTCATCGCCAAGATCATCGTGCACGCCAACGACCGCGCCGGGGCGATCGCCCGCATGCACCGGGCACTCTCCGAGACCGTGGTCGAGGGGGTGAAGACCACGATCCCCTACCACCTCAAGCTGTTGGCCGACCCGGCGTTCGTGGCGGGCGAGTCCACGCTGGCCCGGCTCGAGCAGAACCTGTAGGGCGCCGCGGTGCGGCTGCCTTCCCCGCTCTACGCGATCCTCGACCGGTCGGTGTCCCGGGATCGCGATCTGGCCGGGCTGCTGGAGGCCGTCCTCGCCGGCGGCGGCCGCCTCGTGCAGCTCCGCGAGAAGACCATGTCCCTCGCCGACCTGCTGCCAGTGGCTCAGCGCCTCGCGGGGCGCTGCCGCGAATCCGGCGCGCTGTTCATCGTGAACGATCGCGCCGACCTGGCCCTCGCGGCGGGCGCGGATGGCCTGCACGTCGGCCAGGACGACCTGCCGGCCCGAGAGGCCCGGGCCCTCCTCCGGCCGGACATGATCCTGGGGGTCTCCACCCACGATCCGGAGCAGGCGCGGCGCGCGGTCGCGGACGGCGCCGACTATGTCGCGGTCGGGAGCATCTTCCCGACCACGACGAAGGCCGGCTTCCAGCTCGTGGGGCCGGAGCTGATCCGGCGTGTTCGACCGGATGTCCCGGTCCCGCTCGTGGCCATCGGCGGCATCACCGCGGACAACGCGTCCATCGCCCTCGACGCCGGCGCCGACGCGGTGGCGGTGATCTCGGCGCTCTGCGCGGTCCCCGACCCGGAACACGCGACCCGCCAGTTCCTCGCACGGATCGGCCCCCGCGCGGCCGGACCCGGCCGCTAGGAGCGCCGCGTGCGCCGGCTGCTCCCGATCCTGATCGGGCTCCTGAGCGTCCTCGCGTTCCTGCCCGCACTCGAGGGCCAGTTCCTCGGCTGGGACGACGACGTGAACCTGGTGAGCAACGAGTGGTATCGGGGGCTCGGGGCGCCGCAGATCCGGTGGGCGTTCAGCAACGTTCGCATGGGTCACTACATCCCGGTCACCTGGCTCAGCTTCTCCCTGAGCTATGCAGCCGGGGGAATGAATCCGTGGGGTTATCATCTCCTGAACCTGCTTGTCCACGGAACGAACGCGGTCGTCTTCTACCTCGTCGCGCGACGCCTCCTCGCGGCGGCCCGCGACGGCGGTCGGCAGGCCGGGCATCGCGAGGCCCTCGTGGAATGGAGCGCGGCCATCGCGGCGCTGGTCTTCGCCCTGCATCCCCTCCGGGTCGAGTCGGTCGCCTGGATCACCGAGCGGCGCGACGTCCTCAGCGGCTTCTTCTTCCTGACCTCGGTGCTCACCTACCTGCGCGCGGTGGAAGCCGGCGAGCGCCTCGCGTGGCGCTGGCGGACCGCCTCTCTGCTCCTCTTCGCGACGGGACTCCTCTCCAAGGCCTCGATCATGGCGCTGCCCGCGGTGCTGGTGCTGCTCGACGTCTATCCGCTGCGGCGTGGCGCGTTCGCGTGGCGCCGGCTCGTCGTAGAGAAAGCCGGCTACTGGGTGGTCGGCGCCGCCGGTGCGATCGGAGCCCTGGTCGCGCTCAAGGTCTCCGGCCTGCGGGTCACGAGCTACGGTCTGTACGGTCCCGCGGCGCGCGCCGCGATGGTGGCCTACAGCATCTGGTTCTATCCCGCCACCTGGGTATGGCCGGTGCGCCTGTCACCGATGTACGAGCTCCCGTCCACCGTCGATCCGCTGGCGTGGCGCTTCCTGGGGCCCGCGCTCGGCGTGATCGCGGTGACGCTCCTCCTCTGGTTTCTCCGCGCCCGATGGCCAGGCGGCCTAGCCGCGTGGGTGTACTCCGCCTTGATGCTCCTGCCGATCAGCGGCGTGGTGCATTCCGGATTCCAGCTCGCCCACGACCGCTACAGCTATCTCTCGGGGCTCGGCCTCGCCCTTCTCGTCGGTGGGACCGTCGGTTGGCTCCTCCGCTCCCCCGGCGGCCGGCCGCTCGGGCGCCCGCTCCGCGCGGGGGCGTGCGGCGTGGCTGCCTTGTTGATCGCCGCGCTCGGCGTCGGGACCTGGCAGCAAACCCACATCTGGAAGGATACCGAGACCCTGTGGCGATGGGGCCTGGAGGCCGATCCTCGCTGCGCCTTGTGCGCCAACAATCTGGCGGTCGTGCTGCTCAACCGCCCGGCGCGCACGCCGGCCCAGATGACGGAGGCGGAGACTCTGGCCCGCCGCGCGGTGGCCGCGAACCCCACCTACGACAGCGCGTACACCACGCTCGGCACGCTCCTCGCCGCTCGCCGGGACGACCGGGGGGCGGAGACCGCCTTTCTCGAAGCGATGCGGCTCGCTCCCGAGCGCCCCGCCGCCGCCGCCAACCTGGGCGCGGTCTACGCGCGGAACGGCCGCTATGTGGAGGCGCTGCCATTGCTCCGGACCGCGTGGGCCAAGCAGCCGGATACCGCGTGGGTCCGGACCAACCTGGGAGCTGCCCTGCGGGACGAGGGCATCGTGCTTGCGCGAAGCGGCCGCCTCGACGAGGCCGTTACCCTCTTCGAGGAGGCGGTCCAGGTCACGCCCGACGATGCGACCCTGCATCGCAACATGGGGCTGGCACTCTGGCAGCAGGGGCGCCTCGAGGCGGCCGGCCCGCACCTCGAGCGGGCCGTGGCCCTCCGACCAGATGACGAAAACGCTCGCGGCCTCCTCACGCTCTTCCGGGCCCGGGCCCACCCCCCCGCGTCGCGATGATCCGACGAGCGATCGTCCCGCTCGCGATCGCAATATTGACCGCGGTGTGCTTCCTGCCCGCGCTGTCCGCCGCCTTCCTGAACTGGGACGACAACGTGAACTTCCTGGACAATCCCGCCTACCAGGGGCTGGGGCGAGAGCAGGTTCGCTGGGCCTTCACCAGCGTGCTGTTCGGCCACTACATCCCGCTGACCCGGCTCACGTGGAGCCTGAACTTCGCCTTCGGCGGAATGGACCCGTGGGGCTATCACCTGCTGAACGTGCTCCTCCACGCGGGAAACGCGGCGATCGTCTACCTCGTAGCGCGACGCCTGCTTGCGGCCGCGGTGGGAGGAGGGGTGCAGGACGGACGGCACCAGCCCGCCGTCCTCATCGGGGCCACGGTCGCGGCGCTGGTCTTCGGGATGCACCCGCTCCGCGTCGAGCCGGTCGTCTGGATCACCGGCCGGGCCGACCTGCTCTGCGGGTTGTTCGCGCTCGTCGCGGCCTGGACCTATCTCCGGAGCGTCGAGCGCCGCGGGACGGCCGACCGCCGGCTCGTGGTCGTCTCGGCTCTCGCGCTGGCCGCCGCCTTGCTCTCCAAGGGCGTCGCGCTCCCGCTGCCGGCGGCCTTCCTCCTCCTCGACGTCTACCCCCTCCGGCGCCTCGACCGCCTCGGGTGGTGGTCGCTGGTGAAGGAAAAGATCCCGCTCCTCCTGGTGGACGTCGTGGGTGCTGGAGTCATCCTCTACGCGCTCCGGCACGGCGCCGCCCTCACCGAGAACGCGACGTACGGTCCGCTCGCCCGGCTGACCGCCGCGGGCTACAGCTTCACCGCCTCCCTCGTCCGGTTCGTCTGGCCGGCCGCCCTGTCCCCGCTCTACGAGATGCCGGCGCGAATCGATCCCCTCGAGCCGCGGTTCGGGCTGGCCGTCGGAGCCGCGGTCATTGTCACCGCGATGCTGATCGCGTTGCGGCGGCCCTGGCCGGGCGGCCTCGCCGCATGGACGTTCTCGGCCCTGATGCTGGCCCCGACGAGCCTCGCGGTACGGCAGGGCGCCGATCTCGCGCCGGACCGTTACAGCTACCTGGCCGGGCTGGGCTTCGCGGTCGTGGTGGGCGGCGCGGCGCTGGCCGGTGCTCGTCTCGTAGAGCGCGGCGCCTTGTCTCGCTCGATCGCCTGGGCCGCGGGAATCACGGGCCTCGCCGGGCTCATCGGGCTCGGGGCGGCCTCGTGGAGCTTTGCGCAAGTCTGGGCAGAGTCAGAGAGCCTGTGGCGATGGGCGGTCGAGGTGGATCCCACCTGCAGCGTCTGCCAGGGCAAGCTCGGCGAGAGCCTCATCGGCGGGGCCGCGGGGTTCTCCCGGGTCGCGGAGGCCGAGGTGCTCTTCCGCCGCGCCATCGCCCTCCGTCCGGATCTGCCGGACGCCTACTTCAACCTCGGAACCGCCCTCGTGATCCAGGGGCGCTTCCGGGAAGCCGAGGCCCCGCTGCGGAGCTACATGGAGCGGGTGCCCCGGGCGGCAGTGGGGCCCGAGCGCCTGGGTCTCAACTACCTGCTCGAGGAGCGCTACGCAGACGCGATCCCCCTGCTGCGCAGTGCCTTCATCCGGAGACCCGACGCCCCCGGCCTACGTGGCTACTTGACCCAGGCGCTCGAAGCGCGGGCCCGGCAGCTGCAGGCCGAGGGGCGCGCCGCCGAGGCCGAGCCTCTGCTGGCCGAGTTCCGTGCCCTCGGCGGAGCCCAGGCGGCGGCCCAGGTCCGGCCCGACACGCTGGCGCCCGGGCCCGGACGAGCGGACCACCCATGACCCGGCCGCGGCGATTCGGCCTCGCCATCGCGCTGCTGGTCTTCGCGATCACCGTCGCGGTGTTCGTTCCCGCGCTCCAGGGTCAGTTCCTCAACTGGGACGACAGCACGCTCTTCACCAAGAACCAGGACTTCCGGGGGCTCGGCTGGCCTCAGCTGCGGTGGATGTTCACCACGACGCTGGCCGGGCACTACATGCCGCTGACCTGGCTCACGCTCGGACTCAACTACTCCCTCGGGGGAATGAACCCCTGGGGCTATCACCTCGCGGCGATCCTGCTTCACGCGACCAACGCCGCCCTCTTCTATCTGGTGGCGCGTCGAGTCCTGGCCGCCACGCTCGGGCCGATCACGACGGGGGCGGACTCCGCCGGGCCCCCGCCCGAGGTCACCGCGGGAGCGGCGCTGGCGGCGCTGGTCTTCGCCATCCACCCCCAGCGCGTCGAATCGGTCGCGTGGGTGACCGAGCGGGGAACCCTGGTGAGCGGCGCCTTCTATCTCATCGCGGCGCTCGGCTACCTCCGCGCGGTGGCGAGCACCGGCGCGCTCCGCTGGCGCTGGTGGGGGACCTGCTCCGTCGCCGCCTTCGCGGCGGCGCTCCTCTCCAAGGGGCTAGCGGTGAGCCTGCCGGTGACCCTCCTGATCCTCGACGTCTACCCGCTCCGCCGGGCGCAGGGTCGTGGGTGGGCGGTCGTCCGCGAGAAGGTGCCCTACTTCGTCGTCGCGGGTGTGAGCACCGTGATGATCCTGTTCGCGCGAAACCAGGGCGCGCAGTGGAGCGCCTTCTCCCAGTTCGGCGTCGACGCCCGGCTCGCCTTCGCCGCCTACAGCTTCTGGTTCTACCCGGCGAGCACGGTGTGGCCGAGCGGGCTCACCCCACTCTACGAGGTGCCGGTGAATCCCGGCCTCCTGCACGGGCGCTTCCTGGCTCCCCTGCTCGCGCTCTTCCTGGTCACGGGAGCGCTCGTCCTGCTGCGTCGCCGGCTCCCCGGGGTGCTCGCCGCCTGGCTCCACTCCGCGGTGGTGGTGGCGCCGGTGAGCGGGCTCGCCCACTCCGGCAGCCAACTCGTCTCCGATCGCTACAGCTACCTCGCCGCGCTCGGCTGGGCGCTCGTCGCCGGGTACGGGGTGATCTGGGGCACTCGCCTCAGGCGACAGGGACGGCTGAGCGGCTGGGTGGCGGCGGTCGGTGCCGGCGGCGTGGTACTCCTGGTGGCCGCGCTCGGGCTCAGCACGTGGGGTCAGAGCGGGACCTGGCGAGACTCGGAGACGCTCTGGCGATGGGCGACTGAGCAGGACCCGACGTGCGCCATGTGCGAGGCGATCCTGGGCGAGGCGATCGTCTACGGCAGCGCGAGCGGCCGCGCGCGCCTCGACGAGGGAGAGGCGCACGTCCGCCACGCGATCGAGCTGCGGCCGATGATGCCGCTGCCCTACTACACGCTCGGCTCCATGCGCCTGGCGCGCGGGCAGTACGCCGACGCGGAAGCGAACCTCAAGCGCTACATCGCGATCTCTCCGAGCTTGAGCCAGGGGCCGGCGCGGCTCGCGCTCGTCTATCTCGTGGAGGGTCGAACCGCGGACGCGCTGCCGCTCCTCCGGCGGGCCCGGCAGCTGGGCGGGCTGCCGCAGAGCGCGGACACGACCGCGCCGATCTCCGGCGGCGCGACCGCGGTCGATCCCGCGTTCGTGGAAGCGGTCGGGCTGATGGGAGACCGCTTGGAGGATCTCGAATACCTGGGCCAGGCGCTGGTCCAGCAGGGCAAGGACCCCCAGGCGGTGCTGCCGCTCGAGAGGGCCTCGGCGATCGCCCCCAGCGCGCCGGGCCCCCGCTTCTGGCTGACGCGGGCCTACGAGGCGACCGGCCAGGCGGATCGGGCGCGGCAGCAGCGGGAGGTGCTACGCCGCCTCGATCCGCAGGCCGCCGCCGGGCTCTCTGTCCGGTGAAGCCCGGAGGACCGACCTCCTCGCAAGTACCCGACATGATTCAGAACTCTTGCGGACCGGGCATTAATCGCTATAATGGCCGCGCTCGAATCTACCCGTTCGCACAGCTCAAGGAGGAGAAGCCGATGAGAATGCCGCGACTACGCCGGGTCATCACCTCGATTGCCGTGTTGGCGCTGGTGCTCCCGGTGACCTCGGTCGCCGATGCTCAGTCCAAAGGCACCATCAAGATCGCCACCCAGAGCCCGCTCTCGGGGGGTCAGGCCGTCCTCGGGGAGGGCATCAAGCTCGGCACCCAGCTGGCGGTCGACAAGATGAAGGGCAACCTGGAGAAAATGGGCTACAAGGTCGACTTCGTGCCGTTCGACGACCAGGCCAAGCCCGACGTCGGCGTTGCCAACGCAAAGAACATCATCGCCGACAAGGACATCATGGTGGTCATCGGCCACCTGAACTCGGGGGTGGCGATCCCCTCCTCCGAGGTCTACAAGGAAGTTACCCTCGCGATGATCTCGCCGGCCAACACCAACCCGGTCGTGACCGATCGCAACTATCCGAACGTGAACCGGGTGTGCGGGCGTGACGACGTGCAGGGCGTGGTGGGCTCCGAGTTCGCACACGGCACCCTGAAGGTCAAGAGCGCGTACATCGTCCATGACAAGACCCAGTACGGCCAGAGCATCGCCGAGTTCTTCAAGGCGGACGCGGAAAAGAAGGGGGTCAAGGTCGTGGGCTTCGAGGGCACCGAAGAGAAGTCGAACTTCGACCCCCTCCTGACCCCGATCAAGGCCAAGAACCCAGACATCATCTACTTCGGCGGCATCTACGACCAGGGGGCGCCATTTTTCAAGCAGGCTCGCGAGAAAGGCATCAAGTCCAAGTTCATGGGCCCGGACGGCATGGACTCCTCGGACCTGACCAAGATCGCGGGCAAGGCGGTGGTGGGCATGAACTACACCTCCGCGGCGGGCCCCGCCTCCGCGCTGCCCAAGGCGAAGGCGTTCGTGGACGACTTCAAGAAGAAGTTCAGCAAGAACCCCGAGCCGTACGCGGCGGAGGCCTACGACGCGACCGTCATCGCGATCAAGGCGATCGAGGAGGTCGCCAAGACCGGCAAGATGAGCCGGGAGGCGGTCTCGACCGCCGTCCGGAAGACCAAGCTCGCCGGCATCACCGGCGACATCGCCTTCGACGGCAAGGGCGACCGGCTGAAGGCCCAGTACTTCGTGCTGACGGTGGCGAGCGACAATCCGGAGAAGTGGGGCGACAACAAGATCGTCAAGCAGCTCACGATCGCGCCCCCCGCGGCCAAGTAGCCGCCACGCACGCGGTCATCGGCGGGAGGGGCGCGGTCGCGCCCCTCCCGCTCTCACCCGCCTTCCTATCGCCCGCCGATGGACTTTGAGATCCTGATCGGCATCTTCCCGCAGGTCCTGCTGGACGGCATCACCCTCGGCTTCATGTACGCGCTGATCGCGCTCGGCTACACCATGGTCTACGGCGTGCTCGAGTTCATCAACTTCGCCCACTCCGAGATCTTCGTCATCGGGGCCTTCGTCGGCGTCGAGCTCCTCCTCTCGTTCAAGGCGGCGGGCTGGCTCGACGTCCTGCCATGGGCGCTCGTGCTGCTCATCATCCTGGTGGCGGGGATGCTGGTGAGCGGGACGGTGGCGGTGGTGATCGAGCGGACCGCGTATAGGCCGCTGCGCCACGCGCCCCGGCTCATCCCCCTCATCTCCGCCATCGGCGTCTCGTTCTTCCTCCAGGACGTGATCCGGCTCTTCGAGTCGCTCTGGCGCAACTCCTTCAACCTCGTCTACCCCACCATGGACGTGCTGAACCACCGCTTCGAGCTGACCGAGACGATCGACGTCTCGGTCAAGTCGGTGGTGGTCATCGTGATGGCGCTCCTGATGCTCTGGGGCCTCTACACCCTGGTCAACCGGACCAAGGTGGGCAAGGCGATCCGGGCGGTGGCGGAGGACCAGGCCGCCGCGTCGCTGATGGGCATCAACGTCAACCGGATCATCTCGCTGACCTTCCTCATCGGCGGGGCGATGGGCGGCGGCGCCGGCGTGCTGTTCGGCGTGCAGTACAGCCTGATCAATCCCTACACCGGCTTCATTCCGGGACTCAAGGCCTTCACCGCCGCGGTCCTGGGCGGCATCGGCAACGTGCCGGGGGCGATGCTAGGTGGCCTCGTGCTGGGGCTGCTCGAGGCCTTCGCGGCCTCCTACCTCTCGCTGCTGACCGGCGGCGCGTTCGGAGCCGAGTACAAGGACATCTTCGCGTTCTCGATCCTGATCCTGATCCTCATCTTCCGGCCCAAGGGTCTCCTGGGAGAGATCGTCCGCGAGCGGGCATGATCAAGCAACTCCTCGATCGCCCCGGGCCCGCGACCGCACTGGTGGTCGCGCTCCTCCTGCTCACCACATGGGGCGTCACCCACAGCCCTCGCTCGATCGTGCTCTTCATGATGTTCCAGGGCTCGATCCTCCTGCTCTACTTCGCCCGCATGCCGACGCGGCTCAAGGCGACCCTCACCATTCTCACCCTGGGCGTCCTGATGCCGATCCTCGGCACCATCAACGCGTACTACATGGAGATCGCGATCCAGGTCGGGATCTTCGTGGCCCTGGCCCTCGGGCTCAACATCGTGGTGGGGCTGGCCGGTCTGCTCGACCTGGGCTACGTGGCGTTCTTCGCGGTCGGCGCCTACTCGTGGGCGATCTTCGGCTCCCCGCAGGCGAACCTGATCTTCGGCGGCGAGCACTTCCCGCTGGGACCGTGGTGGTTCTTCGTGTTCCTCTTCGTGGGGGTGGCGGTGGCGGCGGGGGCGGGTATCCTGCTCGGCCTCCCGGTGCTGCGCCTGCACGGCGATTACCTCGCCCTGGTCACCCTCGGCTTCGGTGAGGTGATCCGAGTCCTCGCCAACAACCTCGACAAGCCGATCAACTTCACCAACGGCCCGAAGGGCATCACTCCGATCAACCGCCCCCCGATCTTCTTCGCCCCGCTCCTGCGCGCGCTCGGCATCGATCCGGACCCCAACGTCATCTACCCGCTCTACCTCTACGCCCTGGTCCTCCTGATCGTGGGCGCGACCGTGCTCGCCAACCGGCGCCTGGAGGACTCGCACATCGGGCGGGCCTGGGAGGCGATCCGCGAGGACCAGACCGCGGCCCAGGCCATGGGCGTGCCCTTGGTACGGATGAAGCTCCTCGCCTTCGCCTGCGGAGCCTCGTTCGCGGGCACAGTCGGCGTGCTCTTCTCGGCCAAGCAGATCTTCATCAACCCCGAGTCCTTCACGTTCATGGAGTCGATCGGGGTGCTGGCCATGATCATCCTGGGCGGCATGGGCTCCATCCCGGGGGCGATCCTCGGAGCGTCAGTGGTGACCATCCTCAACCTCCAGATCCTCAAGGGCCTCTCCCTCTGGCTCAACGAGCTGCGCAACGCGGGCACCGTGATCTTCGGCTACAGCCTCGCCAACCTGCCCACTCAGCTCGAGCCGGCCAAGTACGAGCGGATGGTCTTCGGCCTCATCCTGGTCCTGATGATGATCTTCCGGCCCCAGGGCATCCTTCCCGCGAAGCGCCGCCACCGCGAGCTCGAGGAGGAGGAGCGCTGATGGTGTTGCTCGAGGCCCGCGGGGTGAGCAAGCGGTTCGGGGGCCTGACCGCGCTCAACGCGGTGGACTTCACCCTCGAGGAAGGCCACATCGCCTCGATCATCGGGCCGAACGGCGCGGGCAAGACCACCTTCTTCAACGTCTTCACCGGCATCTACGTGCCGGAGGAGGGCGCGGTCCTCTTCCGCGGGACCGCGGTGCTGGGCCGGCGCCCCGACCAGATCACCGAGCTCGGCATCTGCCGCACGTTCCAGAACATTCGCCTGTTCTCCCGCATGACCGCCATCGAGAACGTGCTGGTCGGCATGCACAGCCGTGTCCCGCTCAGCTTCTGGGACGTGATCAGCCGCAACGCGCGCTGGCGCGAGCACGAGCGGCGGCAGTGGGAGCGGGGCGCCGAGCTGCTTGGGGTGGCCGGATTGCGCGACAAGGCGAACGAGCTGGCCCGGAACCTGCCCTACGGCGAGCAGCGCCGTCTCGAGCTGGCCCGCGCGCTCGCCGCGGATCCCTCCCTCCTGCTCCTGGACGAGCCCACCGCGGGCATGACCCAGGGCGAGGCGCGCAGCCTGATGGCCCTGCTGCGGCGCCTGGTCGAGGAGCGCAAGCTCACCCTCCTGCTCATCGAGCACAACATGCGGGTGGTGATGGAGGTCTCGGACCGGGTCACCGTGCTCGACTACGGGGAGAAGATCGCCGAGGGCCAGCCCACCGAGGTCCAGCGGAATCCGCGCGTGATCGAGGCCTATCTGGGACGGCGCCGGTGGACGCCCGGCGCGGGTCCGGCGGGGAGCGTCCGTGCTTGAGGTGACCGACCTCCACGTCTACTACGGCGAGATCCACGCCCTCAAGGGCATCTCGTTCCGGGTCGGCCAGGGTGAGATCGTCACCCTGCTCGGCAACAACGGCGCGGGCAAGACCACCACCCTCCGCACCCTCTCCGGCCTCCTCGCTCCCCGGCGGGGCGACGTGCGGTTCGAGGGCGCGTCACTCCTGGGCGTCGCGCCCCACGACGTGGTGCTCAAGGGGATCACCCACGTGCCGGAGGGACGCCGCATCTTCAACCGCTTGAGCGTGGTCGAAAATCTCGAGATGGGCGCCTACACCCGCGGCGACTCGGCGGTCGCCCAGGACATGGACCACGTCTTCACGACCTTCCCGCGCCTGAAGGAACGGCGCACTCAGGTGGCGGGAACCCTCTCGGGCGGCGAGCAGCAGATGCTGGCGATCGGCCGGGCCCTCATGGCGCGGCCCCGCCTGCTGCTGCTCGACGAGCCGTCGATGGGGCTGGCGCCGGTGCTGGTCGAGCAGATTTTCGAGACCGTGCTCGCCATCAACCGGCAGGGCGTCACGATCCTGCTCGTGGAACAGAACGCGGCGATGGCCCTCTCGATCGCCGAGCGCGGCTACGTACTCGAAACCGGGCGTCTCCCCCTGGAGGGCGGGGCCCGCGAGCTCGCCGACAACCCCGAAGTGCGCCGCGCCTACCTGGGCGAGGCCTGATCCCGGAGGAGCGCGTGAAGACGCGAGGACTCACCTACGAGGAGCACGTGGTCGGCGCGGTGTACCGGACGCTCGGTCGCACCGTCTCGGAGGCGGACATCTGCGCCTTCGTCAACCTGTGCGGCTTCAACGAGCCCCTCTTCATGGACATGGAGTACGTGGCCAAGGAGTCGGTCTTCAAGGGGCGGGCCGCGCCGGGGGCCATGACCTTCTGCCTATCCGAAGGGCTCGTCATGCAGACCGGGCTCATCCACGGCACCGGCATGTCATATCTCGGCAGCGAGATCCGCATCGTCGCTCCGGTTCTGGAGGACGACACCCTCCACGTGAGCGTCACCATCACCGACAAGCGCGAGACCAAGAAGCCCGACCGCGGCATCGTCACCTACCGGCACGAGGTGACCAATCAGCGCGGCGAGGTCGTGCTGGAGGCGACCGTGAAGCGCATGATCAAGCGCGCCGCTTGAGCCGCGCCTTCCGCCACCCGAGAGGTCGACACGATGACCGTCCGGAAATCGCCGGTCGTGGTGGATACTCATGAGGGAGCCTGGGAGGGATGGTGGGCGTGCTCATCGCGTGCAGCGGCGCGTTCGGCTCGGACCTCCCCTCCCCCCGGGAGATCAGACGGTTCAAATCGGGAAGCTTCGCGCCGGGAGACGCGGTAAGCGCCCGGCACGCCGATGAGCGGGCGATCGCCGCGGGGCGAGGCGCCGAGGTGACCTTATGACCGGAAGCGCTCACATCGTCCAGATCAACGTATCGGCGGGGGGCGTCCCGAAGCGCGCGGTCCCTTCGGCGCAAGTGACCGCCCTGGGCCTCCAGGGCGACGCGCACCGCGACCGCGAGCAACATGGAGAGCCGGACCGGGCCCTCTGCCTCTTCTCGCAGGAGCGGATCCGAGCCTTGCAGGCCGGGGGGCACTCGATCGCCGCCGGAAGCATCGGCGAGAATCTGACGATCGAGGGAATCGACTGGGGCGCGGTGACGCCGGGCTCCTACCTGCGCCTCGGCGCGGAAGTCGTCGCCCAGGTGACACGCTACATGTCGCCATGCGCGAACATCACCGGCTCCCTCCGCGACCGCGACTACTCCCCGGTGTCGCAGAACCGCTATCCGCGCGACAATCGCGCCTGTGCCCGGGTTCTCCAGGGGAATCCCTCACGAACGGGGATCCCGTGAAACTCCTCACCGAGGCCGAGACCCTCTCCCTGATCGGCTCTCGATGAGGACGGCCGACGCCGTCATCATCGGCGGCGGGGTGACCGGAGCCTCCATCGCCTTCCATCTCGCCGGGTCCGGCGTTCGGCGGGTGCTCATCCTGGAGCGGAGCTTCCTCGGGTCGGGTGGCACCGGCTATTCGGTCGGGATCGTGCGCCAGCTATACCCCACGCGCGAAACCAGCGAGATGGTTCTCCGGTCGCTCAGGGTCTTCGAGCAATTCGGGGAGGCGATCGGAGGTGAATCCGGCTTCGTCCGTACCGGCGTCCTCATCGGGGTCTCGCCGGCGATGCGGCCGACCCTCGAGCGGACGCTCGCGCTCCAGCACGAGATCGGAATCCGGGCCGAGATCCTGGATCCACTCGAACTCGGTCGCGTCGAGCCCCGCATCGATGCGACCGGCCTCGGCGCTGTGCTGTGGGAGCCCGGCTCCGGCTACGGGGATCCCGCCGCGGTCACCGCGGGCTTCGCGGCCGCCGCCCGCCGCCGGGGGGCGGTCATCGAGCAAGGCGTCGAGGTCGTCGCGATCCGCCACCGGAGAGGCGGCGTGCTCGGCGTCGATACCGTGTCGGGCGAGTCGATCGACACCCCGGTCGTGATCAACGCGGCCGGCCTCTGGGCGCCGCGCGTCGCGCAGCTGGCCGGCGTGGAGCTGCCCATCGTGGTCGGTCGCCATCCGGTGTTCCTCGTCGCGCGCAGTCCAGGATTCGGCCCGGCGCATCCCGTGTACCTGGATCTGGCGGGTGGCAGCTACGTCCGGCCGGAGATGGGTGGCCTCACGATTACAGGCTCGCTCACCGACGACGAGGTGCAGCATCCGATGGATCCCGATCGCCTGGGCAGCGAGGCCGGCTTCGACGAGGCCGCGGAGGTGCTCGCCCGCACCGCCCGTGCGGTCCCGCTGCTCTCCGAAGCGCGGTTCAGCCGGGGCTATGCGGGGGCCTTCGACATCACGCCCGATTGGATGCCGATCCTCGACGAGTCCCCGATCCGCGGCTTTTGGATCGCGGCCGGCATGTCGGGACACGGGTTCAAGCTCTCGCCCGCGGTCGGCGAGATGGTCGCGGCCCTCGTCACCGGGGCCCGGCCTCCGGTGAGCGCGATCCCCTTTCGGCTCGGTCGCTTCGGAGCGGCGGCCGCCGCGGGCGGGGCGACATTCGTCTCGTCGTACCTGCGGCCGACGGAGCCCCTCGTCATCGCGGATCCGGGCGAGGAGCCGCGGCGATGAGTCAGTCCGGAGGCCGGGCAGGTCGCATCGTGTGCCTGCTGGTCGGCGCGCTTCTGATCCTGGTGTTCTTCGGGCTGTCGATGACCGCGCCCGGGCTGCGGATCACGTTCC
>Ga0070698_100003000_pt1 | contig 18587 bp, 11 predicted proteins | sample KBSK1502metaG_FD_65477 | JGI IMG/M metagenome (GOLD analysis project Ga0070698, IMG submission 65477) | Corn, switchgrass and miscanthus rhizosphere microbial communities from Kellogg Biological Station, Michigan, USA - KBS K1-50-2 metaG | ecosystem: Host-associated > Plants > Roots >...
CCGCATCTGCCGCAAACACCAGCGGCTTTCTCCTTGCCTCCTTATCGAAAATGCCTCGGATCGACGTCCGGATTCACGGGAGGCTTTCCGCCCGAGGCATTTCCGATCAAGGCTAGCGACCACTCATTACCGCTCATCTAATGTACGATCTGGGTCGGTCCTCCTATTTGCGAAGGCGGCAAATGCAGATTGCAACAAAAACAGTAAGACCAGCAAAGACGGAACCGGTCAAGACCGCTACCGCGAGGCTGATTTATTGAACGACGCTTTCATGTACGGCAACGATATATACACAGCGGAAGCGTTCCTGATTGCCACTTCCTAGCGCGGGCGAAATGCATTGAACACCAATTGCGCGAGGGCGTAAGATGTCCCTATCCTCCCAGTCCAACCGAGAATGCAGCGTGCGTTCTCGGAGTTATATGCAAAGGAGGTCCCCGCCATGCCTGCCACCAAAGAATTCACCGTATTAATGGAGGATCGGCCTAGCACGCTTGGAAAGGTCTGCCGAGCGCTCGCTGATCGCCAAGTGAATATTCTCGCGCTTCAATCCTTCCCGATCGGGGGGAAAAGCGTGACTCGATTCATCGTTGATAACCCGACGACAGCCAAGACAGTGCTGGACTCCCAGCGGCTGACTTACGCAGAGGCGGAAATCGTCCAAGCCAAACTTCCGCACCGACCCGGCGAAATCGCGCGGCTTGCATCGCGCCTCGGGGAGGCCAACATTAATATCAACTACGTGTATTGTGGCTTGGAGTCCGGAACGAATACGCCTTTGGTCTTTTTCGGCGTCGCGGAGGTGGAGAAGGCAGCCCCGATAGTTGAGCAAGCTGCGGCCACCGCTGCAAGGCCTTAGGCTTCAGGAGACGTTCTAACCTGGCTGGGAGCGGGTCTCTAACCCGCTCCCTTTCTTTTGGCCGCTTCCTTCACCTGCAAAATGCAAGCGGGTCAGCGACAAGATTGCCGGACGACTCTTCAAAATCCAAGATCGTGATTGGTTCAACGCAACAGAGAACATGTTCTCAGGACACTTTTCCCGCTGCCGCTAACTAGCTGCATTTGCAACGCGGACAGACTCGCCATTCGCTAGGGTTTTCTGGACAAGACTGCGGGAGTAACCCAGCGCATCCGCGATCTCACGAATGGACCGCCCTTGTGCGCGTAGTCGGCCAATCCTTGCCGCGTCTACTCCGATGCGTGGCCTGCCCAGCCTCTTCCCCTTGGCGCGCGCGTTCCGTAGCCCTGCCCGAACACGTTCAACGATCAGACTCCGCTCCAGCTCGGCCACGGCACCCAAAACGGTGAACACCATCTTGCCGGCCGGCGCGCTGGTGTCCATCTGCTCTGAGTACGACACAAAGTCGATACCCAGCGCCTTGAACGTCTCCAACGCCCCCAGCAAATGAGAGACGGAACGGGCAAACCTGTCGAACCGCCAGACGCACACGACATCGAATCGCCGCTTGTGCGCGTCGGCCATCAGCCGGTTCAACTCTGGCCGAGAGTCTTTCGCGCCGCTCACGCCCGCGTCGATGTATTCGCCCACGAGATTCCAGCCGCGTGCTTGCGCGAATTGGCGTAGCTCGATGGTTTGCATGGATACGTCTTGGCCGTGGTTCACGGTAGACACGCGCGCGTAGATTGCCACTCTCATCATGGCGCGCGCCTCATAGGGCCATCAGCTCTACTTCGAGGCGCATCAGGCAATCGCGCACGTTGTTCCGGCTGTCTTTGGCCATTCGCTCCAAGTCTAGAGCGTTGCCGTTTTCCGCCTTCCGCGTGCCACACCTTGTCGAGATAAGCAGCGATCTCACCGGCCAGACCATAGCTGGAAAATTCCAGTACCTTGCAACGTGACAGAAACCGACGCTCTAGGCGTTCAGTATCGTTCGCGGTGAAGATCCAGATTGTGTTTGGCGCGGGATCCGTCGAATCCAACTTGGACAAGAGAGCCAACTGAGCCGCGTTCGCCATCTGATCCGCTTCGTCAGCCAGCACTATGGAATCCGCCCGGAGCCAGCGGCGCGTACCAGCAAAGCCGCACAGTGTCCTCGATGGTCTGCGCGTTGCACTTCTGGCTAGGAATGTTGTGCAATTCGGCCTGTAGCTCTGCGGCCAGTGCGAGCGCCATCGTGCTCTTGCCCACGCCTGATGGCCCGACAAAGAACCACGCGCCAGGCGTGGGCCGCCTGCAGAATGACGACAGCACTCTCTTGGGACGCTCCAGGCCGATGAAATCGGCGATGCGGGTCGGCCGGTACTTTTCCGTTAGAGACTGAGGAAAGGGGAAGCGCTGACTTACAATCAATTCAACATCGTTGCCTCCACTTAGGTAACTTTGGTTAGGGCTTGTCGGCTGCGCTAACAGACGGCAGGCCTGTTTCTGTTTGCGTTTACTTCTGGCGTTTCAGATATGCCTCAACAGCTCGCCGGAACAGCTCCGCCATCGGCGCGCCTGTCTTGCGCGACAGTTTCTTGAGCCGTGCGACGCCTTCAAGCCCCTCCGAGCCTGCTGTTCCATTTTTTATTTTTTACTGTAGTATCCCGCATCGCTAGTCGGAATTCCCAGTCAGGCGTTGTACAAAACATCGATTGGTCCGAGCACGTCGTCATCTGTCTGCAATGCGAGGCAAACGCAAATGGAGCTTCCTGATAAGTCTTCGTTCCCAATGGCGGGCATTGCTACTAATCTTTTTTGCTTGGCAGGGTGACGGCGGAGTAGATTGTTCAGAGCCCAGCCGCCATTGTACTCGGCACAACAGCTAGTCTTTCCGACGCAGCACCAATCGATTGGGCGTTTGCAATCAATGAAGCACCAGAAACGACAAAATTGTGCATGTGTGACACGACGGTGCCGAGGGCAGTCTGGTTAGTCCTCAGTACCGCGTGCTGAATCCGGCCAGGTTGAGCGCTATGATGAGCCATGTGAACCCCAGGCACGCCAGAGCCAGGGCGGTCTCCCACATCTTGGCCCATCGCCATCGCGTCGGATCGCGCCACGCGCGGTAGGCGTTAAAGAGCACTATCAGCGTAGCCGTTGCCGCTGCCAGCCCGACGATCTCCAGGACACGCAGGCGCATGTCAAACGAGCGACTCAGAAGGCTGATTTGAGACAGTCCTGCGGACAGAGCGTATACCCAGAGACCAATCACGATGAGGTCGAGGATGCAGACCAATCGCACGGCCTTCCTCAAACGCAAGTCGGGCGTGCTCAATGACAGCTCTGTTTCGTAGTGCCGCCTAATACCCGCAGCAACGGGCCAGGCAATCACGGTGAGCACAAACATCGTGACTGCGAACCCAAGCAGCAATCGGAAGAACGTCAGGCTGCGATACCAAGAGACCCGTTGGAAGAGGAACACTGGCAGATCGGTGATCAAGTCAAGATGTTTGCCCTCGGCTCGTCGGAACGCAATTCGGTCTGGCCCGTGGAGCTCTTGGTAAGTGAGAGCGTCGACTTCATGCCACTTTTTCGGCTGGCCATTAGGAGCCTTCATGCTACTAACGATTAGATTCCCGTCCGGCAATGCCGCAACGCTCGTCTCAGACAAGAGGCCGAGGACTCTGAGGACTGAATCGTCCGAGCGCCGGCTGATCAGATAATTGCCAGAGACGGACTTAGCGTCCTTACCCGTGCTGGCGGTTTTCACCGTCGCCGGCTGATACGGCCAGTAGCGATCGAGCAGCGCGCGCCAGAGTTCCTGGCGATTATTGGCTTGGGCACGGCCTGCGCTGTTGTAAGAAACGAAAAATCCCAGGCCTATCTCGGGCACCAAGTGCAAGTCGCTATGAAAGTACTGCGTATCGCCGCCGTGGCCGATGATGCGCCGACCGTTTCGCGTCTCCTCGTAGAATCCCAAGGCCATCCCATTCATCTCCGGCAGAACGCCGAACTGGCGACTGTGCATCAGCCGCGCAGTTTCCGGACGCAGGATCTGTGCACCACGGTACTCGCCATCCTGCAGGTGCGCGATCATGAAGTGGGTCATATCTTCTGCAGAGGTGGAGACACTTCCTGCCGGCCAGGCTTGCACGATTTCGAACGTTTTCGCTGGTCCGCTCGCTATCTTGTATCCCTTTGACATCAGCGGCTCTAATTCGCGAGGAAGTGGTTGATGGAATGTCGAATGAGCCATACCCAGCGGCTTGAAGATATGCTCGGTGACGTACTGGTTGAAATCCTCGCCCGAGACACGCTGGACGATGTAACCCGCTAGCGCTGTAGCGAAATTCGAGTAGGCTGGAGTCGTGGCGGGAGGAAACAGTCGCCGCGGCAGATGCGTTGCCAGATACGAGCCGAGCGGTTCGAGGTGCTGGGCACGATCTACAAAGAGGTCCTTGGCGGTTTCCTCGAAGCCCGAAGTGTGGGTCATGATGTTGCGCAAGGTGATCGGCTGCGCAAATGTGGCAGGAATTGTGAAATCGAGATAACTGTTCACATCCTGGTCGAGGTTCAGTTTGCCTTGCTCGACCAGTTGCATGACCGCCGTCCACGTGAAGAGCTTTGAAATCGAGCCGGGACGAAACAAGGTATCGCTTGCTGAAACAGGCTTGCGGGTCTCCATATTAGCGTAGCCATAACCTTTCTCGACGACGACTTTTCCATCCTCCACAATCGCAACAACTGCCCCGGCGATATCGTCACGGCTGATCTGCAGCGGCACGATACCATCGACGAACGCCTCGAGATCGGAGAGCGGCCGAACCTGTGCCGCGGTCTGTGGCGGGGCAACTTCCACCACGAGCTTGGCATGCGGTTCTCGATCACTCACTGTGTGGTCCTGCGCGGAGGTTCCGGATGCCGCCGATAACGCCACCATGATGATCAACACTCTTCTCATATAAGCCCCTTTCGTCCTGCCACGCGATCCCGGATGGCTGCCTATATAAACGTTCGTAATCTCGCTGTCAAAGGGTTGTGCAACAGATGATGTTTTGTCTTGACAGAATGCAGCATGCGTTGTAAACCTGCTGGCCCATCCACAGGTGCGAAGGACGCCGTAAATGCATGGCGAATTGGAGAGCGGCAAACGCTCAGCTAGTAATGGCTACGCTGCCCCTGCGATTGCCGGGCAGAAATCCTGGCGCAGCCCGCTCGAAGAGAGGTTGAGTCAGGCAGGTTTGAGCGCTCGCCGCCGGAGGCTCCTCCGAGCAATTCTGACGAACGCCGAAGATACCTACTTTCTAACCTCACGGAAATTGGCGGAGCGCTACGACGTGGACGTCGCGACAATCGTCCGCACGATCCAAGCGCTCGGTTATGAGAAATATGAGGACTTCGTTTCCGATCTCCGTACTCATTTCGTGCTGAATATCACGCCTTACACGGTCATGAAGGCGGCAGCGCGGGAGCACCGCAGCATTGCCAATCACGTCCAGCACAGTTTGCAGATGGACACGACCAATCTGAACGCCCTGCGCGAGAGCCTCGATGTGGACCGCGTGGTTCAACTCGCGCGACAAATCGCCCGCTCCCGTCACATTGTGGTCGTTGGGATCGACCTAGCTGCAACGCTTTCGTATCTGCTTTCCTACACTCTCGTTACTCTCGGCTTCCACGCGGAATCGCCGGTGGGATCGACAGGTAACGTACAGCAAAAGATCAATCTTCTGGGGCCCAAAGACTTAGTGATCGCAATTAGCTTTGGCCGATGCCTGCGCGAGACGGTGAATGCGGCTCAACGGGCGCACGCTCGCGGTGTCCCCACGTTCGGGATTACCGATAGCGAGCGCTCGCCAATCGCGAGATATTGCGACTCATTCTGGACCGCGCCGATTGCCAACCCTGCGTTCAACGGTTCGTATGTCGCGCCGGTCGCGGCGGTCAATGCATTGCTGGTGGCATGTGCGCACATCAGGCCTCAGCGCACCTTAGCGCTGCTGAAAGAAAAGGAAGAGGAACTGACCTCGGGCACCCGCTGGTTTCCTGTTGATGGAGGAGAGCCGAGCACAGAAATGACGGAGGGTGGCAATGCAAACCGCTCTGAACGCAAACGCTAGTCGGTCAGGGAGTCGGGCGCGCTTCAACGGCAGCAGGGCCCTAGGGAAAACGGCGCTCCAAACGCTCTTGAGGTCGGTCGTCGGGATCGCGAGTCTCCTGCTCATCGGCGCGGCGTCTTTTGCCCAGACGTCCGCTACAGGCGCGATCACAGGGACCGTTAGTGACCCGTCCAAAGCGGTGGTTCCAGACGCCAAGATTACGGCTATTAATGAAGCGACGGGAGAGACCCGCACACTTAGCTCGTCCTCAATCGGGAGTTTCCTGATCCCGCTGCTGACTCCGGGTAGCTACACACTTTCGGTCTCAAAAGCCGGCTTTAAACAGGCGACTTACAACGCGATTCAGGTAGACGTCACCGAAACGCGCCGGCTCGATGTAGAGCTCCAGATAGGCGCAGCTACCGAAACTGTTTCCGTTGTAGAACAGGGCGAGGAGCTGAAAACCGAATCCAGCGCGCTCGGTAACGTCACCACTTCGCGGGAAGTCAGGAACCTGCCACTCGTTACGCGGAACTATACACAAATCATCGCTCTGTCCCCGGGCGTAGCGTCGGATGTGACGAACGCGGGGGATCTGGGTCGCGGTAGGGGCGGCGAGGCTGGGGGCACCGCCCCTGTAGCCCACGGCACAACACAGCGCGACAACAATTTCCAGATGAACGGACTGGAGATTAATGACGTTCAGGGCAGCGGCTTCTTTGGCGGCGGCGTGGCTATCCCGAACCCGGATGCCATCCAGGAGTTCAAGGTTCAGACCAGTCAGTACGATGCCGCCTATGGGCGCAATGCGGGTGCGAACGTGGACGTGGTGACCAAGAGCGGCACGAATAACTTCCACGGTTCGGTCTTTGAATATTTCCGTAATGAAGTGCTCAATGCCAACGAGCTCTTTCGCAAGTTGACCAATCAACCCCGCCCGGTGCTTCGGCAGAACCAGTATGGGTTTGCCTTCGGCGGCCCTGCAGTGAGAGACAAGCTCTTCTTCTTCGGCTCATATCAAGGCACGAAACAGCAGAACGGCGTAGCTTCGGGCTGCTCTACCAGTTTCAAGACGCCAGCTTTGACCAATGATCGGTCACGGACTGCTTTGGGAGCCTTGTTCGCCGGCCAAAAAGCCTCGACCGGCGCGGCCGTTGCCGCAGACGGGTCGAACATTAGCGCTCCAGCCCTGGCTCTGCTGCAAATGAAATTGCCCAACGGTCAATACTTGATCCCCACACCGCAGGTCGTGGACAACACACAGCCCTTCGCAACGCGCGGCTTCTCGACGTTTAGCAATCCCTGTAAATTCGACGAAGATCAGTACATCATCAACGGAGATTACCAACAAACTTCTAAGAGCCGATTCAGCGCTCGCTATTTCTGGGATAACAGCGACCAGAATCAGACATTGCCAATCACTAATCTCGGAGGTCCTACGGCCCCAGGATTTCCGGTGGTGACTCACCAAGAATTTCGCGTCGCTTCGCTGACACATAACTACATCTTTTCATCCACTCTGGTGAATCAGGTCGCTATTGCCTACCATCGCCAGGACAGCAACTCCGAGCAGAAAGAAGCCTTTCATTATGCCCAGATTGGTGTGAACGCCCCTTCATTTGACACCCAACCCTCGATCAACATTAATGGCGGCCTGACACTGGGCGGCAACGGGCAGACGGTTCACCTCATCCAGAACCATTACGACTTTCAGGACACTCTGTTCTGGACCAAAGGCCGTCATTCGTTCAGCTTCGGAGGCGGGGTAATTCGGTCCGACAATGACGTCGCTCGCTTTCAATTCCTGGCAGGATTGGTGTTCTTGGGCTTCCCCGATTTCCTGCTGGGCCAGGCCGGCAACGTCTTCCAGAGTCTAGATTTGGCAGGACAGTTCCAGCGTCAATGGCGCGCTTGGGATGGCAACGTATTCGCTCAAGATAATTTCAAGCTCACCGCACGCCTGACCTTGAACCTGGGTTTCCGCTACGAGCGCCTGGGGGACTTCTCCGATCAACTGGGGCGCAATTCCGGGTTCAACCCGGCTCTAGCGAACCCGAATCCTCCAGCCAGCGGCACGCTCGCCGGATACACCGTCCCATCCAATTACACCGGACCATTGCCGGCTGGCGTAACTCGCACCGTAAACGATCTCGGGATCGAAGGTGTCGGACAGAACACCTGGAATCCGCGAGTGGGTTTTGCTTGGCGATTGCCCCACACCAATCGGTTGGTGCTCCGGGGAGGCTATGGCATCTATCACACGCGAACGACGGATCAGCCGCTGTTCCAGTTGCTGACCTCGCCGCCATTCTCGGTTAACCGGAGCATTGCCGGCACCGCGAATGCGACCGCCACATTCGCGAATCCATTCCCGCCGGCACCTGCCATCCCAGTGTTCCCGCCCTATTCACCGAGGACGGTGCTCAGTCAGTTTGCCTTCGCGCCCAACTTCCAGCCCCCGATCACACAGCACTACAGCCTGGGCTTACAAACCGAGTTGGCGCGTGATCTGGTGCTCGAAGTGGGCTACGCTGGCGCCCGTGGTCAGCACTTGATTCGCACTGTGGGGCTCAACCAAGCCCAACTGGCCTCACTGTCCAACCCTATTCGGGGCGTCACCACGAATACCAAAGCCAACATCCTGCAGCGTGTGCCCATTCAGGGATTTCAAGCCACCGGCCTCACGCAAGTCCAAAGCGAAGGCTCGACCGTATACAACAGTTTGGAGGCGAGCCTGCGGAAACGCCTCAGTCACGGGCTGCAGCTCCTGGCGTCTTATACTTTCGCACGCGATCTTGCGATCAACACCTCCACGGCCATCGGCGGTAACGGTGGAACATCGCTCGGCAATCAACTGATCGAACACTATGGTCCGGATTCTTTCGTTCGGCCACATCGTTTCGTGCTCAGTTATCTCTACGATCTACCAGGACCCCAGAACAAATTTTCGCTGATGGGCCGAGTCTTGGGCGGATGGGAAGTCGCGGGCGTGACCGTATTTCAGTCCGGCCAACGATTGTCTATCACGCAAACGAACTCTAATAATGTATACGGCATTGTTACCAGTGGTGGCGATTTCGCACAGCTGGCGCCTGGGGGCTGCCGGGATGCTGGAACCAGCGGACCGGTTGACAAGCGCTTGACCAGCTACATCGATACCAGTTGCTTCGTCGCCCCGATGATCATCGGTTCTGATGGCATTGCTACAGACTTCGGCAATGCGCCCGTGGGGATCCTGCACGGGCCCGACCAGCGCAATTGGGACATCGCGCTGCTGAAGCGGACACCGCTGCGGTGGCCGAACGAAGTCTCGAACGTGGAGTTCCGGACGGAATTCTTCAATGCTTTCAACACCCCACAGTTCTCAAACCCGACGCTGAACCGCTCATTGAGCACATTTGGTCAGATCACGACAACTTCCGTGGCGCCGCGAATCGTGCAGTTCGCACTTAAGGTGAATTTTTAGCCGGTGTGTGCGCGATCGCATAGTTGAGTGGCGTCTTGTGCGCCAAGGAGCGCAGACCATCGATGAACTCCTTGCGAAGGAACATGAGGATTGGTCGTAGCTTGACTCTCTTGATCGTGGTTCTGGTTCTGTCGGTTGGAGTTTCCGCGCAGAACACCGCCCCAGAGATCTACGACATTGTTATCCGCAACAGTCGCGTCCTGGATGGTGCTGGCAATCCGGCGATCTTGGCCGATGTAGCCATTCGCGACGGACATTTCGCGCGTATCGGCGTGGTCACCGGCCGCGGTCGGAAAGAAATTGATGCCGCCGGGAGATACGTCTCGCCGGGGTGGATCGACATGATGGATCAATCCGGCGCGGCGCTACTCGAGAATGGGCTGGCGGAAAATAAGTTGCAGGAAGGCGTCACCACTGCCATCGCCGGTGAGGGTGGCACACCTGTTCCCGTCGAAAAGATTCCGGAATATTTCAGCACCTTGCAGCGACAAGGAATCAGCATCAATTTCGGAACCTATTTCAGCGAAACGCAGGCTCGCGTGGCGATATTGGGCCACGAAAGCCGCGCTCCGAATGCCGACGAGCTCGAGCGCATGAAGGCCATCATGGAGCAGGCCATGAAGGCAGGCGCCATGGGGATGACCACAGCTCTTATCTATCCTCCTTCGAGTTTCGCGGCTACTCCCGAGCTAATTGAAGTGGCCAAATCCGCGGCCAAATATGGCGGCATCTATGCCAGCCATGTCCGTGGGGAAGGCAAAGAAGTGCTGAGCGCCGTCGATGAGCTGATCGAAATCAGTGAGAAGGCCGGTTTACCCGCAGAGATATTCCACTTAAAGGCAGCGTACGGTCCGGGCTGGGGCACGCTGATGAAGGCAATCGGACAGCACGTTGACGCGGCGCGCAGCCGGGGCTTGGACGTCGCCGCCGATTTGTACGTATACGCCGCAGGAGGCACTGGGCTGGAAGCGACCATTCCATCTTGGGCCCATGAAGGCGGACAGGACGCGCTAATCAAACGACTAGCGGATCCACAAATTCGGGAACGGCTAAAGCACGAAATCCGAGAAGGATCGCCTGGCTGGTGGAACATCGTAGAAGCCGCTGGAGGTTGGGATGGGATAGTCCTCGTTAATGCCAACAATCCCGCGAATGCGCGCTACGAAGGAAAAAAAATGAGTGAAGTGGCGCGTGAGATGGGCAAGGACCCGGCTGATGCCGCCTTCGATCTGGTATCTCAGGGAAAGGGCCGAGTCATGGCGCTCTACTACATGATGAGCGAGAACGACATTGAGAACGCTCTGCGCTTTCCTTGGACCAGCATTGGAAGCGACGCCGGCACCGCGCTTGGACCCGGTAAGCCCGATGCTATCGGGCTGCCTCATCCGCGAGCCTACGGAAATTTCCCCAGAGTGCTCGGACAATACGTGCGCGAGCGTCATGTCCTTACCTTGCCCGAGGCCATCCGAAAGATGACCTCCTGGCCCGCCACTCGCATGCGTCTCGCCGACCGCGGTGTTGTTCGCGAAGGCATGTGGGCCGACATCGTAATCTTCGACGACGACAGGATCCACGATTGCGCGACCTACGAAAAGCCCAACCTCTACCCCGAGGGTATCGACTGGGTATTGGTTAATGGCGAAGTTGTGATAGACCACGGCCACCATACCGGCGCGCGTCCTGGCAAGATCCTGTATGGGCCGGGTCGAAGGATCGCACAAGTTCAGGCGGAAGCTACCGCGCCAATCGTTACTTTACCGATCGATGTTCGCGTGCCCAAGCCTCCCGCTCCTTTTCATGCTGATCGCAAGATCCACCTAGTGTACGAAATCAATCTCTCGAACCTAGGCGTGAACGAGTGCGTGCTGGACCGCCTCGTAGTCATGCCTGCAAACCCGGCCGATAAACCTCTCGCTGCCTATGAAGCTCAAGAATTGGTGGATGCGCTGGCCCGCCCGGGAATGCCAGACCTGCGCGGCGCATCCAAGCTGGCCATCGGTCCCGGGCAGCGGGCGGTACTTTATGTTTGGGTGTCGGTTCCCGAGGACGTACAAATTCCCACGGTTCTTTCTCACAAGCTCACTGTCCGGGTTGGGGAAGCGCGGCGGGAATTTTCCATTGACGCCGCGCGGACTGCTGTCGAGCCCGCACCAAAGGTCATTGCCTCGCCGCTACGTGGTGACGCCTGGCTGGCCGGCAACGGCCCGTCCAATACGTCCGGCCATCGTCGCGGAGTGATTCCGATCGATGGCCAGGCGCGCATTCCACAGCGCTTTGCCATCGACTGGGTGCAACTGCGGCCCGACGGAACAACGCATGAAGGCGATCCCAAGGACAATCGCAACTATCGCGCCTACGGCCAACCGGTGTATGCGGTAGCGAACGGAACTATTTCAGCGGTGAAGGATGGCATACCCGAAAACGTTCCCGGTGCAACCTCGCGAGCTGTGCCGATCACCCTCGATACGGTTGCAGGCAATCACGTGATCATCAACCTCGGCGATGGTGTGTACGCGTTTTATGCTCATTTGCAGCCGGGTTCGATCAAAGTCAAGCTGGGCGACAAAGTACGAGCGGGCCAGGTACTCGCGGCGCTCGGCAACTCTGGAAACTCCACCGAGCCCCATCTTCATTTTCATCTGATTAACGCCAACTCACCTTTGGGCGGCGAGGGCTTGCCGTATGCCTACCAAGCCTTCGAATTGGAGGGAAGAACCAGTGGGCTTCGAGCAGAACGCATGGACTGGATCCGGCTCCCATCCCCAGAGCTACACCGCCTGGAGATGCCTCTCGAGAATGAGGTAGTCCGCTTTGCGGCCGGGGGCGTTACCGGCAACAACTAGCAGGACCTGATCCGAGATCAGACCTCGAACTTAGTCATTGTCAGGGCCGAATCCTGAGAGGAACAAGGATGATACGAAGACCTTCAGCCAAAGCACTTATTCTGAGCCTAACATTTATCCTTATAAATAGTGGCTTGGCTTATCCGCAGACGCCTGATTTTGCTCCCCGCGTGGACGCCGTATTCGCGCCACTCGATAAAAAGGACTCTCCCGGATGCGCGTTAGCCGTCGTTCAGCACGGTAAGATCGTTTACAAACGCGGCTACGGGATGGCCAATCTGGATTACAACCTCCCGAATACTCCCGCCACGAACTTCTACATTGCCTCGAGTTCTAAACAGTTCACGGCATTTTCGATCGCCCTGCTAGAAAGACAGGGAAAACTCTCGCTCGATGACCCTGTTACAAAATATTTTCCGGAATTGCCCGCATCCGTTTACGGCCCGGTAGTGATCCGCCAATTAATTCATCATACCAGCGGAATACCGGATTACTTTGCCCTTCTGGAGATAGCCGGAAGATCGGGCGACGATCGCTTTACCCAAGAAGATTTTCTGGATTTGCTCGCGCGGCAAAAGACCTTGAATTTCAAGCCCGGGGACCAATTCCTGTACAGTAATTCGGGATATCTGTTACTCGCGATTTTAGTGGAGCGCGTCTCTGGGAAATCCCTGCGCCAGTTCACAACTCAGAACATCTTCGACCCCCTGGGAATGAGGCACACGTTTTTCCGTGACGATCCAACCGTTATCGTGCCCAATCGCGCGTCCGGGTATTCCTTTGAAAATGGCTCTTACAAATTTCACGCCGCCACCTTTGCGCTCCCTGGTTCTGGCGGACTCCTTACCACGGTAGAAGATCTCTTTTTATGGGACCAAAACTTCTACCACAACAAGCTGGGCGACGGTACCCCTGCGCTGCTCACCGAGATTCAGACGCCAGGTCGACTCAACAACAGAAAGCCACTGACGTACGCCTTCGGTCTGGAAATCACCGACTACAAAGGACTCAAAATGGTGAATCACGCCGGAGCCTCGTTCGGGTACAGGGCGCAGTTGCTTCGCTTTCCGGAACAAGAGTTTTCGGTAATCTGCCTGTGCAATTCCGATGCAGTTGCGATGAGCCCCGACAGATTCTCGCGTGAAGTTGCCGATATTTACCTCAGCAAGGAATTTAAGCAGCAAGCAGCGAGTACGGCGAACGGCGTTTCCGCATCCAGCTCGGCGCTGAACGTCGAGGGCAAACCGATCCGCGTTCCCGACACAGAATTAGCAAGCCGGACAGGTGTTTTTCAAAACAGAAACACAAAAACGGTTTGGAGGCTCTTTATCAAGGATGACACGCTACACGCTACAGTTGCCGGATTGACCGTTCGACTTGAACCCCTGACCCACACCCACTTTCGTGGGGTGGGAGACCTTCCGGTGCTCATGGATTTTCCAGCACCGGAGATCAAGCCGAAAACGATCACTGTGACTCTCAACGGCAACCACTCGGTATTGGACGCCATTGATACCGTTCCCCTTTCTGCGGAGGAATTGGCCGGCTACGCAGGCGAATACTACAGTGATGACGTCGATGCCACATATAAACTGTACGTCGACGGCGGCCAGCTTTTCGTCAAGATAAAAAACAAGCCTGCGACGCCACTTACCCCTCTGGCTAGAGATCAGTTTGAGGCAGCGGGGAATCGATTGAATTTTGAACGGGATGCATCTGGAAAAATCGCGCGATTCGGCATCGATGCAGGTCGAGCCGCAAATGTCCATTTTGAGAAGAGGCGCTAGAGATCGACATCAATACGAACGGTGAGCAATTCCGCCCCGGATAGGCGGACTGCCACGCGTTCAGGAAACTGCCCGGAAGATGACGAATCAGCCAGCGCTGCCGCGTACGCGGATCATCATCTGGCAGCACGATTGTTTTCCAAGCGTTTGTTCATGGATTTGCGGTCCCCGGAAGAGCCTTACGTCCTTGCCTACTTGACTAAGGCTAGGTAGCCGTCCAGCTTGATTTCCCAGACCCATTGCGGGCCTTCAGCTACCTTAGAAACCGAGAGGCACTCCGTCGGCTCGAGAAATGCTGCTTTCGTTAGAAGGGGACATTTTTCCCGAGGAAAGAATGGAACATTTTAAGCAAGGCTTGACACGTTCCCGGGCCAGTCATTGACCTTGTCGCGTTCCGCCGTTATTATCCCGCGCGTTCCATTTACCAAGTACGTCGAGGAGTTGCGAATGGCGAAGCAGATAACTCTTGCTTTCTTGCAGGCAATCGTTTTGGTCCTGGTTTTTCTCAGCACGTGTTCATCAAGCCAAGCACAGCAAGCACCTCCGCAAGCGAATCCCGAGATATACAGCCAACTGCAGTTTCGCTACATCGGGCCGGTAGGAAATCGAGCCACCGCGGTGGTGGGAATCTCTCGTAATCCGAACATTTATTACGTCGGAGCCGCATCTGGCGGAATATTTAAGACCACCGACGGCGGCATTCATTGGGATCCCATTTTCGATGCGCAGCCGGTATCGTCGATCGGCTCACTGGCGATAGCCGCGAGCGACCCCAATATTGTATGGGCGGGAACCGGCGAACCCTTCATCCGTAGTCATATTTCCGTCGGCGAGGGAATCTTCAAATCGATCGACGCGGGCAAGACCTGGACTCGAATGGGCCTTGAGAAGACTGGGCGCATTGCGAATGTTTTGATCGATCCGCACAATACGGACATTGTGCTGGCTTGTGCGCTGGGTCACTCGTATGGCCCGCAGCCCGATCGCGGCGTGTTTCGCTCGGCGGACGGCGGCAAAAGCTGGGGACGCGTGCTGTTCGTGGACGAAAACACCGGCTGCGCGGACATGGTCATGGACCCCAACAACTCTCACATCTTGTTTGCGGGGATGTGGCAATTCGAAATCCATACATGGGGCCGGTCGAGCGGCGGCCCGGGAAGCGGATTGTTCAAGTCCATCGACGGAGGTCTCACATGGAAAAGGCTAGAAGGCCACGGGCTCCCGAAGCCTCCGGTGGGGAGAATTGCTGTGCGCGTCGCGAAAAAGGACTCCAATCGCATCTATGCGTTGATCGAAACCGGCGATGGCGTGCCCTGGGACAGCAAGCCGACACAGATCGGGCAATTATGGCGCTCCGATGATGGTGGTGAAAACTGGCGGCTGGTTAATTCGGACCGAAATATCCGGGGGCGCACCCACTACTACACGCGCGAAGAAATTGCACCAGACAACGAGGACGAGGTCTATTTCTTCAGCGCGGCTTTTTCGAGGACTCTCGATGGGGGCCAGACGCTGACGGACATGCCTGCCAGCCCTGGAGGGGATAATCACGAAATGTGGATTGATCCTAACGATGGTGACCGGATGGCCGTCGTGAATGACGGTGGCGTGAGCATTTCCGTGAATCGCGGCCGTGTCTGGAACCGCATTCAACTGCCTATCGCGCAGATGTATCACGTTACGGTCGATGACCAGATTCCCTATTTCGTTTATGGAAACAAACAGGACGGCCCTTCCTATCGGGGACCCAGCAACAGCCTGCAATTTGGCGGACTTGGAGCCGGAGGCTTCGGTCAGGACCAAATTCCGCGAGGTGTCTGGCACCCGGTAGCCGGAAGTGAAAGCGGGTTCGCCACGCCCGACCCAGTCGACAACAACATCATCTGGTCCACGGGGACCGGTTCTGGCAGTGTGGGTGGCGCCGTAGCACGCTTCGATGAACGAAATCATCAAGCGCGCGAAGTGGAAGTGTGGCCTGAGGATGTCTCAGGAGCGACCGCGGCCGAGGCGAAATACCGCTTCAACTGGGAATTTCCGGTCACCATTTCTCCTCACGACCACAATAAGGTCTATGTGGGTAGCCAGTACGTGCATGTCACGGCCGATGGCGGGAATAGTTGGCAAATCATCAGCACAGACCTAACGCGTAACGATAAAAGCCGCCAGGGAAGCTCCGGTGGGCTGACCCCGGACAATATCGGGGTGGAGTACGCCGGCACCGTGTTCGCTATTGCGGAATCGCTCAAGGAAGTTGGCGTAATTTGGGCAGGAACCAACGACGGGTTGGTGCAAGTCACGCGCGACGGCGGAAAGAATTGGACAAACGTTACCAAGAATATTCCAAACCTGCTGGAATGGGGCACGGTAAGTAATATTGAGGCGTCGCGTTACGATGCCGGGACCGCCTACATCACAGTTGACTTCCATCAGATGAACAATCGCGATCCGTTTGTGTACAAGGCAACGGATTACGGTCGGAGCTGGACCGCCATCACGAATGGAATTCCGCACAGCATGCTGAGCTATGCGCATTGCATTCGGGAAGATCCTGTTCGGAGGGGCCTGCTCTACCTGGGAACCGAAAATGGCTTGTACGTTTCCTTCGATGACGGGAAGAACTGGCAAGCGCTGCAGAGCGGTTTGCCGCACGCTCCAGTTTACTGGATCGCCGTCCAGGAACGTTTTCACGATTTAGTCCTGGCGACTTATGGCCGGGGTTTCTGGATCTTGGATGACATCACCTCACTTGAACAGTTGAGCGCGCAGGTGCTGAGTTCGAATCTCCACCTGTTCTCGCCCAGAGACGCCTATCGATTTCGCACCATTTCGCAGCCGGCGGCGATGTTCTACGACCCCACCGCGGGCCATAATCCGCCGTACGGAGTGCCGATCAACTTCTATTTGAAGTCCAAGCTGGACGAAAAGGATCGTGCTCGCATAAGCATCAGCGATGCCAACGGGAAGGTAGTTCGTGGGTTGGAGTGTGTCCCAGAAGGATCAGAGCGAGTTCGCCGCCCCAGCGGGACTGCTGAGGAAGAGGGGCCGAGTGCTCCCCATGGTCCTGCATGCGAAGCAAAGGCGGGCGTCAATCGCGTGTGGTGGGATCTGCGGTCGGAGCCGAGCACTGAAATCAGGCTGAGGACGGCCCCTTTGTACGTGCCGGATTTTCCAATGGGTAAGGAAGGTTGGCGGGCTGCGCCCTCCCTTAACCGGATTTCCTTGCTGGAGCCACCGGGGACTTACACTGTCACGGTTGCTGTCGGTGACGAGAAGTCCACACAGAAGCTGACCGTCCTGAAGGATCCGAATTCCACCGGTACCGACAGCGATATTCAGGAACAGTTGCAGTTGATATCGATGCTGCGCGACGAAATGAACCTGTTGGGTGAAAGCGTGAATCAGGTCGAGTCGGTGCGCGCACAAATCGGCAACCTCGAGAAGCAATTGGGGACGGACGATGCCTCGAAGGCGATCCGCAAAGCAGCCGATGATCTGAACGACAAACTGATCGCCGCGGAAGGGAAAGTGTTACAGCTCAAGTTAACCGGGCGAGGCCAAGATAGCGTGCGTTACACGCCGATGCTGCTGCAGAAAATTGGCTACTTGGCTGCGCAGTTGGGAGCTTCATCAGATTTCCGGCCGACCAAACAACAGTCCGAAGTGGGACAAAAGCTGAAAGAGGAAGGAGACCGGTCCCATCAGGAAATGCAGCAACTCTTAGACAAGGACGTGGCGGCATTCAACGCGATGCTTCGCGACAAGAACATCTCCAATATCTTGGTAAAGGCGCCCTGACCCCGCCCGCTGGTTTGTCCCGCTGCGCGTCAAAAGCATATCGCGTCCCGTACAACGCTGCCCTCGCGTCGATCAGTTTGCCTTCGTCCTTCTTGCTCCCCGCTTCCCTCGTCAGATCCCCGTTCTGTGCCGGGGGACGGTGCGCGCTGGTGCACCTCCGTTTGAGCGGCTCCGCCGCTCTACCCCAGGGGCCCTCGCTCCGGCCCGGGTTCTTCTGTCCCGGTCCATCCACGCTTAATCGGCCCCATCCGCCCCACTCGCAGGCACATCCCGATTTTGCCGCCTGCGGCTTATACGAGATGCCTTCGCTGTGCACACTGCGCCTAGGCGACCTCCGAGTGGTTCCACGCTTTCCCTGTCCTTCCTTCCTGACATGCCGTCCTCTACGACCCCGAGGAGATCGCAACCGGTTTGTTCCAGACGTGCGGTTCCGACATAGGCCTTCGCCATGTTATGAGCGGCTCGGCTCTCCCGACTATCCTGCAATCCGCTTCACGCAGGGCCGACTTTTCGGGGCTTCCTGGTTCGCTTTTGCTGCGGCCTGTCAAGTTGCTCGCCCCCTGTGCAGATCTGACCAGAGTTCATCCGGCCACCGGGACTTTTCTCGGGTCGGAGGAGGCGCGCTGACGCGCTGGCCTCCGTCCGCCGCCCAAACTGCCCGTACACATTTCGTGTAGGCAGCTTTCACGAAGACTCAGCAATGCTGAGATGCAA
>Ga0070698_100003001_pt1 | contig 18586 bp, 18 predicted proteins | sample KBSK1502metaG_FD_65477 | JGI IMG/M metagenome (GOLD analysis project Ga0070698, IMG submission 65477) | Corn, switchgrass and miscanthus rhizosphere microbial communities from Kellogg Biological Station, Michigan, USA - KBS K1-50-2 metaG | ecosystem: Host-associated > Plants > Roots >...
CGCGCTACGAGCGCGAACGGAGTTTACCGAATTGTTGCGCAAGGCGAATGGCTTGCACCGGCAAGCCATGGTGGCTTTTCTCGAGGCCGGCGGGGACACGCTCTTGGGCATCGGGGCGGAGAACTATTGAGCGGATTTTTGGTTACGAGCCGGCCAAAAAGCTGATTCGTCCATACTGTGGACCCTCCTGTTACAATGCGCTTTAAAGACCATCGATAACACCTATGTTCGTCTTGCGTGTCATCGGCGTGCTGGCGTTGGTCGTGCTGAACGGCTTCTTCGCGGCCGCTGAATTCTCGCTGGTGGCGGTGCGGTTGTCGCGCGTGCGGCAACTCGTGCTGGAAGGCGACATCCGCGCGAGAGTGGTCGAGAGCCTGCTCAGCGATTTGCATCGCGTGGTTTCCGGCGTACAGCTCGGCATCACGATTACCAGCTTGGCGTTGGGCGCGCTGGGCGAAAGCACGCTGGCAAAGGCGTTCCAGACGATCTGGCCGGGGTCCGCGCAGGCTCGCACGACTTTGTTGGTACACGCTGCGGCGGTCGCTGGAGCGTTTGCGCTGCTCAGCGCATTGCACGTGGTGATCGGCGAACTGGTTCCGAAAACGGTGAGCCTGGCGCGAGCGGAACGCGTGGCGCTGATGATCGCGCGGCCGTTTCGTTGGTTCTTGAGCGCGTTTCGCTGGGCCATCGATCTTCTCGATGGCATCTCCGGCGTGGTTGTGCGAGCTCTGGGCGTCTCGCAGCCGGCGGGTCACAGCGCTCCGCATTCTACCGAAGAGTTGCAAATCCAAATCCAACAAGCACGCGAGCGCGGGCTGCTAGCGCCGGGAGAAGAAAAGTTCATTGTGAGCGCGCTGGAGCTTGGGCAGGTGCAAGTGCGGGAGATCATGGTGCCGCGTCCAGATATGCACACTCTTCCGGTGGAATCGACATTGGACGATGTGATGCGCGTGTTCGCTACAACGCAGCGCTCGCGGATTCCCGTCTATCGCGAATCGGAAGATCAGATTTTAGGCTTTGTGCACATCAAGGACATGTTGTGGGTGTTGCTGGATCGCGAGAGGCGCCTGGAAGAGAATCTTCCGCCGTCGCCTTTTGATCTGCGGAGAGTCCTGCGGGAAGTGCTGATTGTTCCCGAGACGAAACCGGCGGACGAGCTGCTGATGGAGCTGCGCAGCCATCGCGTGGGCATGGCACTCGTAGTGGACGAGTTCGGCAGTATTTTGGGGCTGGTCACGGTGGAAGACATCATGGAGCAGGTGGTCGGAGAAATTTACGACGAGTTCGATGTGGTCGAGCGCCCGTTGACTCTTGCCGATGGCGCGATCATTTTCGATGCAGCGCTGAATGTGAGGGATCTCGACGCGCAATATAATATCGCTCTGCCGGAGGATCCTGCTTACGCGACGGTGGGAGGGTTCGTGCTCGATCAGCTTGGTTTCATCCCGCGCGGCGGAGAGAGCTTCGACTACGGCAATTTTCGCTTTACCGTGGTGGAGATGGACGGCAGGCGTGTGGCGCGCGTAAAGATTCAGCGGCTTCGCCCGTTGAGTCCAGAGCCGAAATCGGTGGAGTCTGGCGCTGAAGCCGCACAGCCGGCGAACGTCGCGAAATCCGCGGACGCGAATCCTTCCGCAAAATCCCGCTGATGGCGCGACACCTTCTACAGCGCTTTCTGCTGACACTTCCGGCGCTGTGGCTGGTCTTAACGTTGGTCTTTCTGATGATTCACATCGTTCCAGGCGATCCCGTCGAGCAGATGTTGGGAGAGGGCGCCGCGCCTGGGGAAATCACGCAGTTGCGTCACGCGCTAGGCTTGGACCAGCCGCTGCTTACACAATACGCGCATTATCTGAAGCAGCTCGCCTCTGGTGATCTTGGTCAGTCCTTCAAATTTCAAGCGCCGGTGCGGCGAATCATTTTCGATCGGTATCCTGCGACTCTCAGCCTGGCTTTCCTTGCGCTGGTGGTGTGTGCAGCGATTGCGATTCCGGCGGGAGTGCTGGCGGCGTCCCGCAGAGGACAAGCTCCGGACCGCGCGGTCGGTGTTTTCACGTTGTTTGGATTGGCGTTCCCGAATTTCGCGCTGGGACCTGTCCTGATTCTGCTTTTTTCGATTGAGCTCGGGCTGCTGCCCGTGTCTGGCCGCGGCGGACCAGCGTATTACGTACTGCCGGCGGCGACGCTCGGCGCTGCGCTGGCTGCGATTCTCACGCGGATGGTTCGCGGGTCGATGCTGGAGGAACTGTCGAGCGATTATGTGCGCACGGCTCGCGCGAAAGGCTTATCCATGCGGGCCGTCCTATTTCGACATGCTTTTCGCAATGCGCTGATTCCGATCATTACGATTCTCGGTCTGCAATTCGGAACACTGCTTGCCGGAACGATCGTAACGGAAACGATTTTTTCTTGGCCGGGGATTGGCCGGCTCACGGTGCAAGCCATTTCCGCGCGCGACTATCCTTTATTGCAGGGCTGCATCCTGGTGATCGCGGTGTCGTACGTGCTTGTGAACCTGCTCACGGACATGCTCTACGCCATCGTCGATCCACGAGTGCGGCTCTCATGAGATTGCTTAGGGGAATGCGGCAGTTTCTGAAGCAGAGCGCGCTCGCTCGCGTGGGCTTATCTGCGGCTGCCCTGTTAGTTCTTGCAGCTCTGCTTGCACCGTGGATTGCGCCAGCCGATCCGGCGGCTCAGAATCTGCCGGCGCGATTGGAATCACCATCGAAGGCGCATTGGATGGGCACGGACGAACTGGGGCGTGACACCTTGTCGCGGACACTCTACGGCGCGCGAATCTCTCTGCTAGTCGCGATTTCGGTGGTGTGCGGCTGCGGAATTACAGGACTCGTCATAGGAATGCTGGCGGGCTACGCGGGAGGGTGGTTCGATCGCTTCGTAAACCTGCTGCTCATTAATGCATTTCTTTCTTTTCCGGGAATTCTGCTGGCGATTGCATTCGCGGCGTTTCTTGGGCCGGGTATCAGCAAAGTGATTCTGGCGCTGGTGATTACCGGCTGGGCAGGCTACGCGCGGTTAGCCCGCGCCCAAGTGCTGAAGGTGAAGGAACTCGAGTTCATTTTAGCGGCTCGCTCGTTGGGAGCTTCGCACTTGCGGATTCTCGCGCGGCATCTCCTGCCGAATATTCTGCAACCTGTTTTGATTCAGGCGACGATCGGCATGGCGGGGGCGATTCTGGCGGAATCAACACTAAGTTTTCTGGGACTTGGTGTGCTGGCGCCCGTACCGAGCTGGGGAGCCATGCTCAACGACGCGCGTAGCCATCTATTTGACGCGCCGCACATGGTGATTTTTCCCGCGCTGGCGGTGATGATTGCCGTGCTCGCGTTCAACCTGCTTGGCGATGCGTGGCGCGACTGGCTGGATCCGCGCATGCGGTCGCAAATGGCAGCACTGGAATTCACACGCTGAAGAGGTGCGAAGTTTGGCGAGCGGGCCCGTCCGCGAGTTTATTTACTTTGCAAAACCACTGGCGCGCCGCGGCTAATCGCGAGAGCGCGCGCCGCGTTTCCTTTGTTCACCGCGATTTCAACGTAACCGCTCGATCCCACGTACGCAATGGGTTCGCCCGCATTCCCGAACGCGAAAGCGTCTACCAGCCGCGAAACCGAGTGTTTGCCCACTTGAAGGTGAACTTTGCCGTCCCGCCGCGCGTCCTCGCTCAAGTCCTCGGCTCGGAAGTTTGTGATTAGATTGCCGAAGCTATCGATCCGTAGGACTACGCCCTTGACAACACCATTGCTCGCCTTCGGGCGTGGCAAGGTCATTCGTTTGTAGTCCGTGATTTCTTCGCCCATGCTCGCCGTTTGCCAGCCCTTGGAGAGCCACGCGGCTACCGGGGCAAAAACGTCGCGGCCGTGAAATGTTTTGCTTATAGGTTGACGATAGTAGTGTTCGGCGGTGGCATGGCGCACAACAACGTTGGGGTCGCGGTCGTAAACAACGGACAGCACTCCATTATCGGGCGCGACGAAATATTGGTTCTCTGCAGCGACCAGCAGCGGCCGGCGCTCCGTGCCGACACCTGGATCAACGACCACGACGTGGATGGTGCGCGGCGGGAAATACTCAAAAGCGGAGCCGATAGCCAGCGCTCCATCGAGCAAATCATACGGAGTCACATGATGAGTGATGTCCACGATCGTGACATCCGGATTAATCGACAGGATGACGCCTTTGACCGTACCAACCAGATGATCGTTGGTTCCGTAGTCGGTGGTTAGAGTGATGATGGCGTTGGGCAAGGAGTTCTCCCAGCTAGAGTCTGGTCCGCGAAAGCGGCGCAGCGAAGTGGGGAGGCACTCCGCACCTCTTCACGCTAACGAACGCGAGCGTTAGCGTCAAGAATGCGGCGTGCGAGTGCTGTGCAATCCGCTACCGTGCGGCTACCTGCACGCGCGTACAGTGTTTCATCTACAGCATTCCATTGAGGCAGAAAAGATGCAGTGCATGAAAAAAATTCTTCCGCTCGCAGGCTTGGCTTGGGGGAATTTGCGGGATGTTCGGGGCAAGATCGATCTTTTCCGGCAACGTGTTTCTTTTCCGCAGCTTGTGCGTGCACTAATTACTTGCAGGCATGGAAGAGAACGTGCCAAGCCCTCTCAGTCCCACCCAACGCAGTCCCACCCATCTTGGAGGAGGATTATCCCTATGTTCCGGAAGTTCTTCACTTATGTCTCGGTTGCTGGCCTGTTGCTCTTAGGGGCCTCGGCAGGGGCGCGGTCACTTTCGCAAGAGTCGCAACCAAAACACCAGACCGAGCAGGGAAAGTCGGTGTCCGGCAAAGTGACGGATATTGGAAGCGACAAGAGGTCGTTCTCCATGGAAGTGAACGACAAGGACACGAGCAACGCCAACAAGAAGACGATGCAGTTCGTCATTGACGACAACACTCAGGTGCAAGGCCGAGTGACCGTTGGGACCAACGCGCTCGTTCAATATCAACCAACCTCAGACGGCAAGAACCTGGCCTTGAACATCACTCCACAGGGTAACGGCGGCGGCGGACAGTAACTAGCGGCTGGCTTACTCCTTTCGGAACAGGCGGAGCCGGTCACCGTCGCGTGCGCGTGGCTGGTCCCGCCTGTTCTGTGTTTCCCGAGGTCGGCGCAGCAAGCTTGGTCGGCATTGCGAGAATGACTCCGACACCTTCCTGTTGACATCCCACATGTGTTTCGTCTATACTCCTGTGGACATACCACAGGAGAGCGCATGGCTCATGACAGATCAGAAATTCTGCAGGGCACACTCGATTTGATGGTCCTGAAAACTCTAGGGGCCATGGGACCATTGCACGGCTACGGAATCGCTCGCCGCATCGAACAAGTCAGCGAAGAAGCTCTGCAGATCAATCAGGGAACGATTTACGCGTCGCTGGTGCGTCTGATGCAGAAGGGCTGGATCTCGGGCGCCTGGGGCACATCAGAGAACAACCGAAAAGCGAAATTTTATTCCATCACCAAATCCGGGCGTAAGCAGCTCCACACCGAAACGGAACAGTGGGAACGGATTTCCGGCGTGATCGGCCGCGTATTGCGCATCGCGGAGCGAGGATAGCGCGATGCTGGCCTGGACGAAATCCATCAAATCACGGATCAGCGCCTGGCTTTCGCCGCGCATTGTGGACGAGGAATTCGAGTGTGAGATGGAGAGCCATCTCGAACTCCTCACGGAAGAGAATGTCAGCCGCGGCATGATGCCGGAAGAAGCCGCGCGCGTCGCTCGCTTACGGCTGGGCGGACTCACGCAGCTCAAGGAAACAAATCGCGAGCTCCGCGGCTTACCTTTCCTGGAAACTTTCATCCAGGACACGCGCTATGCCCTCCGCATGCTGCGCAAGAATCCTGGCTTCAGCGCCGTCGCCGTGCTCACACTTGCTCTCGGCATCGGCGCGAACACTGCGATCTTCAGCGTCGTATACGCGACTGTGCTGAAGCCGCTGCCGTACCCGGATTCGGCGCGGCTCTTCAACGTGTTTCAGCAACAATCGCAAGACGAAACCAAGAAGACGGGCTGGTCCTACCTGAATTTTAAGGAGCTGCGCGAGCAAAACCACATTTTCCGCGATATGGCCGGAGCGCAGTTCCATCAACTTACGCTGACCGGCCGGGGCGAGCCACTGGTTGTGGATACGTCCGTCGTCACACCAGAGCTTTTGTCGCTCTTCGGCGTGAAGCCAATCGCGGGACGCATTTTTTTCTCCGATGACGGCAAGCCCGGCGCGCCAGCCGTGGTCATTCTCAGCGAGAGTCTGTGGCGAGGCGCTTTCGGAGCGGATCTCGGTATCGTGGGCAGTTCCATTAATTTGGACAAGCCTCCGTTCACCGTGATTGGAATCATGCCTGCGTCGTTTCGCTTTCCCCTCGGCGCGAAGAGCGAGCAGATCTGGGTTCCTCTTGTGAACGATCCACTCTTTGGCGCGTGGATGCAGCGGCGATCCGGGCACTGGCTGAGGATCACGGGACGCCTAAATCGCGGTGTTTCGATGGCCCAAGCGCAGGCCGAGCTCGACGCGCTCAGCGCGCGATTCGCCAAGGACTTTCCAGCAGACAACGCCGGATGGGTAATCCGCATGGCGCCGCTTCAGGACTTGATCGTGGGCGATGTCAGGCCGGCGTTGCTGGTGCTTCTGGGCGCCGTTGGCTTGGTGCTATTGATCGCATGCGCCAACATTGCGAACTTGCTTCTTGCGCGCGCCACATCGCGTTCCAGGGAGATCGCCGTGCGCGCCACGCTCGGAGCTGGCCGAAGCCGCATCATGCGTCAGTTGCTCAGCGAGACCGCTGTACTTAGTTTGCTCGGGGGCCTCCTGGGGATCGCCCTCGCCTATTGGGGCGTTCGCGGCCTCGCTGCGTTTTTGCCGCCAGGTCTGCCACGCGTGAACGCAATTCGTGTCGATCACAGCGTCCTCGGCTTTGCCCTTTTCCTTTCCGTCTTCGCCACGTGCGCGGTTGGCTTGGTGCCGGCATTTCTCCTGGCGAAGTTCAATCTGCAAACCAATCTTCGCGAAGGCGGCGGACGCTCCGGCGAGAGCGCCCGCTCGCGGCGAGCGCCCGGCGTGCTTGCGGCGGCAGAAATTGCGCTCGCCATGATGCTACTGATGGCGGCCGGCTTGCTGATACGCAGCTTTGCCAAGCTGGTGGCGGTCAGCCCAGGGTTTGAGCCCCAGAACACTGTAAAGGCGGAGATTTCGTTGCCCCGCTCCCAATATTCGACGCCGCAACTGTGGGTGGCCTTCTCGGACGAATTACTCGCGCAAATTCAGGCTGAGCCTGGAATGGGCGATGCCGCCTTGGCGATTCCAATGCCACTTGCGGACGGTAACGTCAACCTTGCGTTCGATATAGTCGGCCAGCCACCGGCGACGGCCGCGACATCGCGCACAGCGAACTACGTTTCGGTCAGCCCGGATTATTTCCACTTGATGCGCATTCCGCTGCTGTCGGGACGTCTTTTCACGGAGCGCGACAACTTGTCCACTCCGCGCGTCACGGTCATCAGCAAAACCATGGCGCGAATCTATTTTCCAAATCAGGATCCAGTTGGTAAGCAGATCAGCTTCGCTTTTCCACCGGACCGCTGGGTGCCGCGCGAAATCGTGGGAATCGTTGGCGATGTGCGAGACGTTGCGTTGGGCAACGACCCAGGGCCAATGATGTACGTCCCCTTCGCGCAGGCGCCCTTTCCGGGTGCCGTCGTGGTGGTAAAGAGCACGTTGGACTTGCCGAATATAACCGCGGCGATTCGACGCAACGTCGCGCAACTCGACAAGGACTTGCCGGTCACCGACATCGCCAAGATGACGGACATTCTCGATGCCTCCGTTGCCCAGCCGAGGTTCCGTACGTTTTTGCTCACTGTGTTCGCTGCGATGGCGCTGGTGCTGGCCACCACGGGGATTTTTGGTGTGATTTCCTATTCCGTATCTTGCCGGACCAACGAGATCGGAATCCGTGTAGCGCTGGGCGCTTCGCGCGGTGCGATTCTGCGTTTGGTCTCGCGCGAGACGCTGATCCTAACCGTGGCGGGACTTGCTTTTGGGTTCGCGGGCGCGCTGGCTGCTTCTCGTCTGCTTGGACATATGCTGTTTGGGGTCAGCGCTTATGATCCTGCTACGCTGGTTAGTGTCGCGATTGTTCTCGGTACGGTAGCGGTTGTCGCCGGATACGTGCCGGCGCGCCGGGCCATGAGCGTGGATCCGATAATCGCTCTGCGCCACGATTAGTGCGCTGCCGCTCGCGAGAGCGCCAGCAGCACGGAAAGATCAGGAAGATCGCGAGACTGTACGGACCTTCGCTTGTTGCGTATAATCTTTTGGCGAGAGAAGCAGAGCGGGCGTCGTACAATGGTAGTATAGAAGCTTCCCAAGCTTCGGACGTGGGTTCGATTCCCATCGCCCGCTCCATAAACAAAGCGCTTCAGGATTTTTCTTCCCTCGCCCGCCCATATTTTGGTGCACAACTGTTGCACAACTCGTTTCGTGGGCCGCCGGGCCGGATGGGAATTCTCACGCTTTTTCAAAAAAAAGCGGCTCGACGCGTGTCCTGTAATGCTCGAAGTCAAGGGACATGCCCCACGTCTGGGCGTCTTCATCCGACTGTACCAAAAGGCTCCGATATAGCCTTAGGATCTACTTGAATCGCAAGCTGACTGTACCCGTGAAACTCATGCTCGGACCGTCAGAACCGGGCACAAGGCGTGTGCAATCACTTTGTGCGCCACGGCTATGGGAAGATGCGTAGCCCCTCCCGCCATGCCCTTGGGCTTCCGCACGCCCAGCACGATCAGGTCGCTCTTGCGCTCTATCGCTACTTCTAGGATTTTCTCGGCGGGCTTGCCTTCCGCCACGGCGTAGTGAGGCTCGCACCACAGTTCGGCTTTGTCAGGAACAAAGTTCTGCATCTGCTGTATCACACTGGCTTCGACTTCGTTCGGGCGACGGAAGTCGGGCGCACCAGATTTCTCGATGACGTGCAACAGAGTCAAATACGCGTGATGTTCCTGCGCCAACGAAATCGCATAGGGAACTGCACCCAGCGACTCCTCGCTGAAATCCGTTGCGTACAGAATCTCCCTGAATCTCCCCTCGCGGGGCGGCTCGGAAGGTGAATGCGGGCCTACCGTCAACACGGGACAAGGAGCCTGGCGTACGATGTCTTCCGCGACCGAACCCAGGAAGAACTTTCTCACGCCGGTTCGGCCGCGGGTGCCCAAGACCAACAGGTCAATCTTTTTCTCATTGATCACCGATTCCAAGACCGCCCATACGCCTCCTTCAGCCGTCAGGACTTCGGTCTCGATGTCCGGCAAGTCGTTGCGAAGGACCTGCCTCAATTCGCGCTCTTGTTTTTCATACTCTTCATTCAAACTTGTCCAAGCCTCAGGAGCAGCCAGAACATAGTTCTCAGGCGTTCTTACATGCACGGCATAAAACTTCGCCCCGAATCGCCGGGCGAATTCCGCACCATAGGGAAAGGCAGCGCCAGCAGCCTGGGAGAAATCAGTCGCGTAAAGAATGTTCCTTAACTGAACCCGATTGGCAACGTTCGTTGTACTCATACTGCCCCCTTTCCTGAACCTTGTATATTCCGCCGGTTCTTCGGACGCTGTGACCGTCATCACATCAGGCAGTGTTTCGACTCAGGCACCCCGCAAACCTGGTGCTCTTTGGCATCCACACGACCAAACTCTTGTACAGAAACCGGGACCAGAGCTTCCCAAATTTTGCGAACAAAAAAACTTACCTTGGCCACCAGACCTATCACTGTGATGCAAATCACATCCTTCCGTGATGGGGGACATAGCCATGCAATGCCCTTTTCTCATATAGAAGGTCGTAGGGAACTCCGGCCTTTCGACATGCCCGCGCTCCCACGGGCGAGGAGGGGAAAATGACAATACTTGAACGGATTTTTGTCCGGCGCGGCCATCCCCGCTGGATCATCCTCGGCATGGTCGGCGCCGTCTGGGCCTTTTATTTCCTTTGGGTTCACAACTGGGAATCCGCGCTGGCCGCAATCTTGCTGAGTGGAGTACTCGGAACGTTTCTAACCCTGGGAATGCACGAAGAGCGTCTCGCGCAGACAACCCTCGGAAAAATCATGTTGCTCCATCTGCACCCAGTGAACCTGTCTGTGCAGATCGCAGGTATCGCTCTACTGGTCTACAGCGTTTGGATTCACTCCCCGATGTACATGCTGGTTGCAATCTCTGCGATCCTGGTCGGTCACATGTGGGGCTGGAACAGGGTCAGCGAAGCGCTTTAGTGGAGTAACGCCGCACGTCCGGCGGTCTGACAACGAGGGCCTGTGACGACGGACTCGGCGGAGGGAGTACCTTGACAGACGAACCCGACCCGCAAATCGCGTATTTCTCGATGGAAATTGCGGTGGACCCGAGCTTCCCGACCTACGCCGGGGGGCTTGGTGTTTTAGCGGGAGACATGCTGCGCTCCACTGCAGATATCGGCCTCCCGATCGTAGGCGTAACGCTGCTTGATCGTCAGGGATATTTCCGGCAGGAAATCGAGTGAAAAGGGTCGGCAGATCGAACGGCCGGAGGAATGGCATCCCGAAGCGAAACTGGAACCGGCCGCGCCGATTGTATCTCTCCGTCTGAACGGTCGACGCGTGCAAGTCCGGACCTGGCGCCACTGGATCACTGGCATCACCGGCCACAGAGTTCCTGTCTTTTTTCTCGATACGGACGTTCCGGAAAATGAGCCCTGGGATCGCACGCTGACGAATTCTCTGTATGGAGGAGATGAAACCTATCGGTTGTGTCAGGAAACCATATTGGGCATTGGTGGGGTTTTGTAGCTCCCCGCGAGCAGATTGCTGACGACAGTGCTACCCACGCTGCCTTCGCGGTCAGTTGCTCCGACCACAGCCACACAGGCTGGAGAAAAGAAACAGGCGAGTGGCGACCGATCGCTGATTCGGGCCACAACGGTCATACGAAATCGCTCATAGCTCGACGGGAATCATCTCGCTTCGCGCTCCGAGACTCCAGCCTACCTTCGGAAGGGATCTGCAGCTCAAAAATCACGCAGTGTTCCGAACGGAAGTGCCACACGGACAGCGTTGAGGACCGCGGCGAGATCAATGATCTCTTGAGCGATGGCCCCTCCGATCGGCGGGAGATATCCAAATGCGGCCGCGACCATTCCGAGAATGCTCAGAACCATTCCTCCAAGGGCAGACTGGAGTGCGATGCGGCGCACGCGTTTCGCAATGTGGATGAGTTCGTCGACGCGTCCCAGGGAAGTCTCCAGGATGACCGCATCGGCAGCCTCGGACGTGATGTCGCTCTGCACTCCGAAAGCGATACCGACGGTCGCGGCTTGCATGGCGGGGGCATCATTGATGCCGTCTCCCAGGAAGAGCGTCGGAGCCCGGTTAACTTCGCTGCGGACGATCGCGACTTTCTCCTCCGGGCTCTTGGCGGAATGGACTTCTCGGATGCCGACTTGTTCCGCCAGGTGCCGCACTTCCTGGTCCCGATCACCTGAAACGATCAAGACCCGGCTGACGGCGTGACGCGGCCTTAGATGTTTGATAAACGTGCGGCTGTCGGTGCGAGGCATGTCGTGGAAGCGGAGAGTGGCGGCGTAGATATCATCGAACAAGACTACGCATTCCAATCCAGACGTAACAGCCGGAAGCGTAATTTTCCTATCTGCTATCTTGTTGCGGCTCGTAATCTGGACTCTTCGCTTCCCCACGGTTCCTCTGAGTCCTTCGCCAGGTCGTTCACTGATTTCCAAAACAGGTTCCGAATCCAAGTGTGCATCTTGCGCTGCCATTAGAACTGCGCGGGCGAGCGGGTGCTTTGAGTAGCGCTCGAGACTTGCCACAGCCTGGAGAACTGGCTCCTTCGTAAATCCGGGTGCACACAGGATTTCGGAGAGGGCGGGCTTTCCGTACGTCAACGTACCAGTTTTGTCGAAAATGAGTGTCCGGCAGCGGTCGATCTGTTCGAGAACAGCTGGATTCTTAATGATAATGCCGTGCCGTGCCGCCAGGGATATCGCACCAATCACCGCCACGGGAATAGCGATCAGTAGTGGACACGGTGTCGCGACGACTACGACAGCGAGAAAGCGATGAGCTTCACCCGTGGCGGCCCATGCCAACCCGGCGAGCCCAAGGGCGACCGGCGTATACCAAGCGCCCAACTTGTCCCCCAACCGACGGATGCTCGGGCGCCGTTCCTCTGCATCTTGCATGACCTGCATGATTCTCGCGTAACGCGAGTCCACCGCCAGTTTTTCCGCGCGAATGGATAGAGCCACATCTCCATTGATGGCACCGGAAATCACCTGTGAGCCCGGCAGTTTCTCGATCTCAAATGGTTCACCTGTGAGGTAGGCCTCATTCATTTTTCCATGACCTGTGACAACCACACCATCCACCGGACAGATCTCGTGCGGAAAGACAGCGAGCATGTCCCCGACGACAATCTCGCCGAGCTTTACATCAGCTAAATTGCCCCCAGTGCTTCGATGGGCAACTTGCGGCATTCGTCGGGCGAGCGCGTCGAGAACCGAAGAGGCTTTCCGGCTGGCGAATTGTTCCAGAGCTGCCCCTCCCGACAGCATGAGGATCACGATAACGCCGACCAGATATTCACCGAGAATTACAGATGTGATGATCGAGATTCCAGCAAGGTGATCGGAGCCGAATTCCCTCACCAGAAGTTTTCGCGCCAGGGGCACCAGCAGAGGCAGACCACCGGCAATCAGGGCCAGAATGAGGGGAGCTTGCCAAACGATCCGGGGAACGTTGAACAAGAATCGAAGCGCAAGATGAGCGACAACGCTGACCAGCGCCAAGAGTGCGATGACCGTCGGCGCCGTCCACGTCGAAAACTTCTGGCGTGCTTCTCTACGCTCTTGCGCTAGGTTCCCAGCAATAGGTACGTGAACAACCATGCCTAGGTCTCTTCCCGGGCGGCGGTGTTTGCACTTAAGGGGACCTTCTTTAGCCCCGCCCCACAAATCGTAGTTTAGACCCATCGTAATGGACGTGACGTACGTCACGCGGAGGTGTGATGTGCGCCCATTCCTAGCTCGACCTTCTTCATTACCATAAGGCTGCCCCCAAATGGGTTGCCGGATCAGACGTATGCAGCGCGTGGCGGCCCAGGAGGTGAGCGATGAGTGTGAAAAAGCAAATCATCCTTGAGACCATCATGACAATCGTGGCGATTGCCGTGATCTGGTGCTGGTTGGATCTCCCACAGCGGATGTGACATAAAGCAAGAACCATGATCGTTGAACTCAGGGATGTGCTCGCTATTTTCATAGCCGCGCTTGGTGGCGCAGCGGTCGGGTTGGAAAGAGAATGGTCGGGCCACGCCGCGGGCCCTCGCGCACGGTTCGCAGGACTACGAACCTTTACTCTTCTTGGTTCATTAGCGGGTCTCACGGGGTGGCTGTGGAGCAACGGCTCACAGATTCTTGCCGCGGTATTGTTGGCTGGTTGTGCCGCATTGATCGTTGCCGCGTACGTCGCTGCCAGTCGAACAGAAGTGGACGGCACGACGGAAGTCGCCGCTTTGGTAGTCCTCGCGGCTGGAGTAGTGGCCGGGATGCACGAGCTGAGGCTCGCGAGTGCGACCATCGCGGTTACGACCCTGCTCCTGGTGGAAAAATCAAGGCTGCACAGGATCGTGGAGCGGATCGACGACGCGAGTCTCCGTGCCGGGTTTCGGTTCGCTGTAATGGCCGTTGTGATCTTGCCCGTGCTTCCCGCAGGCCCCTTTGGGCCCTTGGGAGGCATCCGCCCTAGACAGCTTTGGGCGATGGTGCTGTTTTTCTCAGCCCTAAGCTTTGCTGGATACATCGCGCGCCGAGCCGTCGGACCACGCCATGGATATCCGATCGCGGGTATGTTGGGAGGCATCGTTTCGTCGACAAATGTCACGCTATCCTTTGCGCGCACGAGCAGAAAGGAAGCGAATGTCGATGTGCCTTTAGCCTTGGGTGTAGTAAGTGCTTCTGCCGTGATGTGCTTGCGAGCTTTGGTTGCGACCGCGGTATTAAACCCGTCTGTTTCGCTAGCTCTTGTCCCTTATCTCATTGGGCCATTTTTTGCTGCGGCATTCATCGCCTGGTGGGGCATCCGCAGGCATAAGGATGATACGGCCTCCGCCGAAATACTTCCGGCCAACCCTTCAAATCCCCTTCAATTTGCGTCGGCTCTTCAGATGGCGGCGCTGTTTCAAATCGTGTTGTTTGCTGTCCGATGGGCGCAGAACACATGGGGTGAAACCGGCATCATCGCATCGGCAGGGATCCTCGGCTTGACGGATATTGATGCTCTGGTCGTCGCAATGGCCAAAGATTCGAGCGCTCAGTTGGCAGCCGAGGTAGCCGCGAGGGCTATTGCGATCGGAGTTCTCGCCAATACGCTGTTAAAGCTAGTGATCGGAATGGTTGTCGGGTTAAGACGGTTCCGGAGAATTGTGTCGGTTAGTTTGTTTACCGTTGCTCTGGCTTGCTCGATTTCACTTGCGTGGCTGCGGTGAGCTGATTCCAGCGAGGATTTCTTCTTCTGGCCGGGAATCTAGTTGCCAGTTCCAACTTCCTGCCACTTTCTCTTCCCGTAGAAAGCTCAAAAGGGCCACGGTTATGGCGAGCACCAATGGTCCTACGACCAGTCCTAGTGCACCAAACACTTTCAACCCGCCGATGACCGCGAAAAATACATACAGAGTGGACAGCTTTACGCGGCCTCCGATTAGATACGGCCTTAGGATATTGTCTACGGGATGTACGACCGCGACACCCCAAAGGAGCAGGACGACGCCCTTAATCCAGTGGCCGCTGAACAACAGCATGCAAGCTGCTGGAAACCAGACCAGGGTCGTGCCCACGATCGGCAACACGGCCAGGAATGTAGCCAGCAGTCCCCAAACGACAGGGGATGTCAGCCCGAGGAACCAGAAGGCCAGACCCGTGAGCGTTCCTTGAATCACAGCCATGGCCAGCGTGCCATAGACGATGGCATGGAGAGTTTCCAGCACAAGAGCAAACAGCCGGCGGACTTGATCAGGCCTGAGTGGCAGCATGACAGTCATACGACGCAAGACGGATCTGCCATCGCGTAGCAGGAAAAATAGTACGAAGATCGCGATAAACGCATTAAGGCCGAACGACGATAAGCCTCCGAGCAAGCCGGCGGTGACGGCAAGCAGGCTGGCGACAGCTTTTTCGACCTGACTCAAGATTGCGTTCTGCAGGTTCGGGACTGAGATCGAGACGTAGTGGCTTGACCACGCGATGGCTCGATCGAAAAAGTGAAGAATAAACACGCTAAGACGTTCCCTGCCTCCCCCCGATTCCGTCAAGGAATCGTAGACGTCGTGGAGTCCCGACACGAGCGCTCGTCCGAGGAAAAACGAAGTCAAGGCGACCAGCACAATCAGCGCCGCCGTGGAGAGCGCCGCTGCAACGTTTCGACTTCGAATCCAGCGGCGGGCTTTTCGGTGCACGGGATAAAAGAGGATGCCCAAGATAACCGCGAAGATGATTGGTTTTAAGAAAGGCGCAACCAAGACATAGCAGAGGTAGAGGGCGATGGCGGTCAGGGCCATCAGGAAAGCAACTGTCGCTCGGTTCCTCGTCATGCTATTGCCTCCGAACGGCATGGTGATGCCGGTGACTCCTTTAGCTTTCTCCGCATGGAGATTACCGCCCGGCGCCACTAACGCTTCGCGGCGGCGCAGAGCACAGTTCTTCAATCGGTTGTCCCGCGCGTACAGCATGTACCTCGCATATGCGAAGGCCCCCCACGCATGGCGGTGGAAAGTGTTCCAGGTCATTCCCGAGAACGTGGGCCGTATAAACTCCGAGCAGAGCCATCCAGCCGAGGCGCATAAAGCCGCACGCGCCTGAATGAAACTCAAAAAGCCGGCGACACTACGACCGGAGGCAAAGACTTCATCACACAGGACGTTCAATCATTGAGAAACTACCAGCGAGCAACAGAGCCCACGCAATTCCTAACGAAGCACCACTGGCGACGTCGCTTGCGTAATGCACCCCCAGGTACACCCGCGACATCCCGACCAACGAAGTGACAGCAACGGCGAGGCCGAAGAGCACAACGCGACCCTGCGCTGTGGGCAGATGACGAGCGGCAAGAATCGCAATCGTCAAGTACAGCGAGGCGGAAGCGAGCGAATGTCCGCTGGGATACGAGAAGCTTGAGACCTGTACAAGGTGAGTGATGCCCTCAGGTCGCGTCCGTTCGATTACGTTCTTCGTTAAGTGTGTCCAAATTCCAGCTCCCAGTGAATTCAATAGAAGCTGCCAGGCTGCAACCGAATCCTTCAAAGAAAGAAGTATGCAAAGGGCTCCGACGGATATCAGGGTCACTAAGGTAATCGACCCGAGCGCCGTCAAGTCCACGGCGACGCCGGTGAGCCATGGTCTCCGGATCTGAACGACAGCAGCAAGGATGGACGAATCCAGACTGTGCACTTCATTCTCTAGGAGTTCGGAAGTGATTTTCACGAAGATGCCAAAAGACAAAGAGGCAGCGCCCAGCCACAATGACAAACGCTTCTCGTGGGCCGAGAGGCGAAGCGGACTCAGCTGCATGGTGCATCCCAGTGTTTCACATCTGGCCCCTGGAAGTGAGCGCGTGTGCCTATCATCCGTTCACTGAACTCAATGTAAGGACAGCGCAATGCTAGTCGCAAACACGCCAGCGAAGTTCCCACATGGTAGAAAATCGGGGTTGTGTTTTTACTCGAGGATGACATCGGCTTCGCCTATCCCTCGATGAGTTGCGCATTACCGTGGAACCGAACCATCAGAAAAGCAATCGCAATCGCACGTAGCCCGAGACGATATGCCATTGTATGTAGTAAATGAGGCGAACTGAATACATCGCGATAAAATCGTAACGTCGAAAGATGTACAGCTGAAGAAGATTGAACGCGAACACATGCAGTCCAACATAAACGTCAGCCCACGAGAGGCTTCTCCGAGAACCTCATGCTCACTTGATAGACCGGCTCCAGAAACGACACGAGGACGATGCAAAACCAGGCGAGGCTATTCGGGTTTAGCTTCTTGCGAAGCGGGCCCAGAAAGACAAGTAACAGCGAAAGGGGAAGTACATGAAACGAGATCTCCGCGACGTAAGCCATGGCGGGGTAAAACAGCAAAGACTGGGGAGGCGGAACGTTCAAGTCATGAGGGAACACGATAGTGAGATCCACTAAAATCATCAGAACGGCAAACAGCGTTGCAAGCATCGCGGAAACAACCAGCCCCTTCAGCCTCTCCCTCCCCGTGTAAATCTCAAACCAACCGCGTGACTGCAGAAAACGCAGCGAGACAATCCCCAGAACGATTACCACGGTGACCGCCGGCAGAAAATTGATGCGTCCAAAGTAGCGCTGCAAGGGAGTGCCCTGAGATAGGGACAGAAGTCCTATCGCTCCGGCTGTCCCAAGAGACGCGACTGCCAGAGCCATGTACTGCAGCCGCGCGTTTGACGATGCTTGAATGATCCTCCTCATCGTGAGGGTCTTCCCGTACGTGCTCCTCAGACCTGCCCGCTTGAGTCGAAAATTTGTGCACAGGGAAGGTCGGCCTTATTCGTGCCCTTCGTACAAGGGCCGAGGCGCAAAATCTGTGAGCCCTATCACCGCCCACAATGACGTTCGTCACAGCGCCCGAAGCTGCCTTCGAGGAACAATTGCCCACAGGAGGAGCAAGACCGTGAAAACTGCTACCGCCAGAACTGCCATACGATTTCGTAACATCTTATTCGCGACGGATTTCTCCCCGGCCGCCGCACAGGCCATTCCGTACGTCCGAAAGATTGCCAAACACTATGATGCGGACCTTGTCGCGCTGCACGTTCAACCGCCGCTCCTGAACCCCACGCTCCCGTCGCCCGGCTGGGTGTCCGACGTGGAAGCCGCGAAAGCGCAGAATCACCAGCACCGCGAGGAGCTCCTCCGTACGTTCGAGGGAATCCGAACTTTGGTTGTCATTGAGGAAGGCGACATTCAGTCCCGTTTGAACGCCGCCATCGAGAGGAACAACACGGATTTGGTGGTGATCGGTACCCATGGACGTACGGGGCTCGGGAAGCTTCTCCTCGGATCGGTTGCGGAAGAGATTTTCCGGACGCTCTCCTGTCCCGTACTTACCGTTGGGCCACATTCAGGTGCTTCACGTACAGTCGTTGGTCAGTTCCGTGAAATTTTGTACGCCACGGATCTCAGCCCCGAGTCCCTAGAAGGTGCTTCTGCGTATGCACTATCCCTGGCCCAGGAGTTTCAATCACGGCTAATTCTTTTGCACGTCATTCCCGAGCAGAAGGCCGGCGACTTTGTTTCCGCCGCTGATGTCAGGGCGTCTTCCGAGAATCTGCTGCGCAAGCTCGTACCGCCCGAAGCCGAAGCCTGGTGCAAGCCCGAGTACTTTGTGGAACGAGGCGATCCAACTGAGAAGATTCTGGAGTTTGCTAGGTTGAGAGAAACAGACCTTATCGTTCTCGGCGCTCGGCCGGAAAAGGGCGTGCCTGGCGCTGCAACG
>Ga0070698_100003002_pt1 | contig 18586 bp, 11 predicted proteins | sample KBSK1502metaG_FD_65477 | JGI IMG/M metagenome (GOLD analysis project Ga0070698, IMG submission 65477) | Corn, switchgrass and miscanthus rhizosphere microbial communities from Kellogg Biological Station, Michigan, USA - KBS K1-50-2 metaG | ecosystem: Host-associated > Plants > Roots >...
CATCACCGGCGCCTACATCGCCCTTGCTGATGCCGTCGCCCACCTCAACGTTCCGGCCGCGCTGACCGGCTCGATCGCGGCGGTCTCCGTGGGCATCATCGACGGGGCGCCGCGCCTCGATCTCCCCTACGAGGAGGACGTCCGCGCCGAGACCGACATGAACGTCGTGATGACCGGCGCCGGCAAGTTCGTCGAGGTGCAGGGCACAGCCGAGGGTGTGGCCTTCGACCGGGCCGAGCTCGACGCGCTGCTCGCCCTGGCCGAGCACGGCTGCGCCGAGCTCACGTTCCTGCAGCACCAGGCGCTGTCCGTTGGCTGAGCCGGCACCGCAGGTCTTCCTCGCCTCCCGCAACGCCAAGAAGCTGGCGGAGATGCAGCGCATCCTGGCCGAGCACGCGCCCACGGTCGTGGTGCTCGGCCTCGACGACGTGCCGACGTACGACGACCCCGTCGAGGACCAGCCGACGTTCGACGGCAACGCCCTGCTGAAGGCGCGCGCGGCTGTGGCAGCGACCGGCCTGCCCTCGCTGGCGGACGACTCGGGGCTCTGCGTGGATGCCCTCAACGGGATGCCGGGCGTGCTCTCGGCCCGCTGGAGCGGACAGCCCAAGGACGACGACCGCAACAACCGCCTGCTGCTCGACCAGCTCGACGACGTGCCCGACGAGCGCAGGTCGGCCCACTTCACGTGCGCCGTCGCCTTCGCCTATCCGGTCGGCGACGGCGGGGTGGCCGAGCACGTGGTCGAGGGCAGGATGGACGGCCGGATCATTCGCGAGGTGCGGGGAAGCGGCGGCTTCGGGTACGACGTGCTCTTCTGCGCTGACGGCTACGACGTCACGACGGCCGAGCTGTCGGTGGCCGAGAAGGACGCGATCTCCCATCGTGGCAAGGCTCTTCGGGACATCGCGCCGCTCGTCGCCGATGTCCTCACGGGCTTGTAGGGCATCAGCCGATCGGTGGCGCCGGGTAGTCATCAACAGGTCCCCGGTGTAGTCCGTTCCGATGGTTCCGCCCGGGTCTGTACGCCTTCGCCTTCCCGCGCCCCCGCGACGGCAGTTGACTGGCGGGAAACCGGGGGAAGGTGCTGCCATGTCAGTTCCACGCGCACGTCGTCGTTCCACATTGCGGGTTGCCACTGTTCCGCTCGCGACCGCAGCCCTTGTGCTAGCGGCGCTCGCGCCGGCGCAGGCTGTCGTCACCGGGGCGTCGATCGCCGGAGGTGCGGGCACGGTCAGCGTCGGCGGAACTCTTTACGCGAAGAGTGGAGCCACCGTCACCGTCACCGTCACCACCGACATAAGCACCAAGTGCGTGGCGGTCGGCTCCCAGGTCCAGAACCCACAGACCACCCGCACGACCTGGACTTTCTCCTTCACCGCCGGGGCAACTGAGGGCCCGGTCTCCCTCGGCGTCCGCGGTGCCAACGGCAACAACGACCACTGCAAGGACGATCCCGCGACCAGCACCGTCGGCTATGTCGTCGACAACACCGGTCCCGTCCTGACGCCGACCATCACGCCCGCAGCAAACGCGGCCGGCTGGAACCGGACCGCGGCGACCGTGTCATGGACCGCTGCCGACCCGGCGGCAGGAGCCGTTGGCGGCTCCGGTGTCCTCGGCGCACCGGGCTCAACGACGATCAGCACCGAGGGCTCGTCCCAGGTCACGGCCACCTGGGCCGACCGGTTGGGCAACTCGACGACCACCTCGACGACGGTGAAGCTCGACGCCACGGCCCCGAGCATCGTCGGCAGCCGGGCGCCCGGCGCCAACTCGTTCGGCTGGAACAACGTTCCCGTCACCGTGTCCTTCGGGTGCGCCGACTCGGGTTCCGGCATCAAGAGCTGCACGGGGGCCCAGACGGTGACCACCGACGGCGCGAACCAGAGCCGCACCGGGACCGCGATCGACAACGCGGACAACCCCACGTCGACCACCGTGAGCGGGATCAGCATCGACCGCGTCCCACCGGCCCTCGCCGGAGTCGCGACCACGCCGCCGACCGACGCGGGGTGGTACCACGCAAGTCCCACCATTCACTGGACCGCGACCGATGCCCTCTCCGGTATCGACACCGCGACCGTCCCAGGCGACCAGGTGCTGGCCGGTGAGGGCAGCGCCGTCACGATCAGCGGTTCGGTCGCCGACCTGGCCGGGAACACGACGACGGCGACCAGTGCGCCGGTCAAGATCGACCGCACACCCCCTGTGACGTCGGTGACCGCTCCGTCCGGCTGGACCAACACCAATGCGATCGTCACCCTGACGGGAGCCGACGGCCTGTCCGGCGTGGCCGCCACCCACTACTCGCTCGACGGCGGTCCGATCCAGACCGGCACGAGCCTGACCGTTTCCACCGAGGGGACCCACGATCTGGCGTTCTGGTCCGACGACGTCGCGGGCAACACCGAGACGCACCGCTCGGCGCAGATCCAGGTGGACAAGACGGCCCCCACGATCACGCATGAGTTCGACCTCGTGCCGACCCACGGATGGTTCCGGTCGCCGGTGAAGGTCACGTTCACCTGCCTGGACAACCTAGGGGGATCCGGTGTCGCCAGCTGCACCGGCCCGGTGACGGTGGCCACCCAGGGGAGCGGTCAGGACGTTCCCGGCAGCGCCACTGACCTGGCGGGCAACGGTGCGACCGACCACGCCTCTGTAAGCCTGGACAGCACCCCCCCGTCGATAATCGGGACCGCCGGCGGGACAGCCAACGGCAACGGCTGGTACGGCCAGCCGGTCATCGTGTCCTTCAGCTGCTCGGACTCCCTCTCAGGCGTGGACACCTGTGCGGCTCCGGTCACGGTCGGGGAAGGCCAGGACCAGTCGGCGTCAGGCACGGCGTACGACGTGGCCGGGAACAGCGCGACCGCCCTCGTGACCCACCTCGACGTCGACCTCACCCGACCTGACCTGGCGGGCGCACCGACGACTCCTGCCAACGCCCACGGGTGGTACGACAACTCCGTCACCGTGCACTGGACCTGCGGCGACAACCTCTCCGGTCTCGATGGTCCGTGCCCAGCCGACACGTTGGTAAGCGGCGAGGGTGCTGACCTCTCGGCTTCCGCCTCCGTCAGCGACGAGGCAGGCAACACCCGGACGACGACGGTCGACGGCATCGGCATTGACACGACCCCGCCCGTGACGACGGCCAGCGTCCCCGACCCACTCGCGACCGGGTGGTATCCGGGAGCGGTGCTCGTGACGCTCCACGGCGTGGACGCCCTCTCGCACGTCGAGACCACGCACTACGCGATCGACGGCGGCCCGGCCCACCTGTACGACGGTCCCTTCTCGTTCCACCAGGGCGGCATCCACACCCTCACCTTCTGGAGCGTCGACAACGCCGGCAACGTCGAGGACTCCTCGAGTCCCGGCCAGACCCTCACCGTGAAGATCGATGACGTCCCTCCGACGATCGCCGGGTCCCGCAGCCCCGGCGCCAACGCATTCGGATGGAACAACGGCGACGTCACCGTGCACTTCGACTGCAGTGACGCGGAGTCGGCCGTGCTCGCTTGCACGGCCGACCACACCCTGACCGAAGAAGGTGCGGACCAGTCGGTCATCGGCCACGCGGAGGACCAGGCGGGCAACCAGGCCCAGACCACCGTGGACCAAATCTCGATCGACACGACTCCGCCGTCCCTGGCTGGGGCACCGACCGAGGATCCGAACAGCTACGACTGGTACCGCCACGACGTCACCGTGCACTGGACGCCGACCGATGCCCTTTCCGGGATCGACCCGACGACCATTCCCGCAGACTCGGTGGTCACCGGCGAGGGCGACGACCTGACCACCGGCGTGACGCACGTGACGGACCAGGCAGGGAACGTGGGCATGGGTGAGGTCTCGGGCCTGCGGATCGACCGCACGCCCCCCACGTTGGCCGGAACCCCGGACCGGGCGCCGAACAGCGCAGGCTGGTACAACGCGCCGGTCACGATCTCCTGGGCTGCCAACGATGACCGCTCGGGCGTGCCCGCAGGCACCGTCCCGGCCGACTCCCTGCTGTCCGGCGAGGGGGAGCACCTGTCGACCGGAGTGCAGACGGTGGCAGACCGGGCCGGCAACACGACGAGCGCGAGCGTCGACGACGTACGGATCGACCAGACGGCGCCCCACACGGCTGTGAGCGCGCCCAGCGACTGGGTCAACTCCACCGCCACCGTCACCCTGACCCCCTCGGACAATCTCTCCCAGGTGGCAGCCACCTACTACACCATCGGCCTCGGACCGGTGCAGACCGGCACTGGAATCACCTTCAACCACGAGGGCGTGTACGACATGCAGGCCTGGAGCGTGGACATCGCCGGCAACGTCGAGGCACCACTGGCGTTCCAGGTCCGGATCGACGAGACCGCTCCGGTCATCGGCCACAGCCTGGCCCCCGAGCCCAACGCGGCTGGATGGAACCGCGCCGACGTCACCGTGACCTTCACCTGCTCCGACGACCTCTCGGGCATCGCCAGCTGCACCACCCCACAGACGGTGACGATCGAGGGGAAGGACCAGCCGGTGCCGGGAACGGCGGTCGACCACGCCGGCAACTCTGCGACCGACCCGGTGACGGTCAGTCTCGACAAGACCCCGCCCACCATCGTCGGCTCCGCCAGCGACACCCCGAACAACCAGCACTGGTTCAACCACGACGTGACCGTCTCCTTCTCCTGTGACGACGGCTTGTCGGGCGTCGCCTCCTGCAGTGGGCCGGCGACCGTGGGTGAAGGTGCCGACCAGTCCGTGGAGGGCTCGGCCTCGGACGCAGCCGACAACAGCGCCCACACGACGGTCGGGAACCTCGACATCGACGAGACCCCGCCGACGATGCAGGGCTCAGTGCCCCCGCCCAACGCGGCCGGCTGGTACCGGAACGACGTCCAGGTCACCTGGACGTGCGACGATCTCCTCTCCGGTATAGCGGCGGCCGCCTGCCCCGCTCCGAGCGCGGTGACGGGAGAGGGCTCCTCGCTCTCGGCCACGGAATCCGTCCAGGATCGAGCTGACAACAGCGCTTCGGCGACCGTCGGCGGGCTGCACATCGATCGCACCCCTCCGGTGACCACTCTTGACGCACCTTCGCCCGTTACGGCCGACGGCTGGTACGCCGGGCCCGTCCAGCTCTCGCTGGAAACCGCGCCGGACCTCGCCGGCGTCACGGCTACCTGGTACGCCGTGGACGGAGGCCCGGCCCAGCCGTACTCCGGTCCGTTCACCTACTCCGACAGCGGCACGCACACTCTGAGCTGGTGGAGCGCGGATGCTGCAGGCAACGTGGAGGACTCCTCGCAGCTGGACAACTCGCAGCAGCTCAGGATCGACGACCAGGCACCCACGATCGTCGCGAGTCGCCTGCCCTTGCACGGGAACGCTGCGGGCTGGAACAACGAGCCCGTGGTCATCCACTTCGAGTGCGCCGACAGTCAGTCGGGGCTCGCGGATTGTCCGGCCGACGTGACCGTGGTCGACGACGGCGCCGCCCAGTCGGTCACGCGCTCCGCCGTCGATGCCGTCGGGCACACCGCATCGACCACGCTGGGCGACCTCAACGTCGACCGTACGCCGCCGAGCCTGAGCGGAGCGCCGGTCGAGGCGCCGAACGCCCACGGCTGGTATCGGGACACCGTGCACGTCCACTGGACCTGCTCCGACGCGACGTCCGGCATCCACGGGACCTGCCCGGGCGACTCCGCGATCCTCGGTGAGGGCAGTGACCTGGGCGCCTCCGCAGACGTCACCGACAACGCCGACAACCTCACCTCGGCCTCGGTGACCGGGATCGCGATCGACCGGACACCCCCCACGACCACGATCAGCGCGCCCAACATGTGGGTGAACGACGCCGTGACGGTGACGCTGTCGCCGTACGACGGGCTCTCCGACGTCGACACCACCCACTACCGCGTCGACGGTGGCGCCCTGCAGGACGGAGTCCAGTTCACGCTTGGCTCCGAGGGTGTCCACGAGGTCGACTTCTGGAGCGTCGACAATGCCGGCAACGTGGAGACGGAGCACCACGCCACGATCCGGATCGACCGGACCCGGCCGAGCATCAGCGCCTCGCAGTCGCCCGCGAAGAACGCCAACGGCTGGAACAACACAGACGTCACCGTGTCGTTCGAGTGCGACGACGACCTGTCCGGCGTGGCCTCGTGCTCGGCAGCCCAGGTGCTCGACGCTGAAGGCGCCGACCAGCCGGCGACCGGCCATGCCACCGACGTCGCTGGCAACACTGCCGAGACCACGACCCAGGTGAGCATCGACAAGACGCCACCGACGATCTCCGCCCACGTGGACCGGGCCCCGAACGCCCACCACTGGTACGACGCCAACGTGTTCGTCGACTTCACGTGCCACGACGACCTCTCCGGTACGTCGTGCCCGGGTCGGGTCGAGCTGTCCGAGGGAGCCGGCCAGTCCGTCGACGGTGATGCTACCGACCTGGCTGGAAACGCCGCCCATGCCCATCTCGGCGGCCTCTCGATCGACAAGACGGCGCCGACCCTGACGGGGGCCCCGACCGTTGCCGCGAACGCCGAGGGCTGGTACCGCAACGACGTCGTCGTGCACTGGACCTGCGGCGACGAACTCTCCGGTCTCGACGGCGCCTGCCCAGGCAACAGCCTCGTGGCTGGCGAGGGGAGTGGGCTGTCGGCCTCGGCCCTGGTGCACGACTTGGCGGGCAACCAGACACTCGCCACCGTGACCCCGATCAACATCGACCGCACAGGTCCGACGACGACCGCCACGGCTCCCGCGCCGTACGCCACGGGGTGGTACGACGGTCCGATCACGGTCACGCTCAACGCCGCCGACGCACTGTCAGGCGTCGCGACCATGAAGTACGCCGTCGACGCTGGTCCGCCGTCGACCTACACGGGGCCGTTCGTCTACGCGACTCCCGGCGTGCACACCCTGACGTTCTGGAGCGTCGATCGGGCCGGCAACGTCGAGGACCGGACCAGCACCGGTCACGCCATCGAGCTGAGGGTCGACGACCGCCGGCCGACGATCACCGGAGCGGCCACGACCCCGCCCAACGCGGCTGGCTGGTACAACGCGCCGGTGCAGGTGGCGTTCTCCTGCGCCGACGTGGAGACGGGCATCGCGAGCTGCGGCCCCGATCGCACCCTGTCGTCGAGCGGGGCCGGTCAATCGGTCACCGGCGTCGCAGTCGACCGTGCCGGCAACACCGCGCAGACCACGGTGAGCGGGATCAACATCGACCGGGTGCTGCCCAGCCTCTCCGTGACCGGCGTGGTGAACGGGGCGGCGTACACCCTCGGGGCCGTGCCGATCCCGGGCTGTGTCGCTGCCGATGACCTGTCCGGCGTCGCGGGCTCCTGCACGGGATCCATGACGGGGGGCGTGGCCAACGGGGTCGGGTTCTTCACCTACACCGCCTCCGTCGTCGACCGTGCCGGCAACCAACGCACCGCGACCGCGACGTGGCAGGTGACCTACCGATGGGACGGCTTCCTTCAGCCCGTCGCCGACACCGCGCACAGCACCGGCCCTGGAACGGCGAGCTTCAACGCGGGCAGCACGGTTCCGGTCAAGTTCCAGCTGCTCAACCAGGCCGGGCAGGTCGTGACGCCCACGTTCGCTCCGCAATGGATCACTCCAGTACGCGGAAGCGGGGTGTCCACCGCTCTAGCGTCGATCAGCTACTCGGATCCGGTGACCGTCGGCGGCTCCTACGCGTGGGACGGCGACAAGTGGAAGTTCAACTGGTCCAGCCCCAAGGCCGGTGCCGGCTACTACTGGCGGATCGGAGTCCGGCTCGACGACGGCACGGTTCGGTATGTCAACGCAGCATTGAGGTAGTCCGACTTTGCTCCCCCCGACGATCCCCGGCAGGCGTGTCCTGCCGGGGATCGGTCATGTCGGCTCCTACCCTCGTGTCGAGGGGTTTCGTCACGTCTGCCCCTTCTTCCCCACACGTCTCATCGACGCCGCACAGCACAGGACCCGAGGACAGGCATGGCGAACAGCTTCATCGGTCGTGACATGGCCGTGGACCTCGGCACCGCGAACACGCTGGTCTACGTGCGTGGCAAGGGGATTCTCCTCGACGAGCCGTCGGTCGTCGCCCTCAACTCGACCACCAACGAGATCCTCGCGGTGGGTCATGAGGCCAAGCGGATGATCGGCCGGACGCCGGACAACATCACCGCCATCCGCCCGCTCAAGGACGGCGTGATCGCCGACTTCGACGCCACCGAGCAGATGCTGCGGTTCTTCATCCAGCAGGTGCACCGACGCCGCTACTTCGCCAAGCCTCGCCTGGTCGTCTGCGTGCCCAGCGGCATCACGGCCGTCGAGCAACGGGCCGTCAAGGAGGCCGGCTACCAGGCGGGTGCCCGGCGGGTCTACATCGTCGAGGAGCCGATGGCCGCCGCCATCGGGGCAGGTCTCCCCGTGCACCAGGCCACCGGCAACATGGTCGTCGACGTCGGCGGCGGGACGACCGAGGTGGCGGTGATCTCGCTCGGCGGGATCGTGACCAGCCTGAGCATCCGCACGGCAGGCGACGACCTCGACCAGGCGATCATCGCGTGGATGAAGAAGGAGTACTCCCTCATGCTGGGGGAGCGCACCGCCGAGGAGATCAAGATGACCCTGGGCTCGGCGTTCCCGCTGAGCAAGGAGCCCGAGGCCGAGGTCCGCGGCCGCGACATGATCTCCGGCCTGCCGCGCACCGTCGTGGTGTCCAGCGCCGAGGTCCGTCAGGCCCTCGAGGAGCCGCTGCATGCGATCGTCGACGCCGTCCGCGCCACCCTCGACCAGACACCGCCCGAGCTCGCCGGCGACATCATGGACCGCGGCATCGTGCTCACCGGAGGCGGCGCCCTCCTGCGCGGCCTCGACGAGCGCCTGCGCCACGAGACCGGCATGCCCGTGCACATCGCCGAGGACCCGCTCACCAGCGTGGCGCTCGGCGCAGGCAAGTGCGTCGAGGAGTTCGAGGCGCTGCAGCAGGTCCTCGTGAGCGAGCCCCGGCGGTTCTGATGCTGGGTCTGGACCGACGCACCCGACGCCGCACCGGCCTCGACCAGTTCGAAGGCCGCTTCGGCGGCGAACGGCGCCCCGCCCGCGGCACGCTGATCACGCTGCTGCTCGCCTGCGCGACGCTGATCACCCTCGACTACCACGGCGGGCCCGACTCGCCGCTCGAGCCGGCCCGCGCCGCCGTCGGCGAGGTGCTCGGACCGATCGAGTCGGCGACCTCGACCGCCGTACGCCCCTTCGTCGCGATCCCCGACTGGTTCCACAGCCAGAGCTCGCTGCGCGGGGACGTCGCGGCGCTGGAGGCCGAGAACTCCGCCCTGCGTCGGCAGCTCGAGACCTCGGGCCTCGACACCCAGCGGCTCGCCGAGTACGACGCCCTCGCCAAGGCCCAGCGCGACTCCGGCTACCAGCTGGTCCCTGCGCGCGTGATCGCGATGGGCCCCAGCCAGGCCTTCTCCCGCACCGTGACCATCGACGCCGGCTCCGACGACGGCATCACCGCCGACGAGACCGTGCTCAACAATGACGGCCTGGTCGGCCGGGTCCTCCGGACGACCACCACGACGGCCACGGTGCTGCTGATCCTCGACGCCGACTCGACCGTCGGCGGGCGGATCGGTTCCAACCTCGAGGTCGGCTTCCTCAACGGCCAGGGCAAGCTCGGCCAGGACGGCAACCTGCTGCTCGACCTGGTCGACGACTCGCTGATCCCCTCCCGCGACGACGTCGTGGTGACGTGGGGCAGCCAGGGCGGGGCCCCCTACGTCGCGGGCATCCCGATCGGTCGGGTCACCAGCGTGATGAGCAGCCCTCGGGAGACGTCGCAGCAGGCGGTCATCGAGCCGTTCGTCGACTTCGGGGCCCTCGACCTGGTCGGTGTCGTCGTACCCGCTGGCACCCCCGGCAACCGCAGCCTGGAGGCCGCCCGATGAGTCTGGTCCGTGGCCTGGTGGCGCTGTTCGTCGTCGCGTTCGCGGTGGTCCTGCAGGTGAGCCTGTTCCCGCACTTCGCCTGGGACGGCATCGTCCCCAACCTCTCGCTGCTGGTCGTCGTCGGTGCTGCTCTCGTGCGTGGCCCGAAGTTCGCCGCCACGCTCGGATTCGTGGCCGGCCTGACCATCGACCTCGCGCCGCCGGCCGACCACATCGCCGGGCGCTGGGCGCTGGCGCTGGTGCTGGTCGGCTATCTGGCCGGCCGGGTCCGGCAGGCCAGCAAGCCATCCGCCAGCGCAGTCGTGGTCGCGGTCGCGGCGTCGAGCTTCATCGGCTCCTCGATCTATGCGTTCTCGGGGCTGCTGCTGCGCGACCCGGTCGTCAACGTCACCGACATGCTGACCACCATTCTCATCGCAGTCGTCTGGGACGTCCTGCTGACGCCCTTCGTGCTGCCGCCCGTGATGCTGCTGTTCCAGCGACTGCAGCCGGCCCGGGTCGCCTTCTGATGGTGTCGAGGCGCTCGACTCCCGGGATGAACATCGGCCGCTCGGCGCAGGGCCGGACCAGCCGGCTGCGCCTGATCGTCGTGCAGGCGTTGGTGTTCTCGCTGTTCGCGACCCTGTTCGCCCGCCTCTGGTATCTCCAGGTCCTCGGCGGCGAGTCCTTCCAGGCCCAGGCCGCCTCCCAGGGCATCCGGGAGATCGTCGTCCAGCCGCATCGCGGGCTGATCGTCGACGCCGAAGGCCGCCCGTTGGTGGCCAACCGCACCTCGTGGGTGGTCTCGGTCGACCGCACCATGCTCGGCAAGATGGCCGGCAGCCAGCAGGAGACCCTGCTGCAGCGGCTGGCCAACACGTTGCGCACCAACAAGCCCGCCCTCCAGGCCCGGTTGCTGAACTGCGGCGACACCAACAGCCAGTCCGGCGAGTGCTGGAACGGCTCGCCGTACCAGCCGGTGCCCGTCGCCGACGACGTCTCGCCGCAGACCGCCCTGCGCCTGCAGGAGCAGGCCGAGGACTTCCCGGCGGTGCTCGTGGAGCAGCAGAGCGTGCGCGCCTATCCCCAGCCGTACGGCGTCAACGCCGCGCACCTGCTCGGCTACCTCAGCCCGATCACCGAGGGTGAGCTCGACCAGGCCAAGGCCACCGGCGACACGTCGGTGAACGGCGCCTCGAGCGTCGGGCGGGCCGGCATCGAGAAGCAGTACGACGAGTGGCTGCGCGGGATGCCCGGCTATCGCAACGTCGCCGTCGACTCGATGGGCCGGGTGCTCGGCGACGACAGCCAGGTCGCGGGCCGACCCGGCGACACCCTGGTCACCTCGATCGACGCCAAGGTCCAGGGGCTCGTGGAGCGCCAGCTCCACAGCACGATCCTGACCGCGCGCAAGACCTATGACGCCGTCACGCACCGCAACTACAAGGCCGACTCCGGTGCCGTGGTCGTGATGGACGCGAAGAACGGCCGGATCATCGCGATGGCCAGCGAGCCGACGTACGACCCCGACGTCTGGGTCGGCGGCATCACCGCCCGTCAGCTCAGCCGGCTCTACTCCGAGAAGGCCGGCACTCCGCTGCTCAGTCGCGCGACCCAGGGCCAGTTCGCGCCCGGCTCCACCTGGAAGCCGATCATGACCGTGGGCGCCCTCAACAACGGCTTCCCCGAGAGCACCCGCCTCGACTGCTCCAGCGGGTTCCAGGTCGGAAACCGTCTCTTCCACAACTACGAGTCCGCCTCCTACGGCATGATCTCGTTCGCCCAGGCGCTGCAGATCTCCTGCGACACGTTCTTCTACCGCGTCGGCTACCACTTCTGGCAGAAGTACGGCTCCGACCCGACCAACGTGAACGCCAAGGACCCGCTGGTCAGCCAGGCCGAGAACTTCGGGTTCGGCAGCGAGACCGGCATCGACCTGCCGGGAGAGGCCAGCGGCCGGATCGCCGACCGGCACTGGAAGCTCGAGTACTACAAGGCGATGAAGCACTACTACTGCGGCCTGGACAAGCACCCGGGCGACGCGAACGCGTTCGTGCGCCTGTTCGCGCACGAGTTCTGCCTCGAGGGCAGCTACTACCGCGCCGGCGACTCGGTGAACTTCGCGATCGGGCAGGGCGACACCATCGTCACCCCGCTCCAGCTGGCCCGCGCCTACGCCGCGATCTCCAACGGCGGCACGCTGTGGAAGCCGTCGATCGCCAAGGCAGTGGTCAGCCCGGGCGGCAGGGTCATCAAGCGGTTCAAGCCCCGGGTGGGCGGGCACCTCAAGGCCAGCCCGCGCAGCCTGCGCTACGTCAACGAGGCGCTGCTCGGCACCCCGAAGGTCGGCACTCTGGCCTGGAAGTTCATCGACTTCCCGCTCGACACGGTGCACATCCACGGCAAGACCGGTTCGGCCGAGGTCTACGGCAAGCAGTCGACGTCCTGGGTCGCGTCGTACGACGAGAACTACGTCGTCGTGATGATGGTCAGCCAGGCCGGCACCGGCTCGGGCACGTCGGGCCCGGCGGTCCGCAAGATCTGGGAGGCGCTGTACGGCGTCAACGGCATGAAGGTCGACCCGTCGAAGGCCGCCATCCCCGGCACGGTGCCGCCGGTCAACCTGCCGACCTTCGAGCAGGACGGCTCGATCCTGCCGCCGCGCCCGTTCACCCACGGAGGTGCCCAGTGAAGAGGCTCAGGGCTCCCGGCCTGGACTGGATCCTGATGGGCGCCGTCATCGGACTCCTGGTGCTGGGCACCCTGCTCGTCTGGTCGGCCACCGCGCCTCGCGACGCGCTCACCGGCGGTGACTCCACGGCGTACCTGAAGAAGCAGCTGGTCAACGTGGCCATCGGCGTCGTGCTGATGGTGATGGTGCTCGCGACCGATCACCGCTGGGTGCGGATCCTGGCGCCGCTGGTCTACCTCGGCTCGATCGCCGGCCTGGTGCTGGTGCTGGTGATGGGCTCGACGATCAACGGCTCGCGCTCGTGGCTGATGGTCGGCGGGATGTCCATCCAGCCGTCGGAGTTCGCGAAGCTCGCGGTCGTGATCGGGATGGCGCTGTTCCTCGCCGAGCGGCTCGAAGGGTCCTGGTTGCGTCGCGTCGGCTCCGTCGAGGTGATCGGCATGCTGGCCATCGCCGGCGTCCCAGCGGCGCTGATCATGCTGCAGCCCGACCTCGGCACGATGCTGGTGCTCTCCGCGACCGTCTTCGGCGTCCTCGCGGTCGCGGGTGCGCCGCGCCGCTGGCTGCTGGCCCTGCTCGTCGGCGGTGCCGGTGCGGCCACTCTCGCGGTGGTCGGCCACGTGCTTAAGCCCTACCAGCTCGACCGGTTCCTGGCCTTCACCGATCCCGGCCTCGACCCGCGAGGTGCCGGCTACAACACCGAGCAGGCGCGGATCGCCATCGGCAACGGCGGGATCTTCGGCAAGGGGCTCTTCCAGGGCACCCAGACCCGCTCGGGATTCGTGCCCGAGCAGCACACCGATTTCGTGTTCACCGTGGCCGGCGAGGAGCTCGGGCTGATCGGCGCAGCCCTGCTGATCGGGCTGCTGGCGCTGGTGATCTGGCGGGCGCTGTCGATCGCCCAGCACACCGACGACCGGTTCGGCCGGGTCGCGGCCGCCGGGATCGCCTGCTGGTTCGGCTTCCAGGCCTTCCAGAACATCGGCATGTGCCTGGGCATCATGCCGGTCACCGGCGTGCCCCTGCCCTTCGTGTCGTACGGCGGGTCGTCGATGTTCGCTGGCCTGCTCGCGATCGGACTCCTGCAGAACATCCACCTGCGCTCGACCGCCTCGATCCCGACCCGGTTCGTGGTGCCCTCGCGGATGGCCATCTCCCGCTAGTCACTCTGGGGCTGTGCGCCGACGGCTGACACGAGCACGATGGACCCATGGATCCCGCGGTCCTCGACTCCGCCGTGCAGCGCTCGCCGGTCAACGACGACGGCCGCTCCGGCGCGGCCCTGGAGCGGGTGCTGCTCGCCGACGGCTCCCGGGTGGTGGTCAAGCGCTACGACCCGGAGCAGGACCTGGTGATGCGGATGCTCGGCGACCCGCGCGGGCGGGAGGTCGACCTGTGGCAGTCGGGCTTCTTCGACCGCCTGCCGTCCGGCATCGGGCACGCGATCCTCGGAGGCTGGTTCGACGACGACGGACTCGGCGTGCTGGTGATGCGCGACCTCGGGGACGCGGTGCTCAGCTGGCACGACCGGGTCAGTCCTGCGCAGAGCCGCACGATGTTCTCGGGGCTGGCCGCCCTGCATGCGGGGTTTCTCGATGACGCTCCGGGCGGGCTGGTCCCGCTGAGTGACAACCTCTCGGTCTTCCAGCCGAGCCGGATCGCGCCCTTCGCCGGCAACGGGCTGGTCGACTACGCCTTGCGGGGATGGGAGCTCTGGCCCGAGGTGGCGCCCGGCGAGGTCGGCGAGCGGGTGCTCGCGCTGGGTCTCGACACGACTCCGCTGGAGGCGGCCTGGGCGCGATTCCCGACGACCGTCCTGCACGGAGATGCGGCGACGGTCAACATGGCCTTCGAGCCCGAGCTGACCATGATCGACTGGGGCCTGGCGACGGCGGGTCCGGCCGAGGTCGACATCGGCCGGCTGCTGGCCGGCTGCCTGCACCTGTTCGAGGAGTCGGCCGACGAGCTGCTCGAGGTCCACCGCGCCGCAGCCGGACCGTCGTACGACGAAAACGCGACGCGCCTGGGGCTGCTCACCGGCCTGGTCTGGCTCGGCTGGAACAAGTCGCTCGACATCATCGAGCACCCGACGACCGACGTCCGCGAACGGGAGCGGACCAACTTGGCCTGGTGGCTGCGCCAGGCCGAGCTCGCCTTCGAGACCGGTCTTATCTGAGAGGCAGGAAGCCATGGATGTGAACACGCTCTACCACCGGACCGTCGAGGGCTGGGCCGACCGCGTCAACGCGGTCAAGGAGGACCAGTGGGGTGATCCGACGCCCTGCCGGGAGTGGACCGTCCGCGACCTGACGAACCACGTGACCTACGAGAACCTCTGGACGGTCCCGCTGATGCAGGGCTCGACCATCGAGGAGGTCGGTGACCAGTTCGAGGGGGACGTGCTGGGGGACGACCCCATCAGTGCCGCGCTGACTGCGGCTCGCGGCGCCATCGACGCCGTCGCGCCGTCGCTCGCTGCTGGCGGCACCGTGATGCTGTCCTTCGGCGAGACCGCCAAGGAGGAGTACGTCTACCAGCTGGCGGCCGACAACCTGATCCACGGCTGGGATCTCGCCGCGGCGACCGGTGGGGACACCCGGCTGGACCCGAACCTCGTGCACGCGATCGCGGGCTGGTTCGCGGAGCGGGAGGAGATGTACCGCGGCGGCGGCGCCATCGCCGCGCGCCAGCCGATGACCGGCAATGCCCAGCACGACCTCCTTGCTGCCTTCGGCCGCGACAGCACCTGGGGGCGCAACCACGCGGTGCTGGCCAGGTTCGGCAACGCGTTCGGGGCCGCTGATCTCGACGGAGCCATGGCGCTGGTCACCGACGACATCGTCTTCGAGTCGACCGGCCCGTCGCCCGACGGCGCCCGGGCCGAGGGACGCGATGCCGTCCGCGCCGTGTGGGCCGACGTCCTCGGCACTCCCGGCATGACGTTCACCGAGGAGGAGTCCTTCGTCAGCGGTGACCGGGCCGTGGTGCGCTGGCGCTATGCCTGGGCCGGCTCCGACCCCGGCCACGTCCGCGGCGTCGACGTGATCCGGTTCCGCGACGGCCTGGTCTCCGAGAAGTTCTCCTACGTCAAGGGCTGATGTTCCCGGAGGATGTGCGCGGGCGCCGGAGCCGCCGTACCCTAGACACTTCTGCCCTCCCGCAAGTCAGCTGAGGTTGTTTCGTGTCTGTCGTCGCCCCCGAGTCGCTGTTCGCACGGCTCGAGCCGAAGTTGCCGTCGGTGCAGAAGCCGATCCAGTACGTCGGCGGCGAGCTCAACTCGACCGTCAAGGACTGGGGCGCCGACGACACCGTCCGCTGGGCGCTTATGTACCCCGACGCCTATGAGGTCGGCCTGCCCAACCAGGGCGTCGCGATCCTCTACGAGGTGCTCAACGAGCGCGACTGGATCGTCGCCGAGCGCACCTATGCCGTGTGGGGCGACATGGAGAAGATCATGCGCGAGGGCGACGCGCTGGGTCCGATCCCGCAGTTCACCGTCGACGCCCACCGTCCGGTCCGGGCCTTCGATGTGTTCGGCCTGAGCTTCTCTACGGAGCTCGGCTACACCAACATGCTCAATGCCCTCGACCTGGCGGGCATCCCGCTGCACGCGGTCGACCGCGGCGAGGACGACCCGATCGTGCTCGCCGGCGGTCACGCGGCGTTCAACCCCGAGCCGATCGCCCGCTTCCTCGACGCTGCCGTGCTCGGCGACGGCGAGGAGATCGTGCTCGCGATCTCCGAGGTGATCCGCGAGTGGAAGCAGCAGGGTCGCCCCGGCGGCCGTGACGAGGTGCTGCGCCGGCTCGCGGCCAGCGGCGGCGTCTACGTCCCGAAGTTCTACGACGTCGCCTACGCCCAGGACGGCACCATCGAGGCCGTCGTGCCCAACACCCCCGGCGTGCCGTTCCGGGTCCGCAAGCACACCCTGATGGACCTCGACGCGTGGCCCTACCCCGCCAAGCCGCTGGTCCCGCTGGCCGAGACCGTGCACGAGCGGTTCAGCGTCGAGATCTTCCGGGGCTGCACCCGCGGCTGCCGCTTCTGCCAGGCCGGCATGATCACCCGCCCGGTGCGCGAGCGCTCGATCGAGACCATCGGCGCGATGGTCGAGAACGGCATCCGCAAGTCCGGCTTCGAGGAGGTCGGCCTGCTGTCGCTGTCCAGCGCCGACCACACCGAGATCGGCGAGATCGCGCACCAGCTGGCCGACCGCTACGAGGGCTCCAACGTCTCCCTGAGCCTCCCCAGCACGCGCGTCGACGCCTTCAACATCTCGCTCGCCAACGAGTTCTCGCGCAACGGTCGCCGCTCCGGGCTGACCTTCGCGCCCGAGGGCGGCAGCGAGCGGATGCGCAAGGTGATCAACAAGATGGTCACCGAGGAAGACCTGATCCGCACCGTCGCCGCGGCATACTCCCACGGCTGGCGGCAGGTGAAGCTCTACTTCATGTGCGGTCTCCCGACCGAGACCGACGACGACGTCCTCGCGATCGCCGACCTGGCCAGGAAGGTCATCGCCAAGGGCCGCGAGGTCACCGGCCACAACGACATCCGCTGCACGGTCTCGATCGGCGGCTTCGTGCCGAAGCCGCACACGCCGTTCCAGTGGGCCGCCCAGCTCGACCACGTCACCACCGACGAGCGGCTGCGCAAGCTCCGCGACGTCGTCCGCGCCGACAAGCGCTACGGCCGGGCCATCGGCTTCCGCTACCACGACGGCAAGCCCGGCATCATCGAAGGCCTGCTCTCGCGGGGCGACCGTCGCGTCGGCGGCATCATCGAAGAGGTGTGGCGCCAGGGCGGTCGCTTCGACGGCTGGAGCGAGCACTTCTCCTACGACCGCTGGGCCGCTGCCTGCGAGACCGTGCTCGACGGCTCCGGCATCGACCTCGACTGGTACACCACCCGTGAGCGCGACTACGACGAAGTGCTCCCGTGGGACCACCTCGACTCCGGCCTCGACCGCGACTGGCTGTGGGCCGACTGGGAGGACGCCATCAACCCCGACTCCCAGGTCGAGGTCGAGGACTGCCGCTGGACGCCCTGCTACGACTGCGGCGTGTGCCCCGAGATGAACACCGAGATCCAGATCGGACCCACCGGCCGGCAGCTGCTCCCGCTCAATGTCGTCTGAGCCGTCGGTTGGCTGAGGTCATCCGGCTCGCGACGTACGACGACCGCGCGCCGGTCGCGGCATTGCGGCGCGCCTGGACCGAGGAGAACGCCGGCGGGCCGATCGCCGACGACGACTTCGAGGGCCGGTTCGACGAGTGGCTGCAGCGCGAGCAGCACCAGCGGCTGACCTGGCTCGGTCTGGTCGACGACGAGCCGGTGGCCATGGTGAACATGCTGGTCTTCACCCGGATGCCCCGGCCGGGCATCGAGGTGAGCCAGTGGGGCTATTTCGCGAACTTCTACGTCCGGCCCGAGCACCGCGACGCCGGGCTCGGCTCCCGCATGCTCGCCGCGCTCACGTCGTACTCCGATGATCACGGCCTGGTCCGGGTCATCCTGAGCCCGAGCGAGCGGTCGGTGCCGTTCTACGAGCGCGCCGGCTTCAGCGCTTCGAACGCGCTGATGCTGCGGATGCCAAGGTCGGCGGCTGGCACGTCGCCTCACCGGTGACGTCGAGGACCGCCCAGACGGGGCGATGGTCCGAAACGTTCGAGGAGGCCACGCCGGCCTCGACCGCGGAGACACCGGAGTCACCGAGCAGGTAGTCGATCCGGGCGTGTCCGGGACCCCAGGACGGGAAGCTCCGGCCGTAGCCGACGCCGACCTGTGCCCACAGGTCGCGCAGGGTGCCCTGCAGGAGTCGCAGCGCCGACTCACGGCTGTCTTCGTTGAGGTCGCCCATCAACAGCTTGGGGGAGGACGCTCCGGCGAGCAGGTCGAGGGTGGCCCGGGCCTGGATCAACCGGGGCGCATCGGGACGGTTCTCGAAGTGCGTGGCCCC